>TARA_R100001440_G_scaffold37977_1_pt1 | contig 14210 bp, 18 predicted proteins | sample TARA_R100001440 | Tara Oceans TARA_R100001440 (sample SAMEA2622112) | marine metagenome | biome: marine biome (ENVO:00000447); feature: surface water layer (ENVO:00002042); material: "saline water (ENVO:00002010), including plankton (ENVO:xxxxxxxx)" | depth 5 m
GTATTCAAGACAAGATAGTAATTGTAGATGATAAAGGCAAAGAACAAACTTTCAATAATTTTCAAGATTTTGTTAATTACATTGATAGTTTTTATATGCCTTTTTTACCAGATGGATTTAGTTACAAAATAGAGGAAGATGCTTGGGATATTTCTGCAAGATGGATTGAAGAGGATATGAAAGAAAATCCTCACAAATACGAGGAGGACGCATGACCAAAGATCAAACCGCATTAATCGTTCAACTTTTGGTTGGGCTTCGCAGAAACTTAGAAGAAAGAATTGATGACGAGAAAAAGCTCAAAGAGCCAAACGCAGAACTTATCCAAGCAAGCCATGAGGAGCTTGCACTCGTCAACGAAACGCTGATCGCTTTCATGGAACTTAGGATCGGTGATTTAACAGACAACATAGCATGAAAGTATTAAGTCTATTTGATGGCATGAGCTGTGGCAGAATCGCACTTGATCGATTAGGAATCGCAGTTGATACCTACTACGCAAGTGAGATAGACAAATACGCAATCGAAGTCGCACAAAAGAATTACCCAGATACAATTCATGTTGGCGATGTTACTCAACTAAACGCAGACGACTTTCAAGATGTAGATCTAATATTGGCGGGTTCGCCGTGCCAAGGTTTTAGTTTTGCGGGCAAACAGCTCGCCTTTGATGATCCTCGTTCTGCTTTGTTCTTTGAATTCATTCGTTTGCTCAAGGCAATCAAACCAAAATACTTCTTGCTTGAGAACGTCAAGATGAAGAAAGAGTTTCTTGAAGTCATTACCGACCAAGTGTCTGCTTGTTATCCAGAGTTCCAGGGACACGATCTCTTTGGTGGTCGCATTGAACCCATACTCATCAACTCTAGTCTTGTATCCGCACAATCCAGACAACGCTACTATTGGACAAACATACCGAACATTCAACAACCAGAGGACAAGGGCATAATCTTGCGAGATATTTTAGAAACAGACGCAATATCAGATGAGTTTATTCATGGTCAAAAATCTGTGGATTACATGAACAGAGGTAACGAGAAATGGCAACAAGCGGGCAATCGCAGAGCTGATAGATACGAACAATCTGCTGACAAAGAAAAATCATTTGCTATTACCGCTAACTGGCACAAGGGAGTTCCTTACAACTATTTCAAAGAAACCAAACCAAAACAAGTCGGTATAGCCTCTGATATCAATGGTCACGATATACTTAAACGAGTCTATTCTCCAGATGGTAAATCACCTACGCTTAACACCATGGGTGGTGGCAATCGAGAACCTAAAGTTATGGTTTCAGAAATCAGAGAAAAATCCAAAACCGTTCGATCGGGTGGCAGAGATTCCTATGATCGACACGAATGGGACAGCGTTGACGAATTACATTGGCGTAAACTCACACCGCTTGAATGCGAGAGATTACAAACTGTGCCAGACAACTACACCAATCATGTATCCAACACCCAAAGATACAAGATGTTGGGCAACGGTTGGACAGTCGATGTAATCGCCCACATACTTAACAACATGGAGAATCTATGACCATAAAAATAGACAGAAGATCAAAAGACTCCGCTTACATAACCGTAGGCAATCTTACAGTCTACGTTGAGCATTCGCCTGGATGCGCAGAAGATTACGTTCAAGTGTTTCAGTACAATCCAGAGGACGAATTCTTTGAAACTTTCTATGATTTTGAAAAAGACTTGAGAGTTATCGTCAACAAAAAGAAAAGCAATCTAAACAGATTTTTTAAACTAAGAGAAAAGGATCCAAAAAAATGGGAGGACTTATGAAAAACAACACAAACATAATTAGCATTTACCAACAAGGCAATTCCTTTGTCGGCTTCAACAACGAAGACGAAATCGTCATGCGTTATTCAATCGCAGATCCTGTGCTGAAAGCTAAGACAGTATTGCAATGGACAAAAGAAGGCAGATTCAAAGGCTTACTGGCCTGATTCTTCTGAATCATCATCTTCTTCTGGCTGATCAATCCTAACCGCTTCGCCGTTAATAACTTTCACTTGATTTTGTTCCAGGAGTTCATTCAATCTTTGTTCGAGCTGTTCACGACTCATGCTATCAATCTTCCCAAATCGCACCTCTTTCCTATCCACCATGAGTCCACCGAGTTTCGCTCTTGCAATCTCTGCATTTACCGCAGGCCCATAAGATCCATCGCTCGCAGCAGCATCTCTGATTGTTGCTAACTTACTTGCCACGTTCTCAAAAGTAATATCGTACTTCTTCCGTTGCAACGCTTTCATCTGCCTAATTCTTTCTTGCACATGTTCGTACTCAGGACTGTTCATCATCCGGCTAGCAATGACTTCTGGATTCTTGAACCCAGCTCTATGCGCACAATCCGTTTGCGTGAGATCCTGGTACACCATCAGATTCACAAACACCTCTTGCATCTTGGTCAACTTCTTTCTCTTGTCAGCCATCTAGTTTCACGCCTCTGCGATTCAATTCATTCATCAACTTGTTTCTATGTTTCTTCTTGCCGTCTTTGATCTCCTTGATTATGTCTTCAGTCTTTGCTTCTTTCAAATAAAAATGTTTCCACTTCCACATATTCGTAGGTCTACCGTTGGCATCCTTGATAGTTTCTTTTATCGATTGTTTAAATTTAACTGGCATATTTTTCTCCGTTTTTTATTCTATTCTAAGTGGGTAAAAGGTGGGGTGGGATGTGGGTTTTACATACCCACTATTCCCCTTCTTATAGAAGTGCACAACTGCACAACTGCACACCCCAATAAACATAAGGCTTTCAGAGCACGCTGTGCGCATGTGCACGCATGTGCAACTGCACAACTGCACAATCAAAAACCTATTGATTTTATTGACTTTTTTCAGACGCTGTGCAAAATCGCTAATCATCGTTGCACAACCGTTTTTCAGCCTAATCATGACAGAAACACGACATGCTATCGTCCTCAAATAAATCATCCATAACTGGGTTCTTTGCTTCCTCTACAAGCTCGATGTACGGCGGACGATCCGCCCTAAACGTTGCCCCAGATTGATCGCCGAAACGATTCTCTTGTGCTATCCACCAGTCAGCAAGATCTGGGCGTTCCTTCATCAACTGCACCAAAGTATTCTTACCTTTGAGGTAACACAAGTCACAGTTACCAGCGAGCGTCTGATTGTTTATGCTCGGCAAAGTCAAGTCAAAGTTAGCGTTCCGCCAGAACTCTAAGACATCTTCTACCGTATGTTTCGCATCGTACATAGGCATCTTGTTGTCCCAACGCTCCTTCGGGTTTCTAGAAGACGCCACCCTTCTCGGCTCGTCGTAACGCAAACCAAGGATATTGTCCCAGTGATCGTAACCTTTGATCTTGTGCATGAAGTCTTTCATGCGTTTAACTTTCATTTCAGTCGTGCAAAATCTAGCAATCGGGTTCGGCAGATACTTTCTCCTCTCCAACAGAGCTTCGAAGGGTTCGCCTTGTCTGCTTGCTGTTTCGTAGGTGACCTCTTTCGTGCGATACACAGGCCTTTCGTCGTGCATCTCGAGCTCCAACCAGTGCACTTTCGTTTGCCATTCCTCACTGCATTTGTGCACAAAGTCCAACGTTTCGGGCATCTCCTTGCCTGTGTTTGCAAACGTCACATAGACATCTCCAGGCAACACACCGTCGTGAGCATCGATGATCTGCTTGAGCATGAAGCCAGACGTTCTGCCACCGCTGAAGCTAATCAATGCTGGACCTTCAATCTTGTACGGATTCATGCAACCTCTTGTAGTGAGTTCTGATGAGATACTTGCGAACGATAGCAAAAACCGTGAGCACAGCCACTTGCGTAGCCGAGATAATAAACGCATTGTCAAACGCCAAGAACAGCATCGTTGCTAACACCGCATACGATAAGAACCAATTGATCGGCAGTCCCAAGAACGTATCGATACAGGCTTCTTTCAACGATATGTAGTCAAGCTTCATTAATCCTCCCAAGGCTTACGCCCTTGATTATCAAATCGATAGTGCCAAGTCTGCTTGCCTGGAATAGCTTTCGTCTTGACCACATCGCCCAAATATTTCTGCACATGACTGACCGCGTAACGAGCTGCCCTCTCTCCGCTCGGCAAATTGTTTGCCTTGAGCGCCTCCCGAGCTAACATCTCTAGATCCTGTCGTGTGTAGAACTTCGTTCTGTCCATAGCATCTGCGACTTTCTGTGCAATCTCTACTTCATCTGGGCCTTGATCAAAGTCAACCGTATCCCAGAACCCTTTTTCAAAATCGAACCGAGCCAAATGCGTTTCAGGTTCTCGTGCATTTCTTGCCTCGTAGAACATAGTCACGTTCGGTCTTTGTCCCATGAGCTTGATGCCAGAGTCCATCCACCCAGCAAACGCTGAACCACCACGCGCCGACATGAACGATGCATCGTCAGCTCGCTCTTTGCCTGTGTGATGCGCGATGATAACCGCAACACCAAACAATTCGATCAATCGATCTATTCTGGACAACAAGCTATGGATCTCTTGGTTGCTGTTTTCTTCTCCGTCGAAGAAGTTAATAATAGGGTCAATCATCACAATGTCAGGCTGATGATAGTCTATGCTTTCAGCAATCGCGTTGATGTCTTTGTCACGCATGATGTTCTTTCTGAGTCTGCCCGTGGGTATCAAGTTGGCGTGCCCCAACGCCATCAAGTCTGGATCGTGTGCGTAGGGCTGATAGTAAGTGTCGATTCTGTTTTTCAAAAACTCCTGGATGATCTCTGCTTGGAGCCACATGACCTTACACGGTTTCGTAAACGGCATGCCCATGAACTTCTGCCCAGTGGTTGCTGCTGCTGCAAAAGCACCGAGCCAGTGCGACTTACCAATCTTTGGTTTACCGATCAACAAACACCTGGATTGCTCAAAGATAAAACAATCACCCCAATATTGTTCGATAGTTCCAGACTCAATGCCTGTCCAAAACTCATCGTTGTAAGCTTTCAGGCCTAGTGGGTCTTCTTTATTGTCTTGTTCTTTTTGTACGACGATTGGATCCTCTTGATCCAGTATCTCTTTCAGTTCTTCGCCGAGATCTATTTGCCATTCGCTAGTCTTCCAAGACATGATGCCCGCTTCAGTATCTTCTGGGTTACGCTTGACGTGTCCTTGAGTAATCGACATGACCGTCTGCAATACTTCTGGCAGAGGCAACGGCGGTTGCAATGTTTGATTCCAGTCAAACGCTTTGATCAACACCTCACGATAACCCCAGCCTTCACGGATCCATTTGCCTACCAGGCGAGCGAGCGTGTCGTTACGTTGACCAACACCGACTGGATCCAGTGTAATCTTCTTGGCATCCCCGATCGGTTGTACTTTTCCAGACTGATTGAACTCATGGATCGTGTTCAAGTCGTTCATGTTGAGCATGGGCAAATCATCGACATCTCTTATGTGTGCGCCTTCAGGTGTTTCGAAGCCGTAGTTTCTTGACGGCGACACCATGACGTAGCCACCTTCGCCTCTTACGTCCAGTTTGCCCGTCGTGTTTCTGACGTTGAGACCTTCGTTGACTTGATAAAAATAATGATAGCCACCCCTTGGAGTCCTTTGTTTTAAAGGCGATCGAGTCAATTGCCCAGATTCTACGAACTCGACCGCCTCTTGGCTATCGCAGTCCAGAACTACAAACGTTATGCCTGTTATGGCTGCCCAGTTTGCGCCTGGATAGCGAGTCAACCACTCTCTCAATTCGTCTTGTGTTGGTTGTCGTCTTTGATAAGTCTCCCACTTGACCCTTGGTGTCTTCGCCCACTTAGCAGCCAGAACCTCATCGCTTTCAAACGGATGGCGTTTGCGAAAGTATTCTGGAATGATTTCGTTGCGAGATCCACAAGGTATCAAGTGGAATCCTTCTTCCCAAAAAGACCAAAGCATTTCCTGCTTTGACTCATCGGAAACGTTCTCTTGGGTTTTATTTTCGTTAAGAAGCAGAGGCATTTTCTTCCACAGGTCCATAGATATCTTCCCAACTCAAGACTCCTTTCGTCATAATCATGAGTTGTTTTGCTATTCTCACTGTTGGTTGCCTTCTTCCGTATCGCCAGGACTGAACAGTCGCTACCGATACATCTAGTTCTTTTGCTAGAGGTTCTTCTCCACGTTTGGTAATATATTCGGATAAATTCATAATAGGTACTTTAAAATAAATATTACAAAAAGTAAAATAGTTATTGACAGAAAGTTTTAAAAACTATAAATTAGATTTTGTTGAGGGTTGTATCTCGTTTTATTTCATAATTTTTTCATAGAAAATCCTACAACCCTCAACACCATAAAGGAGAAAATAGTATGGCTGAAACAGACAGAGAGTTTGACGACCTCGCGGAACTCTTGACCAGAAAACAAAACAATCTTGCTTTGCAGGCTAGATTGCGTGAGGAAAGCAAAGAGCTAGACATAGCTATTGCAAGACATCCTAAGATTAAAGATAAAGTAATCCAAATGAGCAACACAGGCGGTGCTGCTCGCGTGTCCTTAGATGAATACGATTTCGATATTAAAGTAGATTACCGCGTCAAAAGATCCTGGGATCAAGACTTGGTGGGTAAGATACATTCAGAGGGATCCATTCCTCAGAATTTATTTCCCTTCAATATAGAGTACAAGGAAAGCAAAAAAGACACGACGCTTTTAGCTGAGAACTTTCCTAGTCACTATCAAAAATTATCACAAGCGTTGACGACAGAGATATCTGATCGTCCTTACGTTAACTTTTTAGAGAAGAGGAAGAAATGAGTATATTAGATGAGGTGCAAACTGGCATGAATCCTGGGCCAGTGAAGATGAACGTAGGCGGAACAGACGGCATAGGTAAGACTACCTTTGCAGCGGGAGCTCCAAAGCCAATATTTATTAAGACGGAGGAAGGTACGAGGTACGTTAACACGTCCTCGTTTCCTTTGTGTGAATCGTTTGAAGACATCATGCACAGGCTGAAACAGCTCGTGCAAGAAGAGCACGACTTTAAAACTGTTGTCCTGGATACCACGGATTGGGCTGAGAAACTGATCCAAGAAGAGGTAGCCAGACAGAAGAACGTAAGTTCTATCGAAGACATAGGCTATGGTAAAGGGTACACCATGACAGCCGAGGGCTTTCAGAAGATTCTGCGTGCCCTGGATGTTTTAAACGACCAAAAGAACATGAACGTGATACTGCTGTCTCACGTTGCTATCAGAACATTTGCAGATCCAGAGAGAGAACCTTACGATCGATGGGAACTAAACCTTCACAAGAAGGTAGCATCCAAGATAAGAGAATGGGTTGACTTCAATCTGTTTGCAAATCATCAGATTCGTGTCACTAAGTCGGGGTCAGGCTTTAACGAACAAACGCGAGCGCTTGCCATGGGCGATCGCATGCTGTTTACCAAGTTCTCCCCGGCTTTCGATGCGAAGAGTCGAGTTCCTCTTCCTGACAAGATAGAACTCAAATGGGATTCGTTTATCGACGAATATAAAAAATCAATCAATAACTTAATGGGTGCCAAAAGTGCATGAGGAGATCTTTGTGTGTGACGAGTGCGGTGAAAAAGACGCTGAAGTAAAACACGACGGACTTCTTATGTGCACTGATTGTGCCCTGGAGGATATAAAAAATGACAGATGACTTTAGTATAGATCTGACGAATGTTGAAGAGGACAATGATTTTTCTGCCATGCCTGCTGGGCAATATGAAATGGTGGCTAATCAATGGAATCAACACACTTCGAAAGCTGGGAACCAATCTATTAAGGTTGAGTTCGATGTTGTAGGCCCATCGCATGCTGGTAGAAAGGTATGGGAATACTTTACCGTTGAAGGGAATGCGGTAACGGTAACTGCTAGGCGAGTTAAGTCTTGGCGTAAAGCGCTTGGCTTAAATCCTGATGCAACTTTTAATCGTGAGTCCTTAGATGAAATGATGAACGAGCCATTCTTGGCAAAGATCAAAATAGAACCTGGAACAGACGGTTATGCTGACAGCAACAAGATTGCTGACTTCGTTACCAAAGGCAACAAACTGCCAGACGTAGAACAAGATCCTAAAGAAGTAGAGGCAGTGGAGAAAACTGAATCTAAAACTTCTGATAAAGATTACGATTGGATGAAGTAACCCTCATCTAAGGCGACCTAGGCATGTCGTCAAACTGCCTACCAGAGAGAAATAACAGAGAGGCGACATGCAAAACAAGGAAACTTTGTCCTTGGAGGACAAGAGCGTAATCACAAACGCTGAAAAAGTAATATGTGAACTGCACAGAGTATGGCAGAACAAAGATTCTTTATTTAACCCAACGCTAACTAAAGCGGTTAAAGATGCTGAACTGGCCATAGTAAACGCGAGGATGCTAACAGATGAGTGAATTTAAAAAAGATTTAGCACGAAGACTTAGCGAAGATCTTCAGGAGTTTGCTAAACGCGAGGACTTCGATCCTGGAGAGTTTTGTAGCACGATCACCAGGTTTGCTATATCTTTGAACTATGACTTCTCAGATTGTCCTGTGACCGCAGCGGGCATGATAGCCATGTGTTGGGAACAAGAGATGAGAAACATAAAAGTAGAGATGAACGAACAAGAAAAATCTGAGGAGATGGAACTTAAACACTAATGAAGCTAAGACCGTATCAAGAAGACGCCGTAACCTCTTTAATAAATTGGTTTGATTCAGAGTCTATTGATAGAAGACCGTTACTAAATTTACCAACAGCATCTGGCAAAACAGTTATCTTTTCTAATGTCATCAAACGACAGATAGAAACGTACCCAGACGCTAGGTTTTTAGTTCTAGCACACAGACAAGAACTGATAGAGCAAGCTGAGAACAAGATAAAGAATGTTTGGCCTGATGCTCCAGTTGGCGTGTTGTCTGCTGGACTTGGCAGACAAGAGACGGATTCTCAGATATTGGTTGCATCCAGGGACACGATAGCGTCAGGATCTAGGCTGAAGAAAGTAGGCAAGTTTGATTACGCCATCATAGATGAAGCACACAACCTAGCGCCAGACGATCAGACTCGTTATCAAAAGATAATATCAGAGCTGTCAGACGATTACGCCATGCGCGTTATGGGATGCACAGCAACACCGTATCGCATGGGGCAAGGCTACATCTACGGCAAGCGTAAAGATCACTTCTTTTACGACGTTGCTTACCAGGCAAAGATACCAGATCTAATAGAGCAAGGTTACTTGGCTAGAATAACTTCGTATCAAGTTGCTGACGACACCATCATAGATGCAAGCAAAGCTAAACTTAAATTCAAAGGTGGTGATTACAAAGAATCTGACTTAGAGAAACTAGCCATGGATGATAGAACCATGATAGCTATCATCAACGATTGGCTAGACAAAGCTTTTACCAAAGGCAGAACTGCAAGCGTGTTCTTTTGTGTATCGGTTATGCACGCAACCAAACTAACAAACCACCTACTGGATCACGGCATCAAAGCCAAACTATTGACAGGCGATACGCCTGGAGAAGAACGAAAGATTATATTAGAACAGTTTGAGTCTGGTGATATCAACGCTATATGCAACGTAGGCGTCCTTACAGAGGGCTGGGACGCTCCGAGAACAGATTGTATAGCGATGCTAAGGCCTACTAAAAGTTTGGGCTTATACGTCCAAATGTGCGGTCGTGGCATGCGTTTATATCCAGGCAAGGACAACTGTTTATTATTAGACTACGGCGAGAACATAGCGCGTCACGGCTGTATTGATACAGCTCAGCCAGATCAAGAAGTAAAAGTTAGACGACCAAAGATATGCGGTGAGTGTTTAGCGATTAGTCCACCGCATGCTAAGAAGTGTGTTGAGTGTTTGACTGAGTTCCCAGTATCTATGTTTGCTCAGTATCTAGCTCCGATAGAAGAGAGAAAGGTTGCCAAGCAAACCAAGGCAGCAAAAGGCGCTGTGATCTCAGACGAGAAGCCTGGACAGAAAGCCAAGGAAGAAAACGTAGTTGGCGTTAACGCTAGTTTAGCGACGTCTAAGAACGGTAACGATTATTGTCGTGTGTTCTTTCAGATAGAAGATAGTTTCTTGCCCAGGTCAATGCCATTGATGTTTGAGCACCCAAGGATGAACGGACTAGCTAAGAACTATTGGTGTCGGATTGTGAACACCAAGCAATGGGGTGTGCCCAGAAGATCTCAAGACGCTGTTGCTAAGATAAACGACGGTGCTATGGATCATGTGAGGTCACTTAGCGTCAAGAAAGAAGGCAAGTATTTTAATGTAAAAAAATTAGTTACTGCTAACAAAGAGGTTTACTTATGAGCGAAGTCAATAACATGATAGATCATGTCATGCTGTCAGAGCCAGAGAAGCGCAGACCATACCTTGGTATGAGTCAGATCGGCAATCCAGATGAAAGGATGTTGTGGCTAAACTTTCGTTGGTGTTTAGAACCAACAAACTTTGAGCCCAGGATTTCTAGAATATTGGATCTAGGTAATCTGCTAGAAGATCAGATAGTTGATTACTTAAAAAAAATAGAAGACATTGAGGTGTTTGAGAAAGATAAAAGGGGGAATCAATACACCGCGTCTTTGCTTGGCGATCACTTCTCTGGCCACATAGACGGCGTAGTAAAGGGACTGCCTGAAGAAGAACAACCTATGATACTTGAGATAAAAACCGCAAATGAAAAGCGTTTCAACAACTTAGTATCTGAGAAAAGTTACGAGCGCTGGTCTATGGAATACGAAGCTCAGATACATTGTTACATGGGTGCTTTTAATTTAGATAAGTCTTTAGCTTTGGTCTACAACAAGAACAACTCTGACATCTATACAGAAGTGATAGATAAAAACGAGGAGATGTATAAGTCTATGGTAGAGAAAGCAAGACGAATCATTACCGCAGAGCAACCGCCAGAAAGTTTGATACCAGAAACCGATTGGCGCATTAAGAACATGCCCAAAGGTTCGCGTGATGTTTACATGCAAAGAGAATATCCAACAGAAAAGAACTGCCGTAATTGCAAGTACAGTCAACCGATTATAGAGGCAAGCGGAGCCACCTGGAGATGCAACAAAGATCAAAGGATGTTAAATGTTAAAATGCAGGCAGAGGAATGCGAAGACCACGAATGGATCACTGGCTTAACCCCTCTACCTTTTTAGTTATGGCATACAATAAATACGGAGCAATCAAAGTAAAACTCGACGGCTATGTGTTCGATAGCAAACTAGAAGCAGCCAGATACAAATTCTTACGCGAACTAGAAACTGCTGGAGCTGTCTCTAATATAGAGGTGCATCCGCCTTTTCCTTGTTTCGTCGAAGGTAAAAAGATCTGTTTGTATAAGGCAGACTTCAGATACAAAAACGCACAAGGCGAAGAAGTCGTCGAAGATACCAAAGGTATTCAGACGGATGTATTTAAATTGAAAAAGAAACTTGTTGAGGCTTTGTATCCAGGTCTAGAGATTCAGGTGATCTCATCACCGAGGGCGTGAGGTATGAACTTCTTTAAGTTCCTCCCACTAATTTGTCTAATTCTTGCTGTCGTAATATTTGAGATCCAGCGCTTCCTGGCTGGGCTACTCTAGTTATTGGCGGTGCTACTGTTTCTCTTCTGAACGCACCTTCAAGAGGCTGTATTAATTGTTGACCCGCAACTCCTATATCAACCACTGGTAATAAGTTTCTAGCTTTGTCGTAGTCTTGTCTATAGGCTTCCGCGATTATGTCTTTTTGTAGATCAGCTGGTTTAAAAATACCTCTCATAACTAACTCTGCATTAGCAACTTTAGCTTTTTTAAGTTCCCTCAAAATACTAATATCATCTATACCTAATTGTCTTGCATCTTCAATTGCTAGATAAAGATCTCTTACTCCTTTGTATCTAGCTTCGCTTGACTCAATAAAAGCCTTAGTAAAATCTTCTGCGTCTCTTTCTCCAGCAGATCTTGCTACTCTATTAAATTCGTTAGAAGCTGCTCTAATAATATTGTTTGCTTCGAAACCTTTGTATCTTAAATTTCTTGCAACCGTTGGCCTGATAACTTTTAAACCACTGAAACCTTGTATTAAAGTTTCTGCTGTGTCTATGGTGTTACCTCTATATCCTCTTACTTTATCGTCGCCTAACATGCCAGTGCTACCAAATACTGCTTTTGGAAAATCTTTAACAGGTGTGCTGATACCAAACAGACGATCGCTTGCAGGATCTGTAGTGATTCTAAAAGGCAAGACTGGCGGAGCTATACCCTCTAGATTGTGAACAAAACCTTTAGCTATCTTGTCACCAAAACTATCGCTTGCTCTGTATAAGGGTCTGCCTGTTTCTGTCTTACCAGTGTAAGCTTCTATGGCCAGTTTAGTTGCTATCGAAGGCGTGGTAAAAGGACTAACGATTTCTGATATAGGTAATATAGAAGCATCAACAAAAGTTTTAACAAGACCTTCTTCTTTTTGAATACCTTCTTCTGCTTCGGCTATTAGTCTTGCAAAAGGTCTTGATAAATAATCGTAAGGATTGGTGTAACTAAAGTTAACCATTTGAGTAATTCTTCCGTTTTCATCTGTTGCTAGAGGAACTAAAGTCGCAGTTTTATCCCACGGCGCTGCGAAAGATCTTCGGTAAGCATCTAACTGCTCTCTATCAGAACCAGTCAAAGCTAATCCTAAAGAAGTTATTCCAGCGGGGAAAGCAGTCGTGGCTGTGAAAGCGCTAACAGCTCTTTTCATTCCTTTTCTTTGCAGTTCAAGATTGTTACTAGCAAGTTCTCTTGCAGCTCTATAACCTATATTGGTTATGGTTCTAAATATTTCTGATGGAAAAGCAGCAAAGTTACCTATCGGTAATTTAGCTAAGTCTTTTATAACTCTACCTGTCCTACCGTAATTTTGATATTGATTCTTAGCTAACTGAGCAGCTTCTGCATTAATAAAATCTATAAGATTTTTAGCTCCGTCTTCAGATAACAATCCATCATCAGCTGCTTTCTGTATAAATCCATCAATATCTCCCTTCTTTATAGGGTTCGCTTTAAATCTTTCTGCTAATCTGGATAGATCAGCTCCAGCAACTTGATTACCAGTGGTCGTTCTAAATATACCGTTTAAACTAGAGCCAATCATTTCGTCAGCTTCAGTTTGTTTGCCTTGAGCCACTAGCTTGTCATAACTTTGTTTTAACGGTGGATCTATAACGGCTAGTTTATTTATAACTTCGTCTTTAGAGCCGTACTTTAATAAGTTTCTAGATGCCATAACTGGCACAGATGAACCACCGTATTTTACTAACGCTCTAAATAAATCATCTTTTTCTTTAAAAAAATTAAAAGCACGAATAGCATCATCAGATCCTGTATATATTTTTTGTGCGCCTTTAGTAAATGAATTATTTCTAGCTGCTTTAAAAACTCCACTGTTTGTTACTCTACCAACAGCATTTGATTCGTTAGCAAACTTAGCTAAGTTTTCTATTTCACCAATAAACGCAGAACTTTTTTGTTCTATAAGACCTTCTCTTCTTAATGTTTCTATTTCTTTTTGAAACCTTTTACTGTTTTTATCTCCCAATCTATTAAAAACAGAAGCGACCGACTTAACAAAAGATCCATTAGCACCGCCCATGTTACCAGCAGAAAATGTCATGATACCGCCACCCACTGGATTTCTTATTTGAGCAGTCGCACTAAACACGGTTTTGTTGTATTGCGCCATAGACTTAATACCCAAGAAACCTTTGTATGGATCTCCTAATGTATTAACTAAATTAGAAGCAAAAGTATTTTGAGAATCTAATAGAGCATCGTGAAACCTTTTACTAACCACCAAGCCTGCTAGATCTCCAGCTTTCTCGTCAAACATTTGATACTGTTTGTTTGTTCTTGGATCTGTAAAAGGATTGCCAGGTGTTATGGTTCTACCAAACTCGCCAAACATTTCTGGTTTAAATAAGAAAGGTTTTGTGCCATAAAGTTGAGCGTTGTCGTTTAGTCTTTTTATATCTTCAAATGTTTTTACTTTACCTGTTAAAGAAGCTAGTTTTCTGGCAGTATTGTAAGCTTGTAATTGTGTGTTGTTCAGTATCTCATCTGGAGTTTTGCCTAAAAATCCTGCTACTTCACCAAGAGCTCTTCTTGTTTCGGGAAGATTGTCTAATTTTCTACCTTTCAATATATCCGTTTTTACATTGCCAGTTAAAAAATCAACTGTTGCTTTTGGATTTTCAAAAGCTAAGTTG
>TARA_R100001440_G_scaffold38097_3_pt1 | contig 14202 bp, 18 predicted proteins | sample TARA_R100001440 | Tara Oceans TARA_R100001440 (sample SAMEA2622112) | marine metagenome | biome: marine biome (ENVO:00000447); feature: surface water layer (ENVO:00002042); material: "saline water (ENVO:00002010), including plankton (ENVO:xxxxxxxx)" | depth 5 m
CGATGATATTTCACAGCGAACTTCATCAACATCCATTATATTGTCTTATTTACAAATTTATAATTATTCTTTTAAATAGTTTTATCAATTCCGAGATAATTCCTTTTGAGAAGCTCACAACGCTTTCCAACGTAATCATTATGACAAGTCATATCAAGGACTTTATCGCCTTCATTCGTATACGTTTTGATGAAGTAATCAATTTGTTCGTCAGTTCTTGTGATTCCACTTTTATCCTTTCTAATTTTCCAGTTCTTAAATGTTGTCGGATAGCGACCTTTATGACCTCCTTCTTCTGTTTCTTCACCCCATCCATCCTTGACTTTACAATCTCCGTAATATTGATTCTGACCTCCATAAATGACTTTCCTTTTTTTATGAAACTTATCACCCTCCATTTGAGGATTATAAGTTCCTTTCTGTTTGTAATAGATGAAGATTTCTTCTACTTGTCGTAAAGGTTGGAATTTAGCCTGAAAGAAACCTGTCTTGTTATTTTTAATCCACGAATAATGATATTTCGGTTTTTCATATTGTAATAATTCATATGTGAAAGGACACGAAGCATAGAGACAAATGACGCCATTCGGTTTCAGAACTCTCCACATCTCAGGAAAGAGATCTTTCCAATTTAAGCCTTCATCCCACTTCGCCCCAGTAATTCCAAAAGGAGGGTCTGTATAGATGAAATCAATACTATCTGAATCAAGAGTTTTGATGACATCGTGAATATCTCCACAAATAAAGTTCATATTAATGAATACAAAAAAACTAATTTAAAAATCAAATTTATCAAAAAATCAGATACTCAATCTCATTATCCATCGCAACATCCAAAAACTCATCAACTTCATCCTCCGGAAACGCCTCGTAATTTCCAATACGTCCATCCATCCAAGCCGGTGCGATATGAACGATTACTTTTCCTCCTCCATTATCCCAAATATCCTTTTTATCAATATTGTATTTGTTAATAAATTCCTGAAAATAAGACCAAGAGCGTCTGATACCGCTCGGATAAGAAGAAATCGGCCGCCAAGCAGTCTGTAAATACTCAATTCTCATTATGACTTGTTTTTATTACAAATCAAACCTTTAAATCAAAATCAAATTTAAGGTGTGTAATAATTACACAAACTCAAAATCAAAACCTTTCTCCAAATCCAAATCCAAATCCAAAACACTTCCAATTTCCATTTTGTGTAATAATTACACACTTTTTCATTCCAAGAATAAAGAATATATCAAATCAGGAGGTATTCTATATCTGTCTAATCTATTCGAACCTCCCCCAAGATCTGAAACATCACTTTTATGAACTTTTCTTGTTGATTCACTATGAACATCACTCACTCTTTTGTTATGTTTTTTCTCCTTCATATTTCCACATAAACCACTTCTATCACAAATTAAGTTCTTCCAATCCTTCTTGTTAGTCCAAATACGAGTTCTCTTTTCATAACCCCAATCTGAATACATACAATATGATACATCATAGAAAGGTAATCCTTTCACAATATCCCTGTTTTTCAGTTGACCTCTTTGAGGATTCTCCATAAACCATAATTCAGGATTAAAGTAATCAATTATCTCTAATGTTCTACGAATCAATTTATCTGATTCTATCCTTTGATTTTCCAACACTTCCTTTGTGATTAAAATCCCATCAGCCTTCCTTCTTCCCATCCAACAATTCTGAAGATTGGAATAAAAAGTGCAGGGCGGAGAAGCCCAAACAATATCAAATGAATCACGTGGATATGACTTGTAATCCCAATCCATAATATCCATCTTTAAGTCCGCTTCCAATTCCAAATCTAATGATAAGACTTCCCAACCAAGACTTTTCGCTACTTTTCCAACAGAACCTGTTCCTGAAAATAATTCTAAAACTTTCAGCATCCTTAAATATATTCTATTAAGTAAAAAAATTTTCTACGTATTAGTATAAAATGGAAGACCTTGACGAGAAAATTATGGAAGAGTTAAAATCAAAAGCAATTGAGCGTAGTGATGAAATGGAGATAACTGACAACACTATTGATGAAGAATTATTGGATGAAGAAGTTCCTACTGAACCTCCCCAACAAGTAAAGAAGTCTAAAAAGGTTCGTTCTGAAAAACAGAAAGCCGCTTTTGAGAAGGCTAGACTCAAAAGAGCTGAAAATCTAAAAATAAAAAAGGAGATCGAAGCAGAGAAGAAAGCACAAAAAAAGAAGGAAAAGGAAGAGGTCAAAGCACAAGTAAAAGAAAGATTAAATAATCCAAGATTCCCTGAACCACTCCCTCCACAAGTCCAGTCTTCCGCTCAACTTGCGAGACAAATCGGTGAAACAGGATGGAGAGAACAAGTCGTGAATAATTATTATTACTACGGAACTCCGCCACACGACCCCAACCAAGAACCATCTCCACCAGTCAGTCGTAAGAAAAAAAAGAAGAAGAAGGTCAGGAAAGTCGTGCGTCCTCCAACTCCATCTGAATCAGAAGAATCATCCGAGGAAGAATATAGTGATGCCGAAGAACCTCAATCCTACAAGGAACTCCAAAATTACGAGGAAGATAGTAGATACGCCGAACAAGAAGAGGGTGAGGAGGAGGTCGCGGAACAACCGAAACTTAAATTTAGATTTGCTTAAATTAATTTAAATTTTGTTTATCAATACTATAATGACTTCTATCAAAGAAATCCCTTATGACAAACCAATCAATATCACAAAGTTCGAATTTACGTGTGATGATATTGATGAATCAATTCCAAAACCTCTTCCACAGAAAGGAGGGTTCGCCTTCCTTGTGATTGGAAAACCGGGTATGGGTAAAACCACACTCATCTTATCCTTGATTTGTAAAAAAGGAAAGGCTTTTAACAGGAAATTTGATAGAGTTTACATTTGGAGTCCTTCTCTCATCACTATGAAAGATGACCCTTTTGAGATGATTCCTGACGACCAAAAGTTTGAGGAGGCGACCTTTGAGAACATTTCAGAAGTATTGGATGAGATACGTGATTCAGGAGAGAAGGTCTTGTTCGTTTTTGATGATGTGATCGCAGATATTCGTGGAAAAGGAAAAGGAATGGTCGAAAACTTATTACAAAAGATTTTCTTTAATCGTCGCCATTTAGCAGGTGCTGATGGCTCCGTATCAATCATCGCAACTTCACAGAGTTATAACAAGATTGACCCTAAACTCCGTAAGACTGCCTCACACATCGTCTTTTATAAAAATCTTCACAAAAAAGAAACAGAATCACTTTTTGATGAAGTGATTCTATTACCAAAAAAAGAATATATAGATACATTAAGATTCGTATTTAATAAGAAACACGACTTTTTATACATAGATACAACACAAGATCCTGATAAGATGCTTCATAAAAATTTTAATCAATTATCAATTAAAAGTCCTAATATTTCAGAAGATTTATTTTAGAAGGCGTTTGACAAGAGCCAACTTTTCCTTGTAGAAGCCGTAATTTTCTCCTCCCTCTTGGAAAGACTCCGGAAGTTTGAGAGTGCCGTCAGCCCAGTTTTCCAGCGGTTGTGAGTCTTCCATCGCCAATAAATCATTCCTAATTTTCGCAAGAAGATTTTTATCATCTGAATCCAATCTCTTGCCCTTTTTATCTGGAATACGAGACTTATACATATTCTTCATAGATGTTTCTTCTGCCAACTTGTCATTTTGTATCTTCATTAGAGAACTGACGAAGAGTCTGTATCTATTGAGACGACAACCCATACAATTCTTCTGTTCCTCGGCCAACTTAAATTCCTCCACGATTGCCGGCGATACACCAACATCACTCTCCATCCACTTCTCCATCTGTGAATCTTCATAATCCATCTGTTCGGAGCAACAACGCAACTCATTACAATATTCTTCCGCCATCTCCGCATCTATCTTCCATTTTTCCATTATTTCATCTACATTCTTGCTCAGACCCTTCATCTCCTTCTCGGCCTTCTTCCTCATCTCCTCATCCTTTTTAATTTTTTCTTTCAGTTTTTCATTTTCTTCCCTCAATTTGAGAGCTTCATCAAGTGTAGGAAGTTTATCTGTGATATCTTCTCCTTCTCCACAAAATTCATTATTTCTGGCGTCAATCAATCTTAACACCATACCTAGTTCATTCTCCATAGATTCATTACCCACACACGCCTCATAATATTCATTAAGGACTTCATCAAGTGTTTCACAAGTTTGTTTGATATTCTTTGTCGGTTTTGTTCCTTCCATTCTCTATATTGTGATTATTACAACTTAACTTTAAATCAAAATCAAATCAAATTTTTTCCAAAACTCAATTAAAAATGAGTCAATCAATCATTCTTGAAGATAGCGGAATGTCTGGATTTACGATTGGAGACCTCGGTGTTTTTATTGGAACTCTTGGAGGAGTGATTACGAGCATCTTGATTGTCCTCCAAAAATCCAAGTGTAAGAAGATTAATTGTTGCTGTATGAGTTGTGAAAGAGAAGGTGTCAATCAACCAGAGCCGCCACAAGCAGAAGAACCCCCAAATGAAGAAGCACCGGAAGACCCACCACAAGAAGAAAGACCTAATCAACAACGTCCTCTGAATCCGATTGAGATTCTGGAACAGGTTCAGAATAATCCTTGATTTCATCTTCTGTTATTTCTGTCATATCTTTAATTGGAATTAAGTAGTGTTGGATACAGGCTGTTCCTGTGAATTTACACTCAAATTCAGAATCCTCTTTTAATTCGTACCGATACATTTTATCCAAAAAAGCGAAAATGAAATATACTTTCCAACCATTCTCAATTTCCATAAAGGCTTTCGTCACCTTGTGAGCGGTGATTATCGTTTTTTCATATTGAGTGGATAAGATTCTCCTACCCTTCACTTCTACTATTTTCCTCGTCTTTTCATCCCTGAAATCTAAAACATCATATCTATCATTATCATTTCTTTTAAAATCGCAATCATATAGTTTATTTACAATCGGAAGAGCCATATCCTCAATCTTTCTGCCATATTCCCAAAGTGCGTTGTTTAATTTGGAAGACATCTAATAATAATTAACAACAAAAAAATAATAAAATCTGAACTTATATAATGACGGATAACATATTCCAAGCGAAAAAGGATAGATTTCTACTTTTATCAGGATTACCAAATTTCACCCCAGGCGGTCAAAGAGTTCCGCAAGGTGGAACTGCGAGTGGATTAACTGAAAGGTTCGAAGACGCAGAGAGATCAAGAGCAAGGATCCTCAAAGCACAGAGGAAGAAACGCAAGAAATCAAGCAAGAAAAAACGGAAAGAACAGAGATTACAAGCCCAATTTCCGCGTCCAGCCGGAAGGATTAGTGAAGGAAATTTAGTTTTCACAACTCCGCAGGTTGAGGCGGATTTGAGAAGAACAAAAGAACTCGTAGAATTAAAAAAGGAAAAATTACGTATCCTTCGTGATGAACGAGAGCAAAACGCAAGATTAGAAGATAGGAAGTTGAGAATCCAAACAGAACAAATTAGAGCAGGACAAATTAGAGACGCAAGAGAACGCGGATTAGCACATCGTAGACTAAATGAAGAAGCACGTCAATTTGATATTGATGTAAGACAACGCGATGACGATAGACAAGCGAAATTACAAAGGATTCGGTTAGAACAAGATACCATTAGAGATTTAAACGCTCGTGAAGATGCGAGAAGAGCACAAGAAATCGCCGATGAAAGAGACAGAGCATTAACAGAACTCGGAATCAGGGGTGAAGAAAGACAGAGAGAATTAGAAAATGAAAGATTTAAAATTGAGAGAGAAAGACAAGTTGATGCGGACAGAGCACAATCAGACAGAGATAGAGAGGAATCATTTAGAGATCTTATTGATTTATTAAGACATAATAAACCGCCCTCCGAGTTTGGAGGTCAGAGTGGAAATAGAGAACCTTCCGCTATTGATGAATTAATTGACGCAGTCCAAGAAGTCGGTCAAAGAGCAAAAGCAAGAAAAGCAGGAGGAGGAAGTCCGCCTAGGTCTCCAAGTCCGACTCCGCAAAGACAGAGACGAGGAACAATAGTATCACCTGCGGTCGGAGGAGGGGTGAGGTCTCCAAGAACGCCACAACCTGAACCCGCTCCAAGTCTCGCTGATGAAGATGAACAGCAGCCACGCCGTTCATCAAGAAGACAAACCGCCAGACCTCGCACAACACGAAATACAACCCCTGCTTGGGAACGCAGAGGAGAAGGAGCAGGAAGACGTTTATACAGAGTTGAGGAAGAAGTAGGATTACCGCCATCACCTCAACAAGGAAGTCTTCGAACAGCGGAACCGGAAACAGAACCGATTGATAGAGCACCCCCCGGTCTCGTCCGTCAACCTTCTGAATCACCCTCTCTTCCAGCAACGGAAGTCGGTTCGCCAAGACAAAATATAGAAGTCGCCGAGGACTTTGCGGAACAATTAAGGGCGAGACGAGAAGCAAGACAAGGAGGAGGAGAAGAAGGAGATGAAACTTAAACTAAAATTAATTCATCAAAAATTAAATGTTGGGTTTATTATAAAATTATGCCGAGTAAAAATCCGACGATACTGAAAGCTCTTAAAGATGGAAAAATTTCCAAGAAGCAATATGATAAACTTCCTGATGGGCTCTTATTAGGAATCGCCAAAAAGGGCGACAAAAAAGGCGGAATCAAAGAAAAGCGTCATAAGTTAGGAAAACAAGCACACAAAAGAGGTCGTCCGAAGGGCGGAAGCAAGGTGATGGTTGCGGAATAATTAATTTAAATTATTTTTTTATTAGTTTCTGATATAATGAATTATCAGGAGAAGAATGAAATCGCAAAGGCTGAAAATGTAATTGTCGCCTCAAATGATCCAGCATTTAATTATCAGTTCGTTAAAACACAAGAAAATATTGATAATTTCCACGAAACACCGGAAATCTACACGATGAATCGTTATGATTATTCTATCAAAACAGATGAAGGAGATGATATGAAATTACCTTCATTAGTTCCTCTATCACTCGCTTCTTGTAAAGGAAATCTTGATGATATGGAGGCTTTTTACGCCGCCAAGTTTCCTCGTTTGCCGAATGAATATCACGGAATACTTGCGAGATATTCAGCAGGACAACCTCTCACTAAAAAGGAAGTTAAAAACTCAATTAAAAAAGCAAATAAAAAACATCAAGATTACCCTGTGGGTCTCTCTATCGCAAGGAAAGAACATACTCTTCATTTTGACTAAAAAGAAATTTATTCATATGATAAATTAAGTATGAATTAGTATAAAGATGGTTTTTGGATCTTTTGGAGGAAAACATAAAGCATACAAGACTGATTATGGTCAGAAGTTAGTTGGAAAGGCCAAGAAGGGTGTGAAAGCATTAGGAACTGCTCTTGTTGTCGGTGGTGGGGTCTATATGGCGGCTCAGCACGCGAAGGATAGAGCAGAAGACAAAATTGATGCGGCCTTATTACTTGGCGATGAAATAAAGGATATCGGTGAAAAGTCGGTTGATAAAGCAAAAAAGAATCCTCTCCAAGCGAAAGGAGCAATAGAGGGTGGAGTCAAAGAAGCGGAACTTCTTGCTCGAACAGCACAGGTCGCCGGAGTTGAGGCCACCGCAGGAAACGTTAGATTTCAGAGAGAAGTTAGAGGAGGGGGTCGTCGTGAAAAATTAGATGATAGAGTCGTGAAACCGAGACTTGCCGACCCTGGATTTGAGGATGTTAGGAGTGGGCGGAATGTCGGTGGTGGAAAAGCAGCAGGAAGTAGAGACCTCGCAAAAGAAGGGGGTGGGGCTTTTGATAACAGAGTTTGTGATAGAAATTATCCGGGTCTTAAAAATCATTTTCAGAGAAAGGCCTGTAAAGAACAAGGTCGTCCACAGAAAAAGAAGAAGAAAGGAAGATTTAGATGATGTGTAATTATTACACAAATCAAAAATCAAAATCAAATCTAAAATCAAAATCATAATTAGAAATACTTTGGATTTCCAAAGTGTGTAATTATTACACACTTAAAAAACTAAAATTAAATTGATATTTTTTTAATGTTTCATTAAGTATAAAATGGAACAAATGATGCCTGGTTCGATTAACTATCAAGACGTGCTTCCTGTGGCTGTCCCTGCGATTGCTCGGCGTAGACGATTCTATCCCGCAAATGGTACGACATTTAATGCCGTCGGTTCGAATGAAATTAGAATTGAGTTGCCCTCGACGAACGCCCTCTTGGATCCCCAGCACTCATATTTAGAGTTTCGCGTCAGAAACGTGAGTGCTTTTGGTTTCGGTGCCGATATCGGTGGAGGAAGTGTTTTCTTTGAGGAAGTATCCGTAGAACAAGGTGGTCGTGTCTTGGCGAGACAGCAGGCTCACAATCGTCTTCACTCTGGTATTTTATCCGTAGCACAAGTAAATGATGACGGACAGAAGATGGAATCAATTACAGAAGTTCAGCGTGGTCTAAATGACCCCGGTGGTGGCGGAGCAAATCAGATGACCCCAGCCCAAGGTGCCGGTGCTCTCTTCGGTGATATCCTTACGAATCGCCAACATAACTCGAACGTATTTATGAATGCTAATTCCGCTTTCCTTGTTTGTATGGCTATCCCAACAGGACTCTTCACACAAGATAAGTTATTGCCTCTTCCCCTTGTTTCTCAAAGTTCGCCTTTGACCCTTGTCTTACGTCTTGCCGACCCTGCGGAGACTGGTGTATGGACTGGTGGTGTTGCTGGAACAGGAGCTCTTTCTATTGAGAGAATTAATGTTGTCGCTCAAATGGTAGAAGTCGGTGGAGATGTGATTCAGCAGTTCCGACAGATGATGAGTATGTCCGGAGGTCAGTTAAGTATTCATTCGACTGATATAGAGCATTCACAAAGTGTCCTTATTGCTGGTTCCCCCGGCGAACAAATTGTAAGAGTTCCTATTCGCAAGAGGTCTGTCAAATCTCTGTTGTTCCAAATCAACTCCGAAGATTTCACGAACCCCGGTGGTGTCGCTCAACCTCGCGAAAATTTCTACAACCTGTCTTTCGGTGGTAATGCGAATATGTTAAGTTATCAGTTAAAAGTTGGTTCGGTGGTTTATCCTCCTTCGCCGATTGATTGCTGGGGGCGGGCGGACGTTATCGCTAACGCTCATTCGCGAGGTGAATGTGCGATGGAACTCGCGAAGGCGTTAGGAACTCTTGGATTCACGAATCCGACTGGTCGTCTATCATCAATCACTTATGGTGTGAACAACGTCATCGCTCAATTGGCTGCCGCCGCTACTCGCCTCTCGGATGGTGATAATGCCGACGGAGCGGGTGCTTTTGTCGCGATACAAGAGGAACAAGTCAACAGCGTTTGTCCCTTCGGTCTTGACCTTGATTCGTTTCAGCATCAGGCCATCGAGGCTGGCGTCGACTCAGAAACACTCGCACAAGAAACTAACCTCATCCTCAACATCGCGGATGCTGGAAGCGGTATAGAAGATAAGAACGTTCACACTTATCTGATTTATGATCAGCATTATTACTTTAATATGGACGGAAGTATTACTTTCTCAAATTAATTTATTGATTAATTTATAATGATTCAGTTAAAAGTTTCTAAAAGTGATAAAAAGGAAAAAAAATTAAAAGCAGTATTTACTTATCCTGACGGAAAAACAAAAACTACACACTTCGGAGCAGCAGGAATGACTGACTATCTCCAAAGCAAAGATAAGGAAAGAAGAAAAAGATACAGGTCTCGTCATAAGAAAGATTTGAGAACAAATGATTTCACAAGAGCAGGATATCTTTCATACTATATTTTGTGGGGCGATAAAACAAATCTCAAAGATGCGATAAAGGATTACAAGAAGAGATTTAATTTGGTGTAATTATTACACATTTCCATTTTCTAAACTATTTCTAATTTTGATTTCTTATTTTGATTACACTTTAAAAATCAAAAAGTGTAATTATTACACAAAAAAAATAATGAACATATGAATTATAATGAAACTAATCTATGCTTTCTTAAAACGATATTCTTCTAAACGATGGAATGATGCTTTTGATGAATTTATGAAATATCAGAGTTGTTGGCTGTGAGCTCACTTGTCTTCGTATCTCTGAACACCTTGATACTCTTCGCGATAATTTTCCGCATCAATCTCCTCCCTCAACTCATCATCAGAAGAGCACCAATCACCGAAAAATTCTTCCTGAATCATCTCGGATGCCCTTCCAAGGCGACGTGCCAATTTTGAGTTTTCTTCCCTGAGTTTCACTTTGTCAGAAACTTCGGTTTTGATGTAATCCACGACATCATCATAATCACAAACACCTGTCATCCCGGTCATATAGTCGTCCAACTCCGCGAGTGATTCTTTGATTTCCAAGACTTCTTTCGGAGTCAACTCTGCCTCGTGATGTGCTTCGTAGACTGCTTCCCTCTCTTTCAGTTCGAAGTAAAACCTATCTACTTGATCTTCATCCGGTCCTCCGCATCCGTCCTCATTCGACGCGGATCCGTAAAAGCCACCAAGACCCTCCACAGAAAACTCATCCTTAATCCCCCAAACCCACAGCACCACACGGATCACATCAGAGAGATTATTTCTCTCGTCAATCGCATCATTCGCATCGCCCCGAGCCTCATCCCTGTCATATTCCATATCTTCCAACATAGACTCCATCTCCTCCCTTTCCTCGCACCACTCTTGGAGTTCGCGTGATTCTCCATTTGTCGTATACGAGTTGGCGATGGATTCGAAATCCTCCAATCGCGAGGCGAAGTCCACAGACTCCCTTTTCGCGATTTCCAAATCTTTCTCCAACGACTGAATCTTATCCATCATTTCCATCATTACTGCGTGAGAGGAACAAGTGTCCCTCGCTTCGTCGCGAAAGCGATAGAGATGAGAGATGTCTTCGTGAGTTTGAGTTGCGATAGAGACCATTTTGTATGAGTTGTTTGTATTGATGGAAAATTTTCTACCCCCAAATCAAATTTTTAAAAAAAAAATCTAATCCACGGAACATAATGTTTTAATCATTCATCGTCAGAGCGAGGACTCATATTCTCAATCATCCTATCGTGAACTCTTTCCTCAATCGTCTCTGGAAAGATTCCGAACCAATCACAAATCGTAGACATATCAATCCTATCTTCGCAACTCCCTGCGAGACAATCAATCACCTTTTCCCTCAACTTCTCACCCTTTTCTTTCAGTTCCTCAATCTCCGACTCTAAATCAAGTCTCTCCTCCTCCTCCTTGTCTTCCCAGTCTCGTTCATTCTCTGCTCTCTCCTTGTATCGTTCCTCCTCCAAGAGAGAGGGTATCTCCTCAACCTTTTTTTTCAGTTCTTCATTCTCTTTTTTCAGTTTTGACTTATCGGCGATGATTTCCCTCATCATCTCCTCGTGATAATCTTCATAAACCCAATCATCCCTCATCATCACCTGCCAGATGTCATTAAACCAGTCCTTCGCGAAATGTTCATTTGCCTTCGCTTTGTATTTCTTCTTTTCTTCCCTTTCGCTCCTCAAAACCTCCAAACAGAAATGAAGTGAATCTTCTTCATTCCCGGTGATTTCGCTCTTTAATTTTTTAAGTTCCTCCATTATGAGTTGTTTGTCTAATGGATGTTCCTCAAAACCGCAAATCAAATTTTAGATAAAAAATTCTAATCTACGGATGATTTTTTTTTGTCTTTCTCTTGATTTTTTTTTTGTCTTTCATTTAGTCAAGCCATTCGCCAGCATCAGCGTCGTATGGAATTGCGTGTCTCACGAGCCATTCCTCAAACTCTTGCTCGCGAGCATCGTTGAGATCCGCCGACAACTCGCATCGCATCGCATCATCATCGCTCGGAAAGTCCATCTCAAACTCGGATCCGTCGTGTTGGACGCCATACCATCCATTTCCATTCATCGCTTCCAGTAGCATCATCTCGCACCATCCTCCATCCTCAATCCATCGCTTCCACAACTCGTTGTCTCGCTCGCACATTCCTCCTGTGTGATGTGAGCTCACTTGGAAGCAGAGGTCGTCAAATTGGAGACGAAGGGCGATCTGATTGACCTTCGCTTTTCTCTCTTTTTCCGCGAGGCGACGCTCCAACTCTACCGCCTCACCGATGCGATTCATCACGTCAAAGTTGTCTCCGATTCCGAAGGAAGCCATCGTGAGCGATAGGAAGTGTGGGTTTATGTTGTTGTAATAATGTTGTGTGATTAGTTTTTCTCAAACCAGGAAATCAAATTTATGAGTGTGCGAAAAAAAATTTTCCTCTCTGCGGAAAAATTTTTCCGGGGGGGCGGTTTATTACGAAAAAATTTTTTTCGCATACTCATAAATTTGATTTGTGAGAACAGAAAATTTTCCTAACATCGCAAAATCCTATCGCAAAAAAAAGCGACCGAACAACGAACAAATCATTTTGCTCGGTGAGATCCGTCCGGGGAATTAAATTTGATTTCCGTTTGAGAAGTTCTCAATCATAATCCACGAACTCACATTAGCAAAAAAATACAACCAATACCGCGTCAAAAAAACACCGCGTAGAGCATACCGCGTCAAATAAGGACAAGTTTCTCCGCCACGCGGTGGATTTCCACAAAGAGACTTGACCTGCTCGGGGGAGGGGACACCAAACCCACAACAGCCCAAAGCGTCGAACATCACTTTACCGAAAAAACGCAACCCAACTTTCACGATGGAATGCTTGTGCGATGCTCGTCTGTTCAGTACGAAGAAAGGGGAACGTGGCCGACCTATCAGGTGCTCACGAGCCGCAACCGATGAAATCTTCACCTTGGAAGATGAAAATCGTCAGGAGGCGGATGGAGAGTTTCCGACGTATGAGGGAGTCCGCCTCTGTAAACATCACTCCAAGAAACTCTACGAAACCGACAACGAGTATCCTCGGTTTGGACTTTTCGGAAAGGATCCGGTTCCGAAGGTGTGGCTTGACACTCCGGATGGAAAAAACATCGCTTGGCGATTTGATGAGGATGGAAACGAGTTGTGGGGGAACAGCGGAGAGAAGGTCATCCGCAAGAAGTCATCCAAGAAGTCCAAGTCCAAGCCAAAGGATGACGAGGTTAGCGAGGCACCGCTCTCGGCCGCCCTGCTCGCATACGATATTTTGGAAAAACTCGGTTTCGAGTTTGACAAGGAGAAGGGGTGGGAGATGAAGAAGACCGAGGTTCAGGCGGTTCAGGCGATTTGTGGATACTTTCCGCAGGAGGAAATTGATGACGCCGCTTCCGACTCGCCAACCGAAGCATTTGAGAGCGAAGGCGAGGATATTGAGGAGGGTGTTCCGCCGGAGCCGGAACCGGAACCGCCGGTGATGAGCGTGGTTGAGTCGGTGTTGGCGGCGAATGGGTGCTTGGTCGCGGATACCGACGATGAGGATGATGAGGAGGAGACAAATGATATCTGTCCGGTTTGCGGTTTTAAGGGTGGCAACGCCGAACAAGCAATCGTCTGTGGAGGAGATTGCTGTCCGAAAGGGGCAGTTGGCAGACCGGGCCTCACGATGTATGGCGTGAAGGCGACTCGGATGGGAGATTGGGTTGTCTACGATGACCGCGAAACATATCACAAGTTCGGCGGAGGGGAGGAATGCGAGCACGATGGGGAGGAGTGGGAGAAGCGTTGGGGCAAGGACTTTCCAGAGGAGGAAGAGGATGATACGGATTCCGATGAGGAGGAGGATTCCGAGGAGGAGGATGAGCGGGCTCCGAACGGCTGGGTGGTGGAGGAGTATGAGGGCGTGGAATACTTGACGGAGAAGTTTAACGAGGAGTTTGTCTACGAAAAGTTGAGCGATGGGAAAGCGGGTCAGAAGGTGGGGGAGTGGGGGGAATACGACGAAGACACGAAGACGACGAAGATTGAGTGGCTTTCCAAAAAGTTCCGTATCGCTCACGAGACTGCGAGAGACGAGGAGGAGGAGGAAGAAAGTATGGTTGAGATTGATTTTGAGGGTGTGGAATACTGGGAATGCGAGAATACTGGGAAGATTTTCCAATTGGGGGCGAAGACCGCTACCTTTCACGAACCGGGCGACAAGGCGGTCGGTGAATGCGTTGGACTTTGGAATGCGAACTGCGATGGAATCGTTTGGGAGGATGAAAAGTTTCAGGATGATCACGAGACTGCGAGAGACTAAATCAGAAAAATCCAAAAAAATCAAAAAATTGAGAAAAAAATAAAAAAAT
>TARA_R100001440_G_scaffold32399_4_pt1 | contig 14055 bp, 17 predicted proteins | sample TARA_R100001440 | Tara Oceans TARA_R100001440 (sample SAMEA2622112) | marine metagenome | biome: marine biome (ENVO:00000447); feature: surface water layer (ENVO:00002042); material: "saline water (ENVO:00002010), including plankton (ENVO:xxxxxxxx)" | depth 5 m
CATAAGCTTTACTCCCGGCGAGACGAAGGACGAGAACGTAATTCTTGTTGCAGAGGCGAGCTGCAAGCTCGGTTTAGATCGGATAATGGCTTTTAAGTTCGCTACGAAGTTATTTCAAGCCATGCCGGACCGTAGAGGAACGGAGTTCTTTAGAGACCTTATCGCTCGTTCTAACGCGGCCAAAATCCCTACGGCTTACTTCCGCTCTGCGGTAAAGAAGGAGTTCGGATTATGAGGAACCTTATACGAGAACGAGAAGCGGCTATAAGCCACGATGATTTAAAAGTGGTGCGTCCGGTCGCTTTAATTTCCGCAGCCGTCTGTGGGCTTCCTGATGGGCCTTACGGAGATATCCTTAACCGGCTAAACGAAACGCGAGAGCATTACTTTGCACGTTGGTTATCTCACGACGTATTACACGATATTACGAAGTGGGATAATTCGAAGATACGTTTAAGCGTTTGGCTTCACCCGGAGAATCGAAGACCTGCGAAGTTACCTACCGCTCGTCCTACTCTCTGCAGAACCATTATCGAGCTTTCCTACCAAATGGCCTGCGGAGTAGATATACCGGATAAGGACTTAGAGGTTCTTATGCCCTACGTCGATTCCTGGGCAGGAGCCTATCGTGGCTAAATTCGAAGGTAACGAAGATTTTAAGCGGCAAAAAGAGGTCGAGAGACTTATAGAGCTTTCCTGGCATTGCAAATGCTTACGCATTCCCTACGAGTACGTCCTAGATAACGTCTGCGTAAGAAGTTCGAAAGTCCTTGCCTATACAGAAATTAAGGTACGAAACTACCTCTGGTCCGACCATGAAGCTATCTTTCTAAGCGTTAACAAAATAATGATGGCGCAGGCAATCCGGAAAGCTTCGGAAGTTCCTAGCTATCTAGTCGTATCTACGAGAGACGGCTTAGTTCATTGGACAACGATAGATAGAACTTTTAAAAATCTAGTAGCGGGACCAAAGAAAGAGAAGTACCCTAGAGACCGGCACGAATGCGAGCCGAGCGTACTAATACCCAGGGAGGAATTCAATCCTTTAGCTACGAAGTAAACAGAGCGGCGGACTGGATGGGAAACCGTAGCTTTTGATTATCCTCCCTTCGCCTCCTACTTATGGCACCCTCGTAGGTAGGAGGTATTTCCTAGAACGTATCTAGGAGACATTTAAACTCGGTAGGCAAAGAATCCGACTACCGATAACGCCTCTATAAGGCTCGCTTTCTCTCTTAGCGAAGAGGCTGCAAATTTCTATTTCCTTTCAGAACTCTGCGGAGTTCGGTAAACGGCTCGGTCACTTTGTCCGGGTCGTTTATTTTTACACCTTGCGCGCGCGTTCCTTATTACAGAGATTGTCTAAATAGACCGAAGAGTAGGTATGGAGTTAGCCAGAGTCGCGGCAATCTCTTGCTCGCATTCGCCTTTTACCAGTCCGGTAGCTCATGCCCGGCTCCTAGAATTCCTAACTAGAGTCGGTAGCGAGCTTACTCACTTCGTCCATTGCGGCGACCTTCTCGAAGCGGCTGCGGCTAGCGTTCACGCCGACGAACACAAGCACACCCTAGCGGACGAGTTCCACCACGCCTCTAACTTTCTTAAGAGCATTCGGGAAGCTCTACCGCCGACTTGCCGCCTCTACTGGATTTGGGGTAACCACGACGACAATATTTTTAAGAAAGACCCTAGGAGAATCCCGGAAGCTCTTAGGGAAATGATTGAGATAGGACGAGACTCCCGTTGGCCGGAGTTCTCTAAATGGGTCCAGCTTCCTTATGCGAAGTCTAAAAGAGGCGTACTCCAGATAGGGCAAGCGGTCTTCTATCACGGCTTCGATGCCGGGCAGACCTCCGACGAGCTAGAGGCTCTTCAAATAAATAATATGACCGGTGGACACGCTCACCGGATTTTCGTTAGAGGTCATACCCATCGACCTATACCGCCTACTAAATGCTTAAGAACCCGAAAAATACCGCTCCCTTACTACTACTCAAACGTCGGGACATTAGGACCGATAGACCCGGAATGGGCAAACCGTATAGATACGTCCGCCTGGGCACCTGCGGTACTCCATCTTGAAACGAAAGCCGAACGACCTAACCGCCTTTGCGGTAAGAACTGGGACGCGGAATTGGTATACCTCTAGGAGACACCGCAAATGGCTACGACTGCCTCGGAGAAGCTGCACCAGACCATCACGAAAATAGCTCGATATATGGCTATCGAGTGGGATTTATCTATTCACGAAGTAGTCGGAGCAGTCGAGTCGGCGAAGCTAGAGCTTTGGAACGAGTGGGAGTCTAATACGCTTCCCCAGGAGCCAGAGCTAGACGACGACGACGACGACGACATTTAGCAAAGGAATACGATGCTCTCTCTAATAATTATCTCTCTTCTTGGCGACTGGTCTAAACCTAGCGACCCGGACGCGGTAGCTATGTGGATTGACGACCTAGGACGACTAACGCCGTTCGGTCGTACTTTCGACGTTTATATTCAATCCGGCTTCGACCCGGATTTTAGCTACCCGAACGGAGACCCTCGCCGTCCGTACATGATTGGCTGCACCCGTGGAAACGAGTCTCCTTCTCGTTCGTTCGGTTGGTCTATCGAAGGCCCAATATTTAAGAACCATAGACCCGACGCGTATTACCCTTGGTTAGAGAACTGCCAAGAATGCATCGACTACTGGAACCAAGATACCGGGATTCTTTGCCCTGGGGCTGGGGAGTATTGGGATTGCATCCAAGCAAACCCTTACCAGCGATGGATGTATATGGGGATGAACTTTACCCCAATTAACTGGGTATTTGAAGGACCGACCGGGTGCTGCCCTAGAACCGCAGATCATGTAGACCTTGATTATTCTTGGTGCGACTCGTGGATTTTGCACGGCGAGTTAGGTAAGAAGTACGGTAACCAGAACCAGTATCGCTGGCCTCTGGTGCAGCAGCAGCACAAGGATTTAATAGAGACTCCCGTTCTAAAGTTCTGGCTACCTCAACCCGCAGGAAAAGTTCCGAGCGAACGGTGCTGCTCTGCTCCATCTCAAAATGACTACGGCGACCTAATACGTTGGGACGCAGACGTTAACTGGGGTAGCGAGCTGCACCCAGGTTCGTTTCATATCGCTAGGTTTACCGGTCCTAACTACTTCGCCTCCGGTGGCGTTGTTCGATGGGCCTGCGGTAACGATCATCCCTGCGAACCGTCTCCGTACCAAGTTAACTACTACCCGGATAACTCTTGCCCGTCCGACCTCGACGAGGATGGACGAGTAGGTTATACGGATATCCTCCGAGTCTTAAGTGACGTAGCGGGTTATAAATACCATCCCCAAACGAATAACGGTTATAACGCAATTCTTAAAGTCTTATCCGAATGGGGACCATGTAAATGAGCCAGAAGGAACTTTTCGACACAAAGCCTCGTTACCGAGTCTGCCTAGCATGCCGTCGAAAGTTACCGGAGAGCGAGTTTCTTACGGAGAGGAACGCTAAGGATGGACTCGGAGCGTTCTGCATCGAATGCATAAAAGCGAGTAACACGCTTCGTAAACCTCCGGCGGACCCGATATCTAAAGCTAAGAAGCATTGGACAAAGATTTGAATAGTAGGCAAAAGGGTAAACGCGGAGAACTAGAAGCGGCTAAAGCTTTTGAAGAGGCTACCGGTTTAGTCGTTAAGCGTACTGCCCAGGTTAACGGGAAGCTCTCCGCAGACCTAACCGGAGTCGATGGGCTGCATTTAGAAGTTAAACGTCGTCGTAGGATTGCCGCGTTAGATTTTCTATTGCAGGCGGAACTAGATTCAGCCGAAGAAGACCAGTCGGACGGCGGAGTTCCCGTCGTTCTTATGCGACAAGACCAAGATAAAAATTGGGCGGTTCTTCTCCGCCTAGAGAAGTTATCCGAACTCGTTTCAGTTCTCGCAGGGCAGTCATGCAATCAGAAACATTCCTCCAGTTAATCACTCCGGCGAGCATCCTTTTAGGAATCGTCTTTAGTGCGGGTCGCGTTAAGTCCGCTATCGACGAGCTTCGTAGAGCGGTAGATAAGCTAGAGAACGCGGTAAGGCTTATTGACCAGAGAACTCACGACGTAGAGCAGAGGCTTGCAAGGCTAGAAGGAAAAGCGGAGTGAGGTACGCCGTCGCTATTCTCTTCCTTCTCGGATGCCAGACTACCCAGGAGGGTAGCTTTACTCTCCCTTTTGCGTCGAGCGTAGCGGTCCCGGATACGGAAATGGCGAAGGCTCTAAGTCCTTTAAAGTTCTCCGGAACGATCCTAATTTTGACGGGAGCGGCTCTACTCTTTATAACTCAGGGTCGCAGAGGCTGGATACCGATAGTAACGGGAGTAGCCTTAACGATACTAATGGCGTTCTTAGCGACGGTCCTAAGCTCGCAGACTTTCGTTTATACAACCATCGCGGTTCTATGTCTCACAGCAGGAATAGCGGCGGTAAACCTAAAGGAGTTCCGAACATGGAGCAAATTTCTAACTTCCTTGCCATCTCGTCCGGGTACATCATCGCCTTCGCCGTCGGAGCGTGGATCGGAAGACCGCTCTTAGGTCTTCTTTCCGACCGTATTTTTAAGAAGTAACATGGCTCTTTGGACTCCATCCGAGTTAGGTACGAGTACGCTAACCGCTTGGTATAAAGCCGATTCTATCTCCGGGTCGGACGGAGATAGCGTCGGCTCTTGGGCAGACTCTAGCGGTAACGGTCATACGACCGCGCAGCTTACAGCCGCTCGACAGCCGACTTTGCAAACCGCCGAGCTAAACGGCTTGTCCGTCGTACGCTTTGACGGTACTAACGACATTCTTTCGGATGGAGATATAGCGGCTTTAGACGTAGGAACCGGCGATATTTGGATGGCTACCGTATTTAAATCTACGGATAACTCTGCCGTCCAAAATTACTTTGAAAAAGGGCAAAATAGCTTTGGTTTAAAGACGACCGCCGCCGGAGTCCTGCAAATGACCCTGGGAGCTACTACTAATACTCCCTTGCAGTCCGCAGGAAACTGGAGCCGTACCGCTTTCGTTATCGTTACCGCCCATCGAGTCTCCGCGACTTGTAACGGATTCGTAAACGGAACCGCTACTACGACGACCGGAACGACCAATACCGGGAGTATCTCCAATTCGGACGTGTTAGATATTGGCTCTAGAGCGGTCGGAGCAGGTCCGATGGTTGGGGATATCGCGGAGGTACTCTTAGGCGGCGCCACTTTAACCGATACTAATAGGCAACTTATCGAGGGTTATTTAGCTCACCGTTACGGACTTAGCGGGAATCTTCCGAGCGACCACCCTTATAAAAATTTTGCTCCGACTATCCGCGTTAGACCGCTTATAGGCGGAGGTAACCAGCTCTTCGGGCATGGGATGATTCAATGACTTTCTTAGGCGACTTCGTAGCAGGACAAACCGTAAACGCTTACCTCTCGACTAATGACCAGTCTGGTGCGGCGGTAACTATGACCTCCGCGACCGTACGCGTTTATAAAGATAACGGAACTAGCTTCGACTCTACCCATGCAGCTATCTCTACTAACGTAGATAGCCAAACGGGATTCCATCGCGTAACTATTACGACAAGCGGTAACGCTTCTTTTTACGCTGCAGGCTCAGAGTTCGCCGTAGTCGTAGCGGGAACGGTAGACTCGCAAAGTGCTAGAGCCGTAGTCGGCAGGTTCTCAGTCCAGAAGGTAGCAGCTCGTACTACCGTCGATCAGAACCTAGGCTTCGTTAAAAAGAATACGGCTACGACCGTAGCGGTTGGTCCGTTTATTAACGCTTCTACGGGACTTCCAGCGACCACGCTAACAGCTTCGAATCTTACCTGCAAACTTATTAACGGAATTACGTCTTCGACTCTTTCTCTTACCGGGTCCGGCGGAGATAATGACTTTGTGCATATCGCTAACGGCGTTTATAGCCTAGAGCTTACCGCGACTAATACGAACTCTAACGGTCGTTCGGTTCTCGTTATCCAAGACGACGACGTAGTTGTTCCTTATACGGGTAGCTTCTCTACTATCCGAGCTAACTCTTTCGATTCTTTAGTGGCAGAAACCGACGTACTCCAAGCGGACGTTACCCAGGTCGGAGGCTCTGCGGTTACTTCCGCGTCTGGAGTTCTATCGGTAAATACGACCCAGATTGCTGGAGATGCTGCAGCCGCTACGGCTCTCGATGCCGCGATAGATAACTCTAATAACGTAGTCGCGGTAAACGTGAAGAGAATCGACGATAGTACGACCTCGGCAACTAACCTCTCTAACTACACAGACGGAACCTCTAACCAGCCGGTAGACGTTACGAAAATTAGCGGCGACTCTAACGCGGCGGACCGTCTCGAGGGAATGATGGACGGATGCGAAATCTTCGCGGTTGACTCTACGAGCTTTACTCCGACTACTACCGCCTTCGAATCGACTTCGACCGAAGCGACCGCAGACCACTACAACGACAAAATCGTTCTGTTTATTAGCGGTCCTCTTGCAGGTCAACAAAAGGTCTGCACCGACTACGTTCTTAGCGGAGGTCGCGGTAAGTTCACCGTTAACGCTCTTACCGAGGCTCCCGCATCCGGTAACCAGTTCATCTTGGTCTAATGCCCGTACCCGTAATTTTAAACCGAACGTCTAACCCTGCATCACCTACGGTGCATACGAAGACGATTTGGACCGGAGGAACGGGTAACGGTCTTTTTACGGCTAATAAGAACTGGACCAGTGCCGTCCCGGTTCAAGGCGGTATAGCGTACTTTGCAGATTCTTCTAAGTCTCTAACCGGTAATACTGATCAGCAAACTCTAAACCTAGATCAGCTTCGGGTTAGTTCTTCCTTTAACGGAAGCCTCGGTACAAGTTCGAATCCTCTTAAGATTAACTCTACAAAGGTCGTGCTAGATGCTCGGTCTAGCGATATCCATTTACAAGGGTCGTTTAAAGAAATAATCGTAGTCGGAGCCGAAGGTATTACAAAAGTCGGCGGTATCTCTACTAATAGGATAGAAAAGCTGATTCTTGCTCGGTCCGCCCAGAACGTAGAACTTACTGCAGGTAAATGCGAAGAGGTAATATTAGGAGGTACTTCGTCGCTTACCGTAGATTCAGGAGTAACCGGAGACAACACGCTTACTTTGTTTGCGGGTATTAATAACGGACGGGTCTCTAGAGACTCTACCTTAAGCTCTGCTTCTAACTTTATAGACCTCCAAGTAACCGGTAGAGCAGATAGTAACGCTCGTGTCGGAAATCTTACTCTTCTTGCGGGTTCTCTATTCGAGGGTAAATCCACAACCGGAGTGCAAACCCGGCTCACCATGTACGGAGGCAAGTTAAGAGTTATGGCGGCTAACTCTAGCGACGGCTTTGCAGTCCTTAACTCCGACCTTTACGGCGGTATTCTTTCGGATAGAGGTAGCAATAGGGACTTGACCTTTACCAATAACGCGAATATTTTAGGCTCGGTCGTTCTCGAATTAGAGAGCGGATCGACTGTAGGAGGTCTTACCTAATGAACGTACAAGATGCGCTTAAGCCGCTCTTAGTAGATATCGACTCTTTGCACGCGGACCCGTCTAACGCTCGTAAGCATGACGATAGGAATATTCAAGCTATCGCCGCGAGTCTCGTAAGGTTCGGGCAAACTAAACCGGTCGTCCTTCATAAGAACGGTAAGACGATTATCGCAGGTAACGGAACCTGGGAAGCGGCGAAAAGCCTACGCTGGAAAAAGATAGCGGCGGTAACTACGGACCTTAAAGAGTCGGACGCAGTCGCTTACGGTATCGCGGACAATAAGACCGCAGAACTCGCGGAATGGGACGACGACGTTCTACGAAGTCTCTTGGAACCGATGGCAGACGACTTAGCTTTGTCTACCGGGTTTAACGACGAAGAGCTTAAAGAGCTACTAGAGATAGACTTTAGCCCATCGTCTAGTGAGGAGCAAAGTAAGCTCGACGAGGAGAAGACTACAAAATGCCCGGAATGCGGCTATGAGTGGAAGTCCTAAACTTTACTTGGATTGGTGTTCGGCTAAAGCCGCTTCTTACGCTTGTACCCGGTGGCATTACTCCGGAGTTCTACCAGCGTTTAAGACTGCTAAGGTCGGAGTTTGGGAAGCCGACGAATATAGAGGTTGCATCGTATTTACGAACCCCATGCCTCCTGCACGAAAGCGGTTTAAATGCTCGAACGGTCAAATAACCGAACTCGCTAGAGTCGCCTTACGTTCGCATTATCATCCGGTCTCTAAGATGATCCGTATAGCCTTAAGGATTCTAAAGAAAGAGAACCCAGGTCTTAAGGTATGCGTCTCCTACGCCGACTCCGGGCAGGGTCATCACGGCGGTATTTATCAAGCCGCAGGTTTTCGCTACTTCGGAGCTGGAAAAGGAACTAAGGAGTATTTCTATAAAGGTCGGTGGGTTCACGCTCGCTCTATCGGTCAAGCCATAGATACCGGAAAGCTAACCGAAGATGGATGGAACCTACCTAATAGACCTTCCGGTTTGAAGCATTGTTACGCTTTAACGCTGGACAAACGTGGCTCCTACTCTATACCCTTAGAGGATAAGCCTTACCCGAAACGACGCGTATTAAGTGACACGAGTGACACGAAAGCCTCCCAGGCTTTAAAGACCGGTGCAACTCCGAGTAGTACGCTCCAGAAAGGTAGAGCCTAATGCCCGCCCCAGTAGACCTAGACGTAGAGCAGCTTAAAAAGCTAGCGGCGATGCAATGCACCTTCGAGGAGATAGCGGCTTGGTTCGGTATCTCTAGAGCGACTCTCTATAACCGAACGGAGTACCGAGAGTTAATCGAGCAGGAGAGACTTAAGGCTTTGGCTTCTCTTCGGAGAAATATGTTCCAAAGCGCATTATCTGGTGACCGGCAGATGATGGTATGGCTCTCTAAGCAGTACCTAGGGATGCGGGAGAAGACCGAGACTAGCGGCGACGGCAACGTGGAGCTAGTTATGAAAATGGTAGAAGCGAAGCCGCCTGATGAAGCTTGAACGGGAGATACAACTTTTACCGCCGCAGCTACGTTTCATTAAGGCTAACGAGCGGGAGGTTATCTACTCCGGAGCGTTCGGTGCAGGTAAGACGCGAGCCTTATGCTTGAAGCTCGCTAGCCGGGTTATTGGCTTCCCAGGGTCTAGAGAGGGTCTAGCTCGTAAGCACCTAGTTAGCCTTAAATCGACGACTCTAAGAACGCTTCTAGAGTCAGACGGGAACCTTCCGCCGGTTTTACCTCTAGGAAGCTATACGCACAATAAGAGCGAGCGGACTATTAAGGTTCATGGCGGCGGTACTATTTACTACTTCGGCTTAGGCGATGCCGAGGACTATCAAAAAATCGGGTCTCTTAACCTTTCAGGATGCGCGGTAGACGAAGCCGTAGAGCTAACCGAGGCGGACTGGACAATGCTTAGAGGTCGCGTACGTCTAAAGCTAGACGGTCAATCTATGCAGCTATACGGAGCCTGTAACCCAGGCGCGCCGTCGCATCACCTAGCTAGACGATTCGGGTTAGCTGGAGGATATAAACCGGCGGATAACTGCAAGGCTATTCAGACAAGAAGCCCGGATAACTTCTTTCTTCCCGAAGAGTACGTTAAAGACCTTATGAGTCTTACCGGCGTAGCTTTCGAGCGATACGTTGAAGGAAAGTGGAGAGGCGGAGAGGGTCTCGTTTTCGACCGCTTCGACCGAAGCCTTCACGTACGCGAACGGGAAGAAGAATGGAAGCGAATCGTCGTAGGTCAAGACGAAGGTTATACGAATCCTGCTGCTCTAGTCGTCCTAGGTGAAGACTCCGACGGTCGTTTGCATATCTTGGAGGAATGGTATAGAACGAACCAGCTAGAGGAGGACGTTATTAAGGCTGCTAAAGATATAGCCTCTAGATACCGAGTCGAGAGCTTCGTAGTAGACCCGTCCGCCGCCAAGCTCCGAGCCTCTATGCACAGCAGTGACCTACCCGTAACTCCGGCGGATAACGAGGTTTTCCCAGGAATCCAGAAGGTGCAGCAGAGGCTACCTAGAGCGGGAGACGGGAAGCCTAGACTAACCGTTGATCCGCGATGCGAGAACCTTATACGAGAGTTTGAGTCTTACGAATGGCTCGGAGGTTCAAGCGGGTTTAAAGATATACCGAAGAAGGAGAACGACCACGCCTTAGATGCTCTGCGGTATGCGGTGGTCTACTTCGACGGCAGTAGCATAGAACCGAGAGTACGAGTCGCAGGGACGGAAGAAACGGGAACTCGCTTTGAAGAAGAACGAATGTGGAGAACTTTCTAATGCTCGATAGACTCCGGCAGGCTGTTGGACTTAAAGCGAAACGCGACCGTTTAGAGTACGTCCGCTCTACGATCAAACCGGAAGCGACCTACGGAAGCGGTAGACAACGAGAGCATCAAGCCGCGATGCTTAAGCTTCTTAGCGGGTACGTCTATTCCGCCGTAATGATGAACGCTCGGAGTATCGCAGCCCAACCGATCCGCCTTTACGCGTCCTTAGAGACGAGAGCTAATAAGCATTGGGCTACTAAGTCGGTTTCTAAATCTACGACTCGTTACCTAAAAGGCGACTCCCAGCAGAGACCCGCTAAGTCTGCAATGCTCGGCTCTAATACCGGCGGCGACTTAGTAGAGATTTACGACCACCCTATTTTAGACCTTCTTAATCGCGTCTCTCCGTTTATGGACGGCTATAACTTTGCGGTCCTTCGTAAGACTTTCCTCCAGGTCTCCGGTAACGAATATCTGCACCCGATCATCGGTCCGCTCGGCTACCCGGTCGAGCTTTGGGTTATGCCGTCGCAGCACGTAAAGATTCTTCCGACTCGTGACGAGCGGATGATTGAAGGCTACGAGTACGGCATTCCTCCGAATCAGTCTAAGTTCTTGCCCGATGAGGTCTTGCATAACCTCGTCCCTTCTCCCGACGATCCTCTATACGGGTCCGGCTGGGTATCCGCCGCCGCTCCTGCAGCCGGTCTTCTTCAGTCTATGGATTCTTACGAGAAGCACCTTTTCGAGAATCAGGCTAGACCGGACTGGGGTATTTTCATTAAGGAGCATCTCAACGAGACCCAATGGAATCGTATGGTCTCTTATCTCGACGCAAACCTTAGAGGTAACAGGAACTCCGGTAGACCCTACATTTTCGAAGGCGGATCGGACGCTAGACCTCTCCAGTTCTCTCCGCGTGACCTTTCATTTTCCGACGGAGAAGAGCGGAAGGTAGAGACTATTGCAGCCGTCTCCGGTGTCCCGGTATCTCTTCTTAAAGCGAACGACCCTAACCTAGCTTCTGCTCAGGTCGGCTTTGCGTCCTATATGCGAGATACTATCCACCCGTACCTCGTAGCGGACGCGGAGTTTTTAAACCAGCAGCTCCTTCCGCTCTTCGGTTCTCTCGGAGAGGGACTCTTTCTCGCATACGACAATCCGGTGCAGGAGGACGACGAGCGTATTTCTCGCGTCCTTATGTCCGAGGTATCTACCGGCGTTCGCTCTATTAACGAGGCTAGAGCCGAGCTTGGTCTAGACCCGAACGAGCAAGGCGACGAGCTGCGGGTTAACGGCGTTCCTCTAGACGTTATCGGGCAACCTCCAGCTATCCCAGCCTTTGGAGCGTTGTCCGTTCCTGGGGAGCAAGCCGAAAAAGCCGTAGATAGCCCAGGAGAAAAGGCGGAACGGTCGGAGGTCCGAGTAGGTTCTTTTGTCGAATGGAGGACCGAAAAGGGAAAGTATCTAGGCAAAATCCGCCGGTTTAAGGACTCCGGGACCGAACCCGGAACCATCGGAGAAGGAGAAGCTACGGAGTCGGACCCTATCGTTTTCGTGCAGGTCTACGTAAGGAACGAGGACGGTAGCTTTACGCCTTCCGACCGAGAAGCTCCGGTTAAGCTCTCTCGTCTTACAGCTTCCAAAGAGCCGGAGAACGTGCAAGAAAAAGCCGTAAGCGAGTCCGTAAGAGAGTCTCTTAAGAAGAAAGCCGACGAGCATAACGAAGAAGTCGGAGACGCTAAAAGCAAAAGAACGAACGTAAGAACCCTCGTAGCGGTCTATGAGAGAGGTATTGGAGCTTACCAGAGCCAGCCGGGTTCGGTCCGACCCCAGGTAAGCTCGGCTGAGCAGTGGGCTATGGCACGCGTTAATGGCTTTCTCCACGCTCTAAAGACCGGGAAGTTTAAGCGTAAGCCTTTTGATACGGACCTTTTACCGGAGAGCCACCCTCTCTCTAGTAAGGGAGAGAAAGCAGAAAAGTCCGAGCTTCCTTATTATAAAGACTATTTTACGACGTTAGAAGAGGCGGAGGAGAGAGCTAAAGAGCTAGGCTGCGAAGGCGTTCATACGGCTGCAGGAGACGCGTACGGTTACGACGGTCTTATTTATATGCCCTGCGACTCCCATAGTTCTTACGAGGAAACCGTAGAAGCTCAACAGAAAAAATACGAGGACATAGACTTTACGCCTCCAAAGGACGTTCAAGAAGAAGCTAAACGCGGTTTAGAGTGGCGTAAAGAGCATAACCGAGGAGGTACGGAGGTCGGAGTAGCTAGAGCTAGAGACCTTAGTAACGGCGTTAGCGTATCTCCGGACACGATTCGACGTATGACGAGCTACTTTGCACGGCACGAAGTCGATAAAGAAGGCGAAGGATTTAGCCCAGGAGAAGAAGGCTACCCGTCCGCCGGTCGTATCGCCTGGGCCTTATGGGGAGGAGATGCGGGAAACCGTTGGTCTAGCTCTATCCGAGACCGTATGGACGCGGAAGACGATAAAGGCGAGAAGGTTACGCGGAGAGACGACGAGAGCTTAAAAGAATGCGTAGCTCGCGGAATGGAGACGCTACTAGGTGAAGGCTACGACCGAGACCAAGCCGTAGCTATCGCCTATAGCCAATGCGAGCTTAAGAGCGTAAAGACCGCCTTTCTAACCGGTATGGAGCCGGAAATGAAGAAGAAGGCTTTTAGCTCGATGGACGGCGAAGTATGGCCCGAACGGTCCTACGAAGCTCGTAAAGCTATCGAGGACGTAGAGGACTTCGCGGACTATGACGCGGTAGACGCGGACGAGGACGTAAGGGAGGGAGAAGCCCGAAACCCGGCCCAAAGAATCCAAAAGAACCTTGTAAAGGTCTTCCGGTCTCAGGTTAACCAAGTCGTCCGGGCTTTACGCGGAGAGAAGAGCTTTGGACCCGGAGACCTCCTTAACCTGCTTAGCTCGCTTTCTGGAGCCGAATCGGACTACCTCTCGGCGGTTCTTGGCCCTATGGCCTCCGCGACTGCTGCAGGCGGTAAGTTCGGTCTCGATGAGGTCGGCGTTTCTCTTAGCTTCGACGAGACTAACCCCAGGGTCGCAGAGTTCGCTAACAGCTACGCCCAGAGCTTTGCTAAGGAAGCCTCTAGAGCTTCGCTCCTCCGGGTCCGTTCGGTTATTTCTAGAGGTCTAGAGCAGGGTATTGGGGCGCAGGCTATCGCTAAGGAGCTAGAGACGGACTACGCGTTTAGCCCACAGAGAGCGACGGTCGTAGCTCGTACCGAATCGGCTAGAGCTTTCGTCGAAGGCGAGCGGCTTGGTTGGTCGGAGTCCGGCGTAGTTCGCGGTAAGCAATGGAATCTAGCTCCTGGAGCTTGTCCCTTTTGCGAGCAAACCGCAATCCGTGGAACGTCGAAGGTCTTTAATTTAGACGAGCCTTTTTACGCGAACGGCGAGACCATTACCGCAGGAGGTAAGACGTATACGGTTAAATATGGCGACGTTCAAGGCGCGCCGCTTCATCCTAATTGCCGTTGTGATATTACGGCGGTTCTAATTGAGGAATAAAATGGAAGACTTGAACCCGACCGAATACGGTCTTAAATCCGAAACTCCTACGGTATGGCGTGACCTAGCTATTAAAAGCGTAGAGGTAGACCAGCCTAAAAGGTCGGTCGTCGCCTACATCACTACGGACCGGGTAGACGAAGAGGGAGAGGTAGTCGTTCCGGAGGGTATCGACTTCTCCCGATT
>TARA_R100001440_G_scaffold60576_1_pt1 | contig 13974 bp, 17 predicted proteins | sample TARA_R100001440 | Tara Oceans TARA_R100001440 (sample SAMEA2622112) | marine metagenome | biome: marine biome (ENVO:00000447); feature: surface water layer (ENVO:00002042); material: "saline water (ENVO:00002010), including plankton (ENVO:xxxxxxxx)" | depth 5 m
TGGTTGAAGCCAAACCTCGGTAGTCACAGGAAGTCAACAAGTTGACTCCGCGCACTACGGCGCTGTGCACCGCTCCGCCAAAGCCGACCCCACCGATTTTGCCGTCTTCAAACCAACTGCCTAATACCAAGGGTATTAGAGTTTCCGAGTTGAACCATAGCTTCAATGTCCAGTCGTATTGGAGTAATACTCCAAGCCAAGGATTCGAAGGGTGTGATTGTCAGCGCATTATGCTCAGGACAACGCGCTACTTCGTCGGAATCGATGCTACTTAAAGCTATGCTTTAAGGCTTCAGCTCTAAAGAGCTGAGCTGTAGGGAGGTAGACCAAAAGCTACCTCAGACCCGAAGGGTCTGTCGAGGGGAGGGGGGTCAGAAAACTCGTTTTCTGTCGGTGGAAGTCCTTCACGCGTAGACATATAATCCCCACTATAAACATTACTCCCAGAATTTTTTACGATCCATGCGGATTTCGCATCAAATCCGCTAACTAATGCTATTTCAATCTATTATGCGGTCTACCTTAAAGCCATTCTTTAGGGTTGACTTTTCAAATTTTCTGTTATAACTTTGCGATCATGAGAATTAAGCAGTGATTTGGTGGGATGCTTAGGGGCATCCACACAGATACGGTTCTCATATCAATGTTAAATACGGGATAGCTGTATTTATTTCAGATGTAGGCGTTAATAACGTTCTCTTCTAAAAAAAATAGAGCTATATTTGTCGCATGTCAAAGGCTAGAAGAAAAATGCGACGCGCCCTCATGAAAAAGATGAAGAAGGGCAGTCTCACGCCAAGCGAGAGACGTGATCTTATGCAACTAGATCGAGAGGTTAACAAAGCTAATCGTAGATCCGCTGGTATAGGCGGCGCGGGCTTAGCTGCCGCGCTCGCCATCGCCTCCAAGACTGGAGCTTTGGAGAAGGGTAAGGACGCACTCGGTGAGTTCCTTGACACCAGAAAAGCAAGAAAAGAAGGACAGGACATTGCCGAGGCAAAGCTCGACATGGAGATGATGAGTCGTGAGGACTTGATGGATGGTTTGCCTAAGGATTCTCCTGATCCTAGCAAAAGAGACAAGAAGAAAAGAATGAAGGATGCAGAGGAAGCTGCTGCGCTTGGTCTTAATATAGAGCAGGGGGAAGAGGACTTCGTGGATGAGGTTCTGGATGCTGACCTAGAGAAGTACAGGGAGGGGCGCATGAATGATCTTGAGCAGGCGATTCAAAGCAATGCGGCTCTTGCATCCATGTTCGGCAGAAGTGTGGCACCGCCTAGCGATGTGCAGCCAGGGATGTTTGATGCGGGCGAAGGAACCACCTTTGATGACCTCCCCAAGACTAGAGAGCTGATGGTTCGGGGTGAGGCTGGCCCAACAGGGGACAACGCTGGCTTTGTTGAAGCCGAAAGAGTTCAGGCCGCGAGAGAAGCCATGCAGGATTTCAGAGACTCTGAGCCTACTGAAGCAGAAGAGAGGGCGGCCAGAAGGCAGCGATTGTTGGATGAGCGCATCCTTGAGCGCATGCGAGACAAGGGCAACATGGAGATGATTGTAGGCCCAGGCCGTGAGCAAGGGTTCGATGACCCGATAGGTCTTGGAGCTATGCCAGCAGGAAGCGGTATCCCATTTAGAATGGATGGTCCTCGCGTCTCGAACGAGCACGGTGGCAACACCCCATTCCTCATGCAGATGAGGGACCGAATCAGAAAGAAGTTTAGATAATGGCTACATTGACAATCACAGTAAAAGAAGACGTCTTGATCAACGGTGTTCATCGTGGATCTGAGAATGTTAACGAAATATCTAGTATTACAGAGACTTACTCCCGTGTGTTGGATATCGGCACAGGGGCAGATACTGAGGTGTTGAAGTTTGGATCTGCAGACGGTGCGGGCACCATTAGCCGCACCAAGCTGAAATACATGAGATTTACAAACCTAACTACCACGTCCGCAAACACAATTACGCTTTCTATTGAGGACACTGACTCCGAGCAATACATAATAAATCTAGCGGCGGGGCAATCGTACGTCCTCTATAACACTGATTTCGACGCAAACGATGCCAGCACCTCCGTGGCCATCGGTGGCTCATATTCATTCGGAGGATCTATTGATTTGATTATGGCCAGGGCCGCCGCTGGTACACCTCAGCTGGAGGTATTCGCGGCTATGTCATAATCGTTATATTTGCGACATGTATCAGAATAAAAATAAGATGAGATACGCCATGGGCGGCATGCCTATGGTAAGAAAAAAGCAAGTTCCTAGTCACGCAGGAGAACAAATCCTTGGAGGTAAAGCGATTTTGGGTGCTGTAGGCGGAGGGCTTAAAAGTTTAGCTGGCCAGCTATTTGACGGAAAGAAGGGTGTTGACTTCGGCCAGGTAGGTAAGGACGCTCTCGGCGGGGCAGCTGGTTCAATCCCGTTAGTAGGTGGTATGCTTAAGAATAAGATCACAGGCGGCGGGGCACAGGGACAAACTCCAGGCATGCCTCAAGTTCCAGGCGCTGTTGGGCCTGGTGGCTTTGGAGGAATGTTTGGTCAGGGTGGAGGCCAGGGTCTCATGGGTCTTGCTAAAAACTTCATGGGCATGGAGCATGGAGGTGGTATTCCTCACAATCCTGAGCTTGCAGGAGCCCCTTACAGAATGCGTGGCGTTAGACTCATGAAGTCTGGCGGCATAAATGAGTACGGTGATGGAGGTACTATCGATTATGCGCACGGAGGAAGCCATGGAGAGATCCCAGGACTCGACGTTAAGTCTAGAAAAACTCAAGTCGGCGGTCCAGTTATGAGACCAGAAATGGCAGAAACTACTCAGATATATATTGATGGACTTCCAGTGAGTGGAGCTCAGGCTAAGGCTTTTGTAGAAGAAATGAGAGAGGGTTCTGCTGGTCAGGGTATGCCTGGTCTTGCTGATGCCCTCAATGCAGCAGCATCCAGAAGAGCAAGAGACAAGGCGAACAGGGGTGGTCGAGAGTACATGGGTGGCAGCATCTACAGATCTAAAACCGCCGAGCAAGATTTTCGTGAGGCTCAAAGAAGGCAGGGCGCCTCAGGACTTCTCAGGGCTCTCGAAGAGTACAACACTAGTCGAGGAACTAGAGACTTCGGCGGGGGCGGATACCTTCGATAAAAAATATAGATCAAAAAAAAAGCCCCTCTCGGGGCTTTTTTATTATTCGATAGTTAGCGTAGTTAGATTACCGTTGATGCGATCTGGGATCCAAGATGCGCATCCGCTATTATTTGTCCCTGGGGTAAGAACGAACCTGTCGATTGTTTCTCCGCGATCAGTCACAGTGATTACGAATGTTGAGTTTCGTTCTTTAACGTCAACCCATGAGAATAAATCTACTCTGACTGGATTGATTAAGTAGTGGCATTGGTCGTTGAAGATCTCATTTACCTCGTAGGTGAAAACGTCATCCCACATGTTTACTGGCTCAACGATAATATTGGAAGTGCATTGTCCGAAAGAAGAGAAAGAGGCCATTGTGCATAAGGTTGCCACCATCATTGCATTTTTCATTGTGCAGTATTTAATTGTTTGTTTTGTAAATTTGAACTGTTGCTGATCTCATTATATGGAGAAAAATCTATTGCCTCCAAATTTTGAATCGTAAAAATTAGTTAACTGGATTATGAAGCTATCCAAAAATCTAACCCTTTCCGAATGTTTGCGGAGCAACACTGCTAAGCGCCTCGGAATAAACAACGAACCAGAAGATGAATGGGTTATTGAAAATCTTAAAAGCATCGCAGAACATGTTTTCCAACCTTTGCGCAACCATTTCGGAAGGCCTATATACGTTTCGTCAGGCTATCGTTCGGCTGATCTCAACCGCGCGATTGGCGGCTCTTTACGTAGCCAACATGTGGAGGGAAGAGCACTCGATCTTGATGGCGATGTATTTGGCAGGATATCAAACTCTAAAATCTTCAATTATATTAGAGAGAATCTCACGTTTGATCAGCTTATTTGGGAGTTTGGTGATGAGGACAATCCTGATTGGGTTCACGTTAGTTACGTTCACGACGGGATTAATCGTGGCCGCTGCCTTAAAGCTTGTAGAGATGATAAGGGAAAGATGTATTATAAAGTAATTTTTGGTAAATCACTGTGACATGTTAGGACTAGGGACACATATACAATCTAATCAAAATCCATCAGCCCGTAAGCCAGTATCATCTGGTACCGCATGGACCGAGACATCTCACGGCGGTGGAACAACCCCAAACATAAGAGTTAGTGGAACCCCTACACAGACTGTTATTACTTTATTCATTGACAATACAAATGATTGGAGTGGATCTTTGAGCGATTACAGCTTAGTTTCGACTGAAGTAAATAATGTCACAGACGGTATTTCTTCTACGGGCAATACCTTCACCTTCACTGTAGACGACGGAGAAAGTGGCGGTGTTAGAACAATAAGCACAGATAGGCTAAGCTTCAACAGTTTAGTTAGTGGGGGTCGTAATGATAACATTTCAGTCACGGGAACGTTGAACAGGTCTGGATACGCTTCGCCACAACTTTCTGGATCTGTGACTTACTGACACCTGATTAGCTGCTGAGTAGAGAGTAAAATCTCTGAACAAGAAGCCTGGCTTTTTGAGTTATAGCATATCTAACCCTGTAGTTATACTTAGTTTCGTCTCTGAATAAGTGGTCCTCGTAAGTATCTGAAGGAGTTAATTTGTCAAAGTGTTTATACATATATCCCTTTTTTACTAAGGGATATATCACTCTGTTCGAAAGGTTTGTTTTGTTAATCCCTAGGTCTTTAGCCGCGTAATCTATGGTAAAGAATTGAAGATCATAAGCCCATAAAAGAAACTCAAGGTCGGAGAAAGAAACATCCCATTGAGATGTAACTTTCTGCCTCATTTGCTTAAGTCTCTTTAGATCGTTCCTTTTAATATACTTCTTATCTTGTCGACTAAAGTCGCGGAACATCCGCTTCTTGGGAACTTTGCTTTTTGGCATAAACTATTAGCTATGATGGATGATGATTTTTTGATGGAAGTTCATAGGCTGGTAATCGAGCTCGAACTATTAATCGACAAGTATGAAATGAGAGACAGGGTTATGTCTATGGTTGTGGTGGGCGTTCTTGAGCCCATCGAAGACGATGATGAGAAATCAAACATGAAGGCAATATACTCTCACAATATGCAAGATGAATTAGAGTTGCACACCATGATTGACTTCGCTACAGACACTTGGAAACGAAACAAAGATATAGAGCAGGGTCTTGACTTTGACGATCTGTTTGACGGATTGGACATATCTTTGAACTAAAATTTAATATGGGCCTTATTAGAAAGATAATTATTGGGAGGGATCCCAAAGACGCCATGGCTTACTTTGTTGGCATGAGAGCAGGAGGCGGAGAGGTTAGCGCCATAGTTATGGATGAAGAACACTTAATTAGATACAACCGCAATAGATATCTCGTATATTTGCAACAGGACGGAAGTCAGGTGCTGTGGAAATCAGTAGACGAGATGCCATGTATAATTGAATATGATTGTAATTTTTAATGACCTTTAATAATCTGTACACGAGTGGAGAAGAGTTTGTTCTTCCCAACGGAGAAAATTACGTAGGAGCTTATCACGTCCACGTATCTAAAGGCGCCATGGTTGGGGGCACACACACCACAACACCTCATGATCGCCTTACGCCAGTAAACAGCCGTGTGGCTGAAAGAATTAAGAGTCTTCAGGCTCAGCTTAAGGGTCAGATGGATTCAACCATAAAAAAGCGTAGGGCATCTAGACCTTCTGGGCCTTCTTCTCCTGCGTCATCTTCTCAGACCCCTCCCCCCTCATCGCCTCCCCCCTCATCCCCTCCCGCGCCTTCTGCTCCATCCTCAGGATCTTCTGGCGGCGGTGGTGGTTATTCTGGCGGCGGCGGTGGCGGCTATTAATTAAGTAATGAAAACATTAGATTTGTTTGTCGTTGAGTTGCAAAAACAACTTAAGGATACTATTAAGACGGAAAGTGGTTTCGAACTTTATCTAGATCCCAAGTTCAACGACTTTGAGCATAGGGTTACTGACGGGCCCGTAGTTTGCTCTCCATTGCGTCACAAAACTGGAGTGAAAGAAGGTGACACTCTTTACTTTCATCACCTAGTTGTTCTTAACGAGGGTCAAGCTCTAACGGGCTTGGATAATCACTTTCTTGTAAGGTACGATCCAGATCATACGGTAAACAATCAAGCCATTGCTCACAAGTGTAAAGACACTGGAGAGATTAAACCCCTAGGGGGATGGGTGCTTCTGGAGCACGTAGAAGAATCATCTCCAGAAGAACAGAGTGATCTTATTGAAATAGTGAAGCTTGACAAGGCCGATGTTAGCAAGGCTTCCGTGGCCTTTACCGCCCCATGGGTTGAAGAGTTGGGGCTGAAAGTCGGCGACGTAGTCGGCATAAAAAAGAACATGGACTACAAGCTGTTCATAGACGGTAAGCCTTATTATAGAACGCGATCAGAAGACCTGCTATATGTCGAAGAAGAAGTTCACAACGATTGAAGCAGCCGAGCGTCTAATGAGGTCGATGGAGATTGCCATCAACAACATGATTGACGAAATAAAGAAACCTGTTGACCCAGAGATCAACGGAAGTGCACGAAAGGCAGAGCTACAGTCTATTAAACAGACTGCTACGGATTGCAAGGAATTGCTAGTAGAGCGCCAGCGATTAGAGCAAATGATTAAAGACTTACAAACAAATGGAGGAATCGAAGAAGCAAAAGATTACAGCGGGGGTTTCGCTGAAAGATTCTCTAAATGACTGGAAGCAAATAGTATGTCAGTACAATAAAACCGATTTTAAGTTTTGGGAAGATTCTTGGAACGGTGAGTCTGAAAATTAGCCGCGAGTATCTCCTCAAGCTTATACCTTGTAGAAAGAGTAACTGGTTACATGTGGGTTCAAGTCCCACTTCGCGGACATGCGCTCGTAGCTCAGATGGATAGAGCATCTGCCTTCTAAGCAGACGGTCACAGGTTCGAGTCCTGTCGGGCGTACAACAATTATACATGAACACTCTTGTAGACATAGAAGAATATGATTTCCCTGCTATCTCAATTTGTCCCAACGGTACGAAAGGTGAGTGTATTCAACGTGGTGACTTACTCATTCTGCTTCCCGCTCAGCCTCCCGAAAAAGAAATTGAAGGATATGGCAATCCAGCGCACTTGCAGCTGTGGAAGAGGCTTCCTATGCCTACAGAATTGTCTCGTATTAAGAGTATGGATGAGTGGGGGGAGATGCCCAAGGAGTTTCGGAAAAAGTTTTCTCCGTATATCGAGGAGGAGTTTCGCCGTAGGCGTGAGGGTTTTTGGTTTTTTAATGCAGGTAGGCCTACGTATATAACGGGTAGACACTACATGATGTTGCAGTGGACAAAAATCGATATAGGATATCCTTCGTATCTTGAGTTCCAACGCGACATCTTTCTGCACATGGCAGCGTGTGAGGCAGACCCCAGATGCTTGGGCCAGCTATACACTAAGTGTCGGCGGAGCGGATACACAAATATCTGCTCTGCCGTCTTGCTAGACGAGGCCACACAGGTAAAGGATAAGCTGATGGGTATACAGTCTAAGACTGGTAAAGACGCCCAGGAAAACATATTCATGAAGAAGGTTGTGCAGATGTTTAGACATTACCCCTTCTTCTTTAAACCCATTCAAGATGGTACCACAAACCCACGCATGGAGTTGGCTTTTCGCGAGCCGAGTAAGAGAATCACGAAGAACAATAAGACTTCGCAGACGGGCGAGGCTCTTAATACGGTAGTTAACTGGAAAAACACTACGAATAATGCGTACGATGGCGAGAAGCTACACCTGTTATATCTAGATGAAGCAGGCAAGTGGGAGAAGCCTACAGACATAAGGGACGCATGGCGCATTCAAAGAACTTGCTTAATTGTAGGACGAAAGGTCGTAGGTAAGGCGCTAGTAGGAAGCACAGTAAACCCGATGGATAAGGGCGGCAAAGAGTATAAAGACCTATGGTCCGACTCTGATGCCATGGACAGAAACGCAAATGGAAGAACAAAGAGCGGTCTGTATAGACTGTTTGTGCCAGCATACGAATCATTAGAAGGTTTTTTTGATGTACATGGACGACCAATCATTGAAGATCCTGATAGGCCTGTGGATGGTCTTGACGGCGATAGCGTTATACAAGGGGCAAAGACGTACCTGAAGAACGAACGCGACAGCATGAAGGATAACCCGTCAGAGCTGAACGAGATAACCAGACAGTTTCCTTTCAGTGAAGATGAGGCCTTTAGGGATAGTATTGATGGTAGCATCTTCAACATAAGTAAGATTTATCAACAGATACAGTATAACGACGAGCTATACCCCAACCCAGTAGTAAAGGGTAACTTTATATGGAAGCACAAGGATAAGGAGGTTGTATTCTCTCCAGATCCTAATGGAAGGTTCCGTGTGGCTTGGATGCCGCCAACGGAACAGAGAAACGTTATACGCCGAGACAGGGGTAGGTTAGTGCCGCCCTTCTCGGATAGAGGTTGCGGAGGGGTTGACTCCTATGACCTAGATTCCACTGTAGACGGAAGGGGGTCTAAGGGCGCCCTGCACCTGTATAATAAGTTTCACATGGAGAACCCGTCTAACATGTTTGTTGTGGAGTACGCCTCTAGGCCTGATCTAGCCAAGATATTCTACGAAGACGTGCTTATGGCTGCTTTCTTTTATGGGTATCCACTCTTAGTGGAAAACAATAAGTATGGAATAGTAAGATACTTTGAATCAAGAGGTTATGACGGATACCTAATGGATAGGCCAGCTCACCTTAGAGCTGCAAACTCTAGGGTTAATGTAAAGACCAAGGGTATCCCCTCTAATTCACAAGACGTCATACAGTCGCACGCTCAATCTATAGAGGCTTATATTCACGACAACGTGGGTGAAAACTACGATACTGGAGATTACGGCAAGATGTATTTCAATCGTACATTAGAGGACTGGATAGGCTTCAAGATTAACGACAGAACTAAGTACGACTTGACAATCAGTTCTGGCTTAGCTTTGCTTGCAGCACAGAAGGTAAAACAGAAGCCGAAGTCAGACTTTGCGGAGAAGACATTCTTCCGTCGATATAAGACGATCGGATGATTTATTATATTTGCAAAAATGTACAGTACTGGCAACATTAATAAAAAGGGAAGCTTTCCAGATCCCTTGGCCGACCGAGCGAAGAAGTCTTCTGAAGAGTACGGCCTGCAGTACGCAAGAGCCATTTACTCTCAGTGGGGGAAGCAGTCAGACTCAACCTCCCTCATGGGTAAGAGAAACAAGACCTTTGAGAGAAGTAGAGACTACGCAAATGGCACGCAAGATACATCCATATACAAGCAGCTTCTCAACTCTCTATCCCCAAACAAGGGTGATGGCAGCCTGTTGAACCTGGACTTTACTCCAGTACCCATACTTCCTAAGTTCGTTCGTGTTGTGGCGAACAAGATATTGTCTCGCAACCCTTACCCCAACTTGGAGTCGGTAGACCCATTGTCTTCTTCTGAAAAGAACAAGAAAAAAGACAAGATGAGAGTTCAGGTGCAGAGTAAGCAAGCTCTGCTTCAGCTCAAAGAGACGACTGGTGTTGTGTTGGACGTAGACCCCGAAGAAATCCCAGACTCACTCGAAGAAGCTGAGATCTTCTTGGACACAAATGTCAAGACTGACGCAGAGATTGCAGCACAGATTGCTACCAACATGACCCTGCAATGGTCTAACTTCAACGATACAACATACAGGAGGTGTGTCAATGACATCGTTACATTAGGCCTAGCAGTCTCTAAGAGAGACAACGATCCTTCTCACGGTATATCTGTCAAGTATATCGATCCAGTCAACTTCGTTCATAGCTACACAGAGGACCACAACTTCGAGGACCTTGTTTATGCTGGCCACCTGGAGAGAATCAACATAGGAGAGCTTAAGCGTCAGATGGCGGGAGAAAAGCCTGAAGAGTATTTCAGGGAGATTGCCAACAAGGTAAAGACTAATGCGGGAAATAATCCTGCGGACTACAGTAAGACTCGTTACGACGAGAGACTGCAGAGAACCGAATACGGATACGACGAATACATGGTTGACGTAATGTCTTTCGAGTTTGTGTCTGTAGACTGCATCTACTTCGAGGAGAAGGAGAACAGGTTTGGCAACTCTAATTTTTACATGAAGGGTTACGACTACAAGGAGCGAAAAAATTCCGTCTTCGAAAGAAAGCCTCATAAGATGGAGGTGGCCTCTGTATATGGTGGTAAATTCATAGTGGGAACCGACTGCGTGTTTGATTACGGTCCAATGAAGAACGTTCCTAAGAATGTTCACGACATCACTAAGGCTCGTATGTCCTACTCTGTAGTTGCAACCAACTTGCGGCGAATGGTGCCCAAGTCTATGGTGGAGAGCTGCACGGGTTTTGCAGACATGCTGCAGCTTACGCACCTCAAGATTCAACAAGCCGTAGCTAAGGCCAAGCCCGATGGTTTGATTATAGACATTGAAGGCTTAGAGAACGTACAGCTTGGTAAGGGCGGAGAGCTTCAGCCTCTTGAGCTTCACGATATATACGAGCAGACTGGTGTGTTCTACTACAGAAGCAAGACCCCTGAGGGAGCGCCGTCAGCACCACCTATTCAGCAGATACCAAACGCAATTAGGAACATCAACGAGATGATTGGTCTGTACAACCATTACATGCAGTTGATCCGCGACACAACGGGGATCAACGAGCAGATGGATGGTACAACACCCAAGGCAGATGCTCTGGTTGGGGTTCAGCAAATAGCTATCCATCAAGGAAACAACGCGATCCACGACATCACAAACGCAGCACTCTCCCTATACAAGAAAGTGTGTCAAGATGTGGTCAAGTGCGTTCAGATTATCCCAGAGGATTCTGTACTATACAACATTTATGTTAACGCCATTGGAGAGTCTAACATGGGTGTGCTTAATTCCTTTAAAGAACTCCCTATGTACAACTTTGGCGTAATGGTCGTTAGAGACATGGAGGACAAGGATAAGGAGTATCTAGAGCAGAATATACAGATGGCTATCCAGCAGGGTCAAATTGATCTTGAAGATGCTATTGCTGTTCGTAATATGAAAGACGTTAATCAGGCCGAGAGGCTGCTGATGTTGCGTCGCAAGAAGAGAATGAAGCAGCAGCAAGAGCAGGCCGCACAGAACTCTCAGATTCAAGGACAGCAGGCTCAGCAGGCCGCACAGGCGGCGGCACAGGCGGAGCAACAGAAGGTCCAGATGGAAGCTCAAATCAAGCAGCAGGAGATGCAGCTCAAGGCTCAGCTCGACATGCAGCTTGAGCAGGCTAAGCACGAGATGCGCAAAGAGATTGAGATGATCAAGGCTCAGGCCACCCTCGGCTTCCGCGAGGATGACCAGAACTTCAAGGAGAAGATCGAGGTCATGAAGGAGCAGAATAAAGATCAGCGACAAGCCCAGCAGCTTGACGCTCAAGTACAACAGCAAGAACAGGAGTAATGGCTACAGCTAATCTCGATATATCAGAAAAGCTAGACATCATTGTCAAGCGTGGTGACAGCATGAACATTACTCTCAAGTTTACAGAGAGTGACTCGTCCCCTACAGACCTTCAGCAATACACCTTTGCTATGTCTGTAAAGGACAAGCGCGTGCAAGGGGGCAGATCATCGGGAGCCAACAACCCCGTGATCTACGAGGAGACCATTCTTTCAACCTCCACTGCAGACTTGGATACAGGCTCTCAGATTCAATCTGAGATACTGGCAGCCTCTCCGTACAATGAGGTTACATTTACCGTAGACGCAGCATCTATGTCTACAGTAGATGCTGGTACCTACGTGTACGACATCCAGTACGCCAACGGCGTCGAGGTGAGGACTGTGCTTGAAGGATTGTTTATTGTTAACCCAGACGTCGCGTTCTCGACAGGACCAGCCATCTAATGCCAGTAGAAGTAGCAGCAACAACTGACAATAAGATTGACGTTACAGTCAACGGAAAGAATACTCTAGCCTTAAGCACTAAGGCTACGACTGTTACGATTCCTGCTGCTCCTATATACAAGGTAGAGGTCTCTTCTAAGGGACCTCGTGGTGACCAGGGTGTTGCGGGCGACGGGTCTGGCGGAACGCTTGATCTCGATGATCTTCAAGATGTCGACATCAACTTTGCGACTTTGAGCGAAGACGACATTCTTGTTTACAACGGGAGTCAGTGGGTTAGTCAAGAGCTTGACTTCCTGAAGAACGTAGTCGAGGATGAAACACCGCAACTCGGTGGCGACCTCGACCTCCAACAGAACAAGCTGTTTACCTCGTTCTATGCTGAGAACGACGGATCAATCGCTTTTACAACACAAGACATACAGCTTACCCCCAAGGCTACAGGGTTTGTAACCTTAGATGGTCGCATCAAACTTAAAAGATTTTCCGCTCCACCTGCGCCAGCATTGGGAGCCATATACGCTAATGATTCCGATGAACTTTTTTACGGCGTATCTTCGTAACCGAAAACAAACACAATGCCAACTTGGAAAAAAATAGTAACTGAGAGTTTAGCAGACACTATAGCTCAGGATACAACTGGTAACGCAGCAACAGCAACCGAGCTTTCGGGCAACGTAACTATCAACCTTACAGGCGAGGTTACTGGTTCGGTGAGTAACGACCTTACCGCAGGCGACACTGTCAACATAGCTACTACTGTAGGAAACGTACTTGAGGTTAGCAACTTCGTCGATGACGCTGTGGTGATAGTGGGGGAGTCATTTCCTTCCAATGACAACGACACCTCGTTCGCTACCACAGGCGCCATCATTGACTATGTTGCATCTCAGGTCTCCTTGGCGGGCTCTGGAACAATTACTGGGGTTCAAGTAATAGGGGGCAATGGTCTCGACAACACTGGTACCGCCGATGGAGCTGCAGTTAACTCAGGTCAATTTAGTGACACTCTCGTTGTTGTAGGCGACGATGGTATTTCTGTCAGCGGGGACGGAGTCAAGGCGGATGTCGATGGCACCACCATCACTCTCACTGCCACAAATGGCAATGGTCAGATTACTGCCAACACCACAGGAGGTATTGACTCAGGAAATACAAATCTTGTTACAGGTGGTCAGGTCTACGACTACATAGATAATAACACTACTTCAACCAACGGAACTGTAACCAGTGTAGGAATCACTGCGATAGACGGTTTGGAAGTAAGCAACAGCCCCATAGAAACGTCGGGGAACTTCACCTTGGGTATTGCTAATGGTGGTATAGCGAACGTTTCGCTTGCAAACGACAGTATTACCGTGGGCTCTACGGAAATAAACCTGGGCGCTGCGGCGACCGCCATCACTGGAATGGACTCTATAGCTGGAGTGACTGGAAACATGGCTATCACAAACTGCAATGCGATTCAGTCCAACGGCTCAAACGTTAGCTTGTTCACATCTCTCGGAAACCACAACGTCACGATAGGTTCAGACAACGCTGGCTACGGAGTTGTCATCCCTGGTGATCTCACGGTTAATGGAGTAACCACCACCATGAATGTCACCAATGTTGACATCGCGGACAAAATGCTTAAGCTTGCTCATACTACTGACGATGATGACCAAGATATCGCTACAGCCAACGGTGGTGGTATTCAGCTTGCTACTAATCTTGACGTCAATGAGAGTTACTGGCCAGAGTTTAGATGGAGAAGCGGGGAAGGGGGAGGAAACACAAACGGCCAATCCGCTGGATCTGGGCTTACTGGGTGGACGGTAAGTAACGCTCACACCCAGACAAATGTAGATCACCCGATTTCAATAATGGACTTTGGGAGCGCCATCCCAGCTGGCAGCACGTATGGTGCAGGTAAGGGTAGCTTTTTTTACAGAATTGTTGATGGGGTT
>TARA_R100001440_G_scaffold12432_6_pt1 | contig 13910 bp, 14 predicted proteins | sample TARA_R100001440 | Tara Oceans TARA_R100001440 (sample SAMEA2622112) | marine metagenome | biome: marine biome (ENVO:00000447); feature: surface water layer (ENVO:00002042); material: "saline water (ENVO:00002010), including plankton (ENVO:xxxxxxxx)" | depth 5 m
TATTGGGCTTGCCCGGCAATCCGGCCGCCGTGCTGGTGACATTCCTGATGATTGGCGCACCGGTCATTCGCAGGCTTCAGGGGCTGAATGCAGCCACCGTCAAACCGGTTTATTTACCTGCCGGCTTTGCCATAACACGTAGTTCGCCGCGCAGGGAGTTCATCCGTGTTCAGCAGGTCAACGAAGCGGACACCACGACGCTGCGCCCTCACCCGAACCAGAGCTCCGGCATGCTAAGCTCTGCCTGCTGGGCAGATGGCCTGGCGATGATTCCGGAAAACACGATGATCACGCCCCGCACACCAGTGGCCTTCTATTCATTTAGCACCCTGACGAGCTAGCCATGGCAAACGACAACACTGCAACCATTAGCATTACAGTGCGCTTCTTCGCCCGCCTGCGAGAGCAGCTTGCCACCGAGTCACTGTCGCTCAGTCTGCCTTCTGCCAGCCGGGTCAGCGACTTGATTGATACGCTCGCCGCAAAAGGTGATCAGTGGTCTGAGTTGAAAGGCTCGGCGCAGGTGATGATTGCGGTCAACCAGACAATGGCACGCGCCAGCCATCCGCTTGATGATGGCGATGAGGTCGCGCTTTTTCCGCCAGTAACCGGAGGTTGATGTGGAAACCGCTACACCAACGCCACGGACAGACATTCGCATTCAGCAGGCTGACTTTGATACCGGCGAGCAGTGCCGCCGATTACGAGCGGCAGGACAAGGCGAGACCGGCGCTATCAGCACGTTTACCGGGCTGGTGCGGGCGCACGGCGACCGAAACGATGTGCGCGCACTCTTTTTAGAGCACTATCCCGGCATGACAGAACAGGTCATTGAAGGTCTGGTGGAAACGGCTCGACAGCGCTGGCAGATTCAGCATGTCTGCGTGATTCACCGGGTGGGCGAGTTGGCACTGGGAGAGCAAATTGTCTTCGTTGGCGTAGCCAGCGCTCATCGAAGTGATGCCTTCAAAGCCTGCGAGTTTATGATGGATGCCCTGAAAACCGATGCGCCATTCTGGAAAAAGGAAATCGCGACCGACGGCAGCGCCCAGTGGGTCGAACAGAAAGCAAGCGACCGGGAACAGGCCGATCGCTGGAATCGGCAGAACCCCGCCTGACCGGGCTCAATCCGTTGCCCAGCACTCGGGCGTATTCAGATTGCGGAAGGCATCCGCCGGGGCCTCAAGTGAACAATAGGCGCCAGCGTGCGCTGTCACAAAGTCCTGGACCTTACGCCCTCCTTGCGCCAGAAACGCTTCAAGCTCCCGCTCCAGCAATACCGGATAATAGCCGTGCAGCGGATGCGGGCCGCCCTTGCAACTGCAAAGCAGCGCTTGATGTGGCTGCGCGGCGGCTTCGCGGGCCAGTTGCGCCATCAGGGCCGGAGTGACACCGGGCGTATCGCATGGCATTACCAACACCCCGTCAAAATGGCGCCCGGCGGCGTAGTGGAGCCCCGCCAGCAAACCGGCAAGTGGCCCGGCATCATGCCAGCCGCCATCCGTCACTATCGCATCGGCCCAGGGCTGATAATCCGCCAGTTGCGTATTGGCGCTGATAACAAGGTGGTCACAAGTTGCCGACAAGGCGTCACGGGCGTAGCTCACCAAGGGCCGCCCCTGCCACTCCAGCAACCCCTTCTGCACACCTCCGAGCCTGCACCCCTGCCCGCCGGCGAGGATCAACCCACAGAGCTTCAACTCACCCATTTCACTGCCCCTTTTGAACGACCACGCTATCCCGCGACCTCACTTGCGTTTTAACGTCGCCATAAAAAAACCACTCCCGCGGGAGTGGCTTTCAGAATCCGTTCACAATGCAGTTACCGTCAACACGGTAGCCGTCATTGCCAGCATACGGATCAGAGATTGCTGTCGAGGAACGCAGCCAACTGAGATTTGGAAAGCGCGCCTACTTTGGTTGCATCAACATTGCCGTTTTTGAACAGCATCAATGTTGGAATACCACGAATATTGAACTTGGGTGGCGTCTGCTCGTTTTCATCAATGTTGAGCTTGCAGATTTTGAGCTTGCCTTCGTACTCTTCAGCAATTTCTTCAAGCACCGGCGCAATCATTTTGCAGGGGCCACACCACTCAGCCCAGTAATCCACCAGAACCGGCGTATCGGACTTCAGTACGTCATCATCAAACGATGCGTCGGTAACGTTTACGATATTTCCGCTCATTACAATTTCCTGCTTTTGGCAGCGCCCGGAATGGACCACTACTATGACACGATAAAGACCCGCCCGCGGGACAGATCACTTGAATATTGGCCTGCCGGACTTCAGGTCAAGCCTGCCCGGCCATCGGAGCTATGGCCCAGATGTGCCGATCAGATCCGCACATCTTACGCGATCTCACTATTGCCCGAAAAGCCCCGGCGATGACGTCAGACTCCAGGCAACCTCTGATCCATTACTGACATCGCCGCGCGGTTTCGCTTATAGTAACCCGCAGATCAGTTTCCCGCGACGAGCCTGACACAATATACGGCCCGAAAAGAGGATTTCAAGACACGTGACGGCTCCGAATTCCGCCACATCACCGGAACTGTTTGCAGCCATTGATATGGGCTCTAACAGCTTTCATATGGTGATAGCCCGCCTGATTCATGGCGAGATCCGTACTCTCGAGAAAATGGGAGAAAAGGTCCAGCTTGGTGCAGGTCTCGATGCGAACAACAACCTCACCGAAGAAGCCCAGTTACGCGGCCTCGATTGCCTGAGCCGCTTCGCTCAGCGATTGCAGGGCATGCCGCCAGCGGCGGTGCAGATTGTCGGCACAAACGCTCTGCGCGTGGCCCGAAATGCCAGCGAATTCATGGCCCGGGCCGAAGAGGTACTCGGATTTCCGGTAGAAATAATTGCCGGCCGGGAAGAAGCCCGCCTTATTTATCTCGGCGTATCCCATACCCTGGCAGACGACACCGGCCGCCGCCTGGTCATCGATATTGGTGGCGGCAGCACGGAATTTGTTATCGGCGAGCGCTTTGAAACCCAGGTACTGGATAGCCTGCACATGGGGTGCGTGTCTTTCAGAAATGCGTATTTCCCCGATGGCCGCATTCAGCGCAAGCAATTCGACAAGGCCATGACCCACGCCTCCCAGGAATTGCTGAACATTCGCTATCGTTTTCGACAGCTTGGCTGGCAAAGCGCGGTCGGATCTTCCGGCTCGATCAAAGCCATATCCTCAGTATTGGCTACACTCAAGCTGACCAACGGCACCATTACGATTGATGCGCTGCGGGAATTGCGCCAGCGATTGATCGATATGGGCCACACTGATCGCCTGTCGGAACTGGGCGTTCGCACGGACAGGCAAAGCATCTTTCCTTCCGGACTGGTGATTTTGCTGGCGGCTTTCGAATCACTGGGCATCGAAACCATGACCTATACCGACGGCGCACTGCGTGAAGGCCTGTTGTACGACATTGTCGGCAGAATCCAGCATGAAGATGTCCGCGAACGGACGATTCAGGCACTACAGGGCCGCTATGATATCGATACGAGCCTGGCATCGGCGGTAGAAGAAACGGCGATGACCGCATTCCGGCAGGTTGCCAAGGCTTGGGAAATTGATAGCGAATACGATGAAGACATTCTGCGATGGGCCTGCCGGCTCCATGAAATCGGCCTGACGATCTCCCACACCCAGTACCACAAACACGGCGCCTACATGCTGCGCTACTCCGATCTTCCCGGGTTCTCTCAGCAGGCAAAGAAAGATCTTGCAACACTGGTTCGCGGGCACCGTCGCAAATTCTCGACGGCTGTTTTTGAAAGCTGTGATCCGGAAGATGTACCTCGCCTGCGGCTGCTGTGCGTGCTGCTGAGAATGGGCGTGCTTTTGCAACACCCACGGAACATGGAACAGCCAGCAGGATTCAGCGTTGAACCGCAAGCGAATGGCATGACCATCAGCTTTGCTGACGGCTGGCTGGAGGAGCGTCCGTTAACCCGTGCTGATCTTCACAATGAAATCGACTATCTGGCGAAGCAGGACTTCAAGCTGATCGTAACCTGATCAGCTTCTGATACCTCATTCAGGACAGCTCAGCCTCCATAGCCTCGAGGGTTTCAGTAGTTTCAAGCCACTCCATCTCCAGTTCCTCCTGAGCGCGTCTGACCTCTGCCTGCTCGCCCAGCGCCCGCTTCAGATCCTCCTTTCGGGACGGCTCATAGATCGTCGCATCGGCCAGCGAAGCCTCCAGCGCGGCAAGCGTGGCCTGATGTTTCGCCATAGCCGCCTCCAGCGTCTGCTGTCGCTTGCGGAAAGGACTCATCTTTTGCCTTATCTCAGCCTCCACACGCTTGCGCGCTTTGCGATCATCGGCACTTTCACCGAACAGACCAGCGCTTGCTCCGGCACCATTGGCTGCATTAGTGGCCGACGCCGTCTCCCGCTGGGGCGCTTTGGTTTCATCGACCCGACGATCCGCCAGCCAGCGTTCGTAGTCTTCCAGATCACCATCGTACTCAACAACCTGGCCATCGTTGACCATCAGGAAGTCATCCACGGTATTCCGTAACAGATGACGATCGTGAGACACCACGACCACCGCGCCCTCAAAATTCTGCAGCGCCATGGTAAGCGCCTGGCGCATTTCCAGATCCAGATGGTTCGTTGGCTCGTCAAGCAGCAGCATATTCGGCTTTGCCCAGGCGATCAGCGACAGCGCAACCCGCGCCTTCTCACCACCGGAGAAACGCCGGATGGTCGACAGCGCCTCATCACCATGAAAACCAAAGCCGCCCAGAAAGTTGCGAATGGATTGTTCTGATGCCTTCGGAGCCGCTCGCTGCAAATGCAGAAAAGGGCTGGCATCAAGGTCGAGCGATTCGAGCTGGTGCTGCGCGAAATAACCCACCGCAAGATGCTCGCCGGTAGCCCGATCACCGCTCAGCAAACTGCTACCCCCGAGCATGGCATTGATCAGCGTCGACTTACCCGCACCATTGGGCCCAAGCAAGCCAATCCGACTACCCGGCAGCAGATTCAGGCTGATGTTGCGCAAAATGACCTTTTCACCATGCCCCGCCACCCCATTGCGAATAGTCAGCAGCGGGCTGCTGATTTTGTCGGCCTCAGGAAAAGTGAATTCAAACGGCGAATCCACGTGTGCCGGCGCGATTCGCTCCATACGCTCCAGCGATTTGATCCGGCTCTGGGCCTGACGCGCCTTGGTGGCTTTCGCCTTGAAGCGGGTGATGAACTTTTCGATCTCCTCGATGCGCGCCTGCTGCCGTTCATAGCCCGCCTGTTGCTGAGCCAGCCGCTCACTGCGCTGCTGCTCGAACGACGAGTAGTTACCGGTATACATCGTCAGTTTGCGTTGTTCGAAGTGCATGACATGCGTCGCCACGCGATCCATGAAACCCCGGTCGTGGGAAATAAAGAGCAAGGTACCGGGATAACGCCGCAGCCAGTTTTCGAGCCAGAGACAGGCATCCAGGTCAAGGTGGTTGGTGGGCTCATCCAGCAGCAACAGATCCGAGGGCCGCATCAATGCCTGAGCGAGATTCAGCCGGATACGCCAACCGCCGGAAAATGAGGATACGGGCCGATCCGCATCGGCATCGGAGAACCCCAGCCCGCGGATCAGCGCCTCGGCGCGGCGCGGCGCGGCCCAGGCTTCCCGAATATCCAGCTCGCCGTGAATTCGGGCCTGAGCAGTATCGTCATTGCGGGCCTCCGCCTCGGCAAGCGCCGCCTCGAGCTCCCGTAACTCGACATCGCCGTCGAGCACAAACTCCCGGGCACTCCTTTCGGTCGCCCCGACTTCCTGCGCCATATGGGCGACACGGCACCCGCCGGGCAGATCAATACTGCCAGCTTCAGGAGATAAATTACCCAATACCAGATTGAACAGGCTGGTTTTGCCGGCACCATTGGCACCGATAACCCCGACCCGCTGGCCTGGCTGGATCGTCGCGGACACGGTCTCTAGCAACCACTGTCCGCCACGTTGTAAACTAAGGTTCGTTAATGTCAGCATGGCGGTATTCTATCAGGGCTTGCCCTGTCTGCGTCATCCAACGCTCACACCTTTGATGCCGATAAGCATGACGCTGCCCCGCGACCTCGTTCTCGACAATCCACTATGGCACACCGCCCTGACACTCTGGCGCGATCCGCAGATCGCGGACGCCTGCCTGCAACTCCAGCAATCGGGCTGGTCGGTATCTCGCATACTGACCGCCATCTGGCTGGCAACGATGAACCAAAGCTGGGATGGCAGTGAACCGGAAGGGCTCGCAGACTGGCGCCATTGCCACACCACCCGCCTGCGCGAATTAAGGCAAGAGTTGGATAAAGAAGGCCCATGCCGCGAGCTCAGAGAACAGGTCAAAGCAGCTGAGTTGGCCGCTGAAAAAGTTGAGCTCGCCTGGATTTGCCACACCCACAGCCTCGATTGTAATAACATGTCTGGTTTTTCGGGCTATAATGACGATCTGTTAAGCTGTAACCTTCGCGCCGCAGCTCCATCGAATAGTACACCGGCAGAATCCAAAGCAGGCATGACCCTTTTGAAACAATCACTTGCAAAAAATGGTCTTCACCTCAGTCCGGAACCAGTGAATGGGGTAACGCCATCATGATGTTACGCCGCTGGGGCTTCAGGCTCGCATTTCCTGCGCTGGGCATGCTTATTGTGCTGATGTTTATCGGCATCAAAGAGCCTGTGCCCGAAAATTCCGCCAATCCTGAACCTGTAACAGCTTTTGAAGGCGTGGTGCCCACCCCGATTGCGGATGACGGCCCGGATATCGTCTTTAAATGGCAGGACACCAGTGGCAACTGGCATTACGCTGACAAACCGCCGGCCAATGGCGCCTGGAACGCCCTGGCAGTTGATCCGGCCAAATCCCAGGCATCCACATTCTCGACGCCTCCCGAGAATGACTGGCAATCGCCCTACGACGCACCTTACTCCCTCGATTACAACAACCGCCCGATGCGGAATGCCGCCACACCCTGACACAATTCACATTGTGACGGCTTTACCCTCTTCTTATGGCGATTCTTAAACAACGGTCATTGGCACCCTGTCGCCAAAAGCGTTACCTTTGCTCCTTCATTGATAAAAATGCACCGGGAACTCACTGAAACCTGCTTTTAAACAAGCCCTTCAGCCGAAGCATTCCGGTTTCAGACTCTCCTGAAAAGCTAAGGATAATCCATGAAGAAAACCCTGATCTCGATCGCACTCGTCGGCGCTGTTGCTGCCGCGACATTCAGCGTTGTTAATGTCTCCGCCGAGCCGGCACTGGACAACCAGGACCAGAAGGTCAGCTACGGTATGGGGCTGGTTTTGGGCGAGCGCATGAAGAACGACTTGCCGGACCTGCAAATGGATCAGTTCCTCCAGGGTATTCAGGACGGTCATGAAGGCGGCGACAAAGCCCGCATGACGCGTGAAGAAATCCAGACTGCACTTCAGGAATACCAGCAGAAGCTGCAGAAGGAACAAATGGCCAAAGTTGAAAAGATGGCCGAAGAAAACAAGAAAAAGGGCGAGGACTATCTGGCCAAGAACGCTAAGCGTGACGGCGTTGAAACCACAGATTCCGGCCTTCAGTACGAAGTCATCGAAGAAGGCGATGGCCCCAAGCCAAGCGAGTCTGACAGCGTAACGGTCCACTACACAGGCGAACTGCTCAATGGCGACGTCTTTGACAGCTCACGGGAGCGTGGCGAGCCGGTGACATTCCAGCTGTCGCAGGTGATTCCTGGTTGGACTGAAGGTCTGCAACTGATGGAAGAAGGCGGTCGCTACAAGTTCTATATTCCGTCTGATCTGGCCTACGGCCCAGGCGGTAACCGCTCGATCGGCCCCAACGAGACACTGGTTTTTGACGTTGAGCTGATCAAGGTTGCCCCGGAAGCAGGCGACGCTGCCAAAGCTGGCGAATAACCCCAGCTTCAGGCACAAAAAAAGGGAGTGCGATTAATCGCACTCCCTTTTTTTATCCCCGCCTTTGTATCAGCTCTAATACAACGACCAGTGATGGACGATGACATCCCATCAAAACCAATCGGCCATCGACACTAATCAGGCAGAAGACACCATCTGGTCCGCATGCACGTTGTGCAAATGCTCAATCAGAAAGTCTTCCAGTGAAAAACGCGTCTCCAGCTGCTCACCCAGCTCTGACAGCGGCCCCATCAGGCCGCGCAACGCCTCTTCACTCATCGCATCGGCGCTCAACTTGTCATTGAATGCCAGTGCGACTTCTGTCGTTTCTTCAATGCGAGGGTAAACCTTCGCGGCCAACTCAACGCCGCCATCATCAAATTCTTTGGCTTCGCGAATCAGCTTTTCGTAAATCTCGAAATGCCCGGCGGACACATAGTCCACCAGCGCATCGCACAACTTGCCGAATTTATTGCGCACCTGCTCGCTGTCTTCAAAGTCTGTGGTGCCACTGATGTCACAATACTGAACAATCAGCTGTTGCCGATCGCGCAACCACCGATCAATCAGATCACTCACGCCGCCCCAGCGCTCACGGGCATTCTGCAAATTGTCGAGCATGACTCCTCCTGAATCTCTGCGTTCTTGTCGTTATCCTACGGAACTTACCCCATGCCCACCAGCCCGGGCAAGCGATTAATTAAGCGGCTCCGGCTGAGCGACGGGCATTGAAGGCACCACACAGAATCGCGACGCCTACCAGCGTCAAAGCCACGAAAAAGAGCCCGGTCCATCCGGGTATGCTGAGCCCCAGAAAGCGCCAGGCAACCTTGGCGCAATCCCCGGTACCGTGCAACGCAATCCTGAAAACGTCGAAAATCGGCATGACATCCAGCAGATAGTCCACTGACGGACCACAAGCCGGCACCTGATCCTCAGGCAGACTCTGAAGCCAAAGCTGACGGCCTGCCAATGCAGCCCCACCCGCGGAAAACAGGGCAAGCAGCAGACCATACACACGGCCACCCCAGCCCGTCGGCCCGTGCAATGCTGCAATCAACGACAGAATCCCGACCGCCGAAATGGCAATGCGCTGCAGCCAGCACAGAGGGCAAGGCTCGAGCCCCATCACGTATTCCATGTAAAAGGCGACTGACATCAATGCGGCGCAAATCAGAAAAATCATCAGAAAGACAAGACGTCGGGCTGGCATGGCATCCTCTGGGCAAAGCGAATAAGACGGCTCACCATCCTGAGGAGGCATTGAAGGCAGCCGTTCTCAGTTTCAGGTGGGCGCTGTGTTTTCAGCCTGCTATTCTGGTCACCAAGTGGAGGTGGCCAGAATAGCGGGCGGTTACCTTAAGTGCGATCAAACAGGATATCTTGGAGAACTGCAAGCTCATGACTCTGCGCGGTTTATTTTTTCTTTCAAGTCTCATTCTGCTCGGCTCTGTGAATCTTCCTGCGCGGGCAGATGAGGCACCCGACGAGGAGGCATCCGAGGCTGAAGCCGAACCCGTGCAATCCATATACGTGGAAATGCCGCCAGCTTTTGTCACCAACGTCGGGTCATCGGGCAACCGGCTAAGTTACGTCAAGGCAGAGCTCACTCTGAGAGTCTCGTCACCGGAGGCAGAAACAGCCGTACGGGAGCACGAACCGCGCCTGCGCCATGAAATGGTCATGCTATTAAGCTCAGAGAGTAGAGATACGCTGTCGACAACCCAGGGGCAAGATACGCTTCGGAGCAAAGCGCTAGAGGCATTCAACGGCGTTTTAACAGATGAGCACACCAACGCCGAGATCAGAGACGTACTGTTTACGTCTTTTGTGGTCCAAAAATAAAGCACAAGGAAGCTGCCGCAGCGAACAGCTGGTCATATCGGTTCAGAACAGTAAACATCAACACTTTGACCGTCAGGCGATGCGTCCTTCAAGCCTTGATGGTTCACTGGCCAACGCTGCCTGACCGTCTTCCCAGCCGGCTTCCCAGGCAGCGATTACCACATCGCCACGGTAAGGGCAGCGTTCACGATGCATGCCCATAACCGACGCCATATACCCCTGCCGATAGGCCTTGTTGAGCGATTCAACATCCCAACCCAGCTTTATGTCCCTGGCCATCCCGGTGCTCTCCCATGACGTGAATACACATTCCAATTGCGGCAAATGCCGACGGTATGCATTCACTATATCAGCCGAACCTGTAACAAAAATTAACAGCAGCTTACGATTTAGACAAGTAGCTGTTCAGATTTTGTGCGACAGGTCCGTATCCGCTGAGACACAGGTGATCAATCCGCCCGGTAGGCACTCAGATACTCCTCGAAACTCTGGTCAGTCGCCGCTTCCAGTTCTCGCTGCTCAGCCAATGAGTCTTCTGTCATCTTGCGGTATTCGGCCAGCATCTCGGCACTTAGCGGGTCATCCCGCAATGCAGCCTGATGCCCCCTCGACTGTTCAAGCGTCCATTCCAGATGCCCCATGCCGCTGGCTTTCATCGAGGCCAGCACCTTCGACGACCTGACCTGACCATCTGCCGAGAGCGCCTTGCGCTGTGCTGCCAGTGCATCCTGATAAACTGAGCTGTCTCCGTTGAAACCGTCCAACTGAACAGCCAGAGCCTCAAGCCGTGAAAGCATGGTGGACGCGGCATCTTTAACCGGCGTCATCGCGCCGTCAAAACAGATGTTCAGATCGTCCTTGCGACCATTGCTGACAACGTCCTTATAGCTGCCATCCAGCCTGGAGCATTCATCATCACCAATTGCGGTACTGTCGCTTAACAGGCAATCCAGCAGGAACAAATCAAGGAAATCGACCTGTTCGGCACCGATACCCAGAGGCTCAAACGGGTCCAGATCGAGGCAACGCACTTCGATGTATTCAACGCCGCGGGATTCCAGTGCCTGAATCGGCTTCTCACCCCGGCAGGCCGTGCGCTTGGGACGCACAGCGCTGTAGTACTCGTTCTCGATCTGCAGCACATTGGTGTTGATCTGGATAAATTTCCCGTCTGCGTTGCGGGTTCCCAGCTTTTCGTACGCCGGCCAGGGTGTGTGGATCGCCCGGTAAAGCGTATTGGTGAAGGTGCTCAGCTCGTTAAAACAGATATCCAGCGATGACTGGGCGTTGTTGTGATAGCCCAGATCACCCATCCGCAGCGACGTGGCCGTTTCACCTACCCAGGTGTCGTCCGAATAGCGCTCCAGATGATGACTCATGCCATCGACAAAACTCGCATCCAGTGCCGGTGAAGCACCAAACAAGAGCATCAGCAGCCAGCTACGGCGACGGAAATTGCGGATCAGCCAGAAGTACTGGTCGGATTTGAAGTCCTGCAGCGACCGGGTGTCGCCCAATAGCGCCTGCCAACGACGCCAGAAATCATCCGGCATCGAGAAGTTATAGTGGACGCCGGCAATGCTTTGCATCATGCGCCCGTAACGCACCGCCAGCCCCTGACGATAGACGTGCCGCAGGCGCCCGCTATTCGAGGTGCCATATTCGGCAATGGGGATGCTGGGATCACCATCCAGCCGACAGGGCATACTGGCCGACCAGAAAACCTCATCACCCAGTTGCGACTGGACGAAGCGGTGGGTGTCCCGCAACGATTCAAGCAATTCGCTGGTGCTGCTGCACACAGGCGTAATCAGCTCAAGCAGCGACTCGGAGTAATCCGTCGTGATGCGGGAATGGGTCAGCGCTGAGCCCAGGCTCTGCGGGTGAGGCGTTTGCGCGATGAAGCCCTCACTATCAACCCGCAACCCTTCTTTCTCCAGCCCCTTTCGGAAGCCGGACCAGTCCTGCGCAGAAATGTGCTGGAATAACCCTTTGCGGGAATCGCCCATGGTCGGACTCCTTGGGTGCAAAAATACCGGTCAGTCGCGCACTGAGCCGGTATTGAATAGCTGTGAATTAGCGGTCGTTTTTGCGTGCCGAAGCCATCGCCTGTGCCAGCGCACCGGCCATTGCGCCCTGAGGCGCGGCCTTGCCTTCATTCTTTCGGCCACCCTGCCCGGCACCACTATTACCGTTGCCACGGGCATCGCCTCTGGAACGACCACGCTCGGCTCTATCGCCCTTACCTGATTGTGCCTCGCCTGGCTGGTCATCCATGCGCATGGTCAGTGCGATCCGCTTACGCGGAATATCCACTTCCATGACTTTGACCTTGACGATATCACCCGCTTTCACCACTTCACGGGGGTCCTTGATGAACTGGTGCGACAGTGCCGAGATATGCACCAGACCGTCCTGATGCACCCCGATATCCACGAACGCACCGAAATTGGTGACGTTAGTGACACTCCCTTCCAGCATCATGCCGGGCTTCAGGTCCTTCAGGGTTTCGACACCTTCCTCGAAAGTAGCGAACCGAAACTCAGGTCTGGGGTCGCGGCCGGGTTTTTCAAGCTCGGCGATGATGTCTTTAATTGTTGGCAGGCCGAATTGTTCGGTCACGAACTGTTTTGGATCGAGGCTCCGCAGAAACGCCACATCACCAATCACGTCGCTGACTGACCGATTGCTGGCTTTGGCAATCGCCTCTACCACGCCATACGCCTCCGGGTGGACTGACGAGCGGTCCAGCGGGTTGTCACCGCTGGCAACGCGCAGGAAGCCGGCTGCCTGCTCATAGGTTTTGGCCCCCAGACGAGCGACATCCAGTAACTGCTTGCGGTTGCGGAAAATACCGTGCTGGCTGCGGTAATCGACAATATTTTGCGCCGTGACCTGGCTCAAGCCAGCGACCCGGGCCAATAGCGGCACTGACGCCGTGTTGATATCAACACCCACGCCATTTACACAGTCTTCAACCACCGCATCCAGACTGCGAGCAAGCTGAACCTGAGACACATCGTGCTGGTACTGACCAACGCCGATGGATTTCGGTTCGATTTTGACCAGCTCAGCCAACGGGTCCTGCAGACGGCGTGCGATCGATACCGCGCCGCGGATCGTCACATCCAGGTCCGGCAGCTCTCGAGAAGCAAACTCTGAAGCCGAGTAAATAGAAGCACCGGACTCATTGACCACAATGCGTGCAAGATTGAGATCGGGATAACGGCGAATCAGCTCGGCCGCCAGCTTCTCGGTTTCCCGTGATGCAGTACCGTTGCCGATCGCGATCAGCTCAATGGCATGCTCTTTACACCACCTGGCCAGTTGCTCGATCGATTGGTCCCATTTGTTCTGCGGCGCGTGAGGGAAAATGGCGCCATGCCCGGTAACCTGGCCGGTGCCGTCAATGATCGCGACTTTGACACCGGTACGCAGCCCCGGATCAAGACCGAGCGTCGGGCGCGGGCCAGCAGGTGCCAGCAGCAACAAATCCTTGATATTGGAGGCAAATACCTGAATCGCTTCGGCTTCCGCTGATTCCCGCACCTGTGAAATCAACTCGGTTTCCAGATGCGTGGACAGCTTGACTCGCCAGGTCCAGCGGACCACTTCCGCCAGCCACCGATCCGCCGGGCGCCCCATATCCTTGATGCGCCAATGACCGGCGATTTTCTGTTCGCCAGCGGCCACCCGGGAGCGGTCATCATCGCCGTCGACCACGATACTGTAGTTGAGCACGCCTTCGTTACGACCGCGCAGAATGGCCAGCGCCCGGTGCGACGGCACTTTCTTCAACGGTTCGCTGTGATCAAAGTAATCACGGAACTTGGCACCCTCGTCTTCCTTGCCATCCACCACGGCAACGCGCAGCGTACCTTGCTCCCAGAGGAACTCGCGAAGTGCACCCAGCAATTCCGCGTCCTCGGCAAATCGCTCCATCAGGATAAACTTGGCACCGTCCAGGACTGCCTTGGCATCGCCGACCCCTGCCTCAGCGTTGATATAGTCCGCAGCGAGGCTATCAGGATCCTGATCCGGATTATCAAACAGGCTGTCAGCAAGCGGTTCCAAACCGGCTTCACGGGCAATCTGGGCCTTGGTGCGACGCTTGGGTTTATACGGCAGGTAAAGATCTTCGA
>TARA_R100001440_G_scaffold27157_1_pt1 | contig 13852 bp, 17 predicted proteins | sample TARA_R100001440 | Tara Oceans TARA_R100001440 (sample SAMEA2622112) | marine metagenome | biome: marine biome (ENVO:00000447); feature: surface water layer (ENVO:00002042); material: "saline water (ENVO:00002010), including plankton (ENVO:xxxxxxxx)" | depth 5 m
CCTCGTTTGATTTTTCGTTTGTTTCTTCGACTGATTCCTCTTTCAATTCTTCGTTGGTTTCTGAGACATCGTTCTCGGATTGGTTATTTTCTGTTTGGTCTGGCTCTGACGTTGATTCTGTGGTTGTTTCTGTATTCTCTTCTCCACCCACATTTGTATCAACATCTATTTCAGTTTCTAAGTCCATTTCTAGTTCCATTTCTATCTCAGCCTCTACCTCAATAACATTTACCTCAACCTCAGTTTCAGACATATCAATACTAGCAACTTGAATTTCTTGAATTTCTATTTCTGCAATTTCTATTTCAACAGACTCGTAACTAATATCTTCGGTTTCGATAGGTTCAAAATCTAAACCAACATCTGTTTCTACGGGTGCATTAACCTCAAATATATCTTCAACAACATCTATTATTTCTTCGGGGGCATCAGTGTTCAAAGCAACAAACATTTCGACACTTGTAATAGTTTGTTCAACAATAGTATTTACGACATTATACAAAACATTGATCTGAACATCATCGAACATAACTCCGACTGCCATGTTTATATCTCTACCACCAACCTCAATTATGACAGATGTAAGGCTACCAGAAAAATCAAAACCACCTGAATATTCTCCATACTGACTGTTTACTCCACTAGCACTAAGTATATCAGTTCCACTAAATACATCAGTTGTCCCGTTTTTTCCTGTAATGTGCATATAGATGGAGTCTTGTGCATCAGGCTTATAAACTTTGATTTCGTAGTTAGTTCTACCACCATGTGTAAAATTTAGGTCTTGTATGTTTACTGTATTTATAAAAGTAGTTCCCATGTTTGGGACACCCATAACAGATGTTGAGTTTCCACTACCTGTAATCATCGCACATTTATCAGTGCCTAATTGTCCACAAGTAGAACCCGATGGCATAGATGCTGAACCTTGACCTCCCCAGTCAATATCCATATCGCCCTCTTTTGAGGAAACAACATAATCATTATCTCCGTCTAAAATATCGCCTGAGTCTTGATTTGTTACTGTGGTTGTCGTTGTAGTAGTGGTGGTTTCAGTTGTTGTTAAAACACCACCATCTTGAAACTCAATAGTCTCAATGCTTGACTCTTCAATGATCTGTTCAATAGTTGGCGTGCAAAGTCCAACTGTATCAGTATCACAATCAACAGCTTTACTATAAGAGGGGTAAAAGCATAAAAGTAGCAAGGGCAAGAAAAACCTCCAAGCCGCTAGCCTTACCCTCTTCTTTTCTTTTCTTTTTAATTCTTTCTTTTTCATCTTCTTTCATGCTGGCAAATATTAAACTGCCCTCTGGTATTTTATGTTTGTTTTCTTCCCAACCTTTTTTTGCGTCCTCTCCAATGCTAGCATTGTAGGGGCAATAAGTTCCAGCATTCCACATCGCATCAAATACTCTTGCATCAGCACACAATGTAGAAATAGCGGCCACTTTCATACCCATAGCATAGAGAGATCGAGAGATTTTTATACGTTCACAATTTTCATCTGTGACTGTTATTCCTGATGCAATTCCTAAAATCTGTGTCTGAACACCAGCCGATGCCGCAGTCTTACAAACATCTGAATTATTTACCACAACGCTTGGTGCGTTAGCTGTTGGTGGTGTATTGTTTGTGACTACTGTTGATGAAACTGTGTTTGTGTCTGCCCCAAGAGCAGAATTCATAAAACCATTAAGAAACCAAATTAATATCGATGCAAGTATAATTCCTATAATAAAAGGATTTTTCATAACTTATAATAAATATACGATTAATATATAAATGTCTAAAAAATATTGCCTTGTTGCCATTTCCATAAACAGCTAGAATTAAGAATAGAGTTGTATATGTAGTAATCCAATTCTAAGTGTTTCATTATCTCTTCTTTGTCTAAATTAAGTTTGATATCAATTTTGTTCATATTTTTGTGTTCAACATTCTTAAAGTGCATTTTTAGAAATGTAGATAAATCGGTCAGTTCTACATAATAATTTATATGAGAATTTATAAGATATGGAACTTGTGATGCAGTGTGATTAACATTTCCTCTTGCTCTAGAATGATGATGAATACGAGAATTAAATAAAGATTTAATATCAATATCTTCAATATTTAAATTATGTCTTTTTAGGTCATATTTTAAGCCTGAAATAAATCTTTCGTAAGGGTCTCTTATTACAGTCCATCTTGGCTTGCTAAAGTTTAGTTCTGTTGAAAAAGTTGGTTCTAAATATTTTATTGTTTCTTTAACACTACTAGAGCCATTTTTATGAATTAATAGATATTGAAACTTATCTGTCTCGTAAAACTCAATGTTTTGAAAATACATAGTTTGCAAATATTGTAGTTATTAGTATTATATTTTATTATAAAATGGAACTGAATTTATCAGACCAAGGTTTTTTTGACTTATATGTAAATCAAAAACAGTGGCAACCTTTACAAAATCACGGCATTTCTGACAAAGATATAGAATTACATATTGATGATATAGATTTTCCTTATCAAATAAAAACATATTTAAATTTACTTAAAAATATAAAAACAAAAGATAAATTAATTTTAGATTTAGGCTGTGGCTGGGGTAGAGGGACACACACTATACAAAAATATTATAAAGAAAGTATTGTTACAGGCACAGATATAAATAAGTCATTTATTGATTATGCAAAATCTAAATACAAAAACTGTAAATTTAAAGAAGATAATATTTATAAAACAAACTTAAAAGCTAATTCATTTGACATAATTTTACTAAATTGCTCTATGCACTTTTTTTACGATCAGGATATTGTTTTGCAAAATATAAAAAAAATATTAAAATTTTCAGGTAAATTAATAGTTACTGATTTATGGACAAAATCTATGTTTGTTATTTTTTTAGATAAAATAAAGAAAAATAAACTAAAAATATTAAGTATAGAAGATCAAACAACTGATACTATTCAGGGCATAAAAGCAGATATAATAGATACTTACGATAAATTTAAAGCTATTATTGATAAAAATTCATTAAATGCCTTTAAAACTATACAAAAAGAACGATTGCAATTTTATGAGGAAAATATTAACAGGCACTATAAGTTTATTATAACCCATGATTGAACGAACAGCAAAAATAGAAAATTTCATAGGTATGTATGACAACTATATTCTTCCTGAAGAGTGTCAAAAAGCAATAGATTTATTTAACAATCAAACTGAAATGAATAAGACTTTTGATAGAATGCAATCAGATGGTTCATCTATATTAGAAAAAAACGACAAACAATATTTTGCCACTGAAGAAAATATAAATATTTGGTGGGAGAGATTAAAAACACTTATGGTTAATTTTGATGTAGCTTGGCATCATTATATGAAAACTGTAGGTGCAAGAATGGCTTATGGCCAAGAAAAGTTTTTTTATACAAATGTAAAGATTCAAAAGACACTACCAACAGAGGGTTATCATCTTTGGCATTTAGAACACAACAAAGGTTTTGATAATGAACCTAGGGCTTTTGTTTATGCAATATATTTGAATGATGTTGAAGATGGAGGCGAAACAGAGTTCTTACATTTTTCAAAAAGAGTAAAACCAAAAACAGGCAGAATAGTGATCTGGCCAGCCGCTTTCCCTTATGTTCATAGAGGAAACCCGCCTCTTTCTGGCGAAAAATATATGCTTACATCTTGGCTTAATTTAAGATGATTAAAATAATAGATACCAGCATACCAAATCAAACAAATAAAAAAATTATTGAAACTTTATTTACTAAAAGAAATTGGTGTTTTGGTGCTGATGAAACTATCAACAAAGACATAAATAAAAAAGACTCTGGTTTTTTACTAAATACTTACAATGTTAATTTTCAAGAAACAAACAATGATAATTTAAATATATATGCAGAGTTAATAACCCACATTGTTGAGGCTCATACATCAATGAAATTTAAATTAGAAAGGGTATATTGGAATTGGTATCACTCAGAAAGTGTTATGAATTTTCATCAAGATAATATCAAACATAATAAATTTTCTATTATTTATAATTTACATAATAATGATGGAGGTACTGAATTCAAAATAGATGATGAAATAAAATTTTTTAAATCAAATGAATCTCAGGTTTTATTTTTTCCAAGTAAATTGATTCATAGAGGTGTAGCATCAAAAACAAGTCCTAACAGATTTGCTTTAAATATAGGTTTAGAAATATGATAACAATAATTGATGATTTTTTTGAACAAAAAGATTTAGAATTGTTCCAAAACTTTGCATTATATAAGGCATTTTATACACCTAAATTCTTTGATAATGCACCTGAGAAATCTAAAGAATATTTTTATGGAAATAGATTTTATTTAGAAGATGCACCAGAAATGCTAGAATTATTTAAAAAACAATCAGAAAATAAATTTAAAATATCTATAAAAAAAGTAAATTTTAATTCTGGTATAGATCAAAGAAATTTAGATCATTTTAAACCACATATTGATACAGGCAGTGGTATAGCAAATATACTGTTAATGGTATCTGGGAAAACTGCTGTTACAAATGGCACTGTTTTTTATACAGATGCACAACTTGATATTCATGTTGGTTTTAAAGAAAACAGAGCAGTTATGTTTCCATCAAATAAGTATCACTCACAACACGCAAGTAAAGTACCTAACCAAAGAAGATATACAGCAACTTTATTTATTGAAAATTACGAAGAAGTATAAGAAGTTGGTCTAGCACCTAATCTAGATATTTTTTCATCTGAGGTTTCATCAACTACATTATTATCGTCCCAATCAGCTTGTAACTGTGCTAAATATTCTGTGTCCCATTTATCTGAAAATTGACTAATATCGCCAATATCAGCATCAGCAAAACTTGTATGTGGTGTGGTATCTCTATATTCTACCTCATCACTAGCAACAGATGTTCCATGTTGAATTGCCCATATATTTGAAAACTTTGATTGACTCCAAAAAGCATCATCATCTATTCTAATTGCTATGCCCTTAGTAGCACCCTCATCATAATTTTTAATAATTTTTTTATCATCAAATATTACTGTCCATTTTGCGTTAGTTGCCATTTTTTATACTCCTAAGTTTTAATAACATAAATTAAAGCGACATAAGGTTGAACAACAGATGATGCCGTGCCTGTGAATGTCGCACTCATATTGTGCGAATGTGCGTTTCCGTCTCCAGCATTACTAGTGTTTGTAGTCGTAACGTACTGAATTCTGATATTACTCATACCTTGTCTTGCTAAATTACTATGTCCCGATCTTAAAGGGTAAGCGTGGTCATGTGAACCAAGTTGCGATTCAGTTAAAGTAGCATTGGCAGTTGAACCACCTACGTTTCCTGTTGCCGCAACAGTGTTAGCCCCTCCAGTTGAGGCAAGTGCTTTATTGTTAGATTTTCCAATTGCTACGTTATCTTGTAAATCTGGTAAAGCGAAAGTTGATGAACCATCGCCAGCACCATAAGTTGTTCCTACTATTGCAAATAAAGCAGAGTATGTTGATCTTGAAACTGCTTGTCCATTGCATTCTAAAAATCCTGTAGGTAAAGATGAAGCAGTCCAAGGCACTATTGTTCCTGTTGGAACAGCCTCAACACCTGATAAATTTGAACCACTAAAATTGTATTTAATTGCCTCGTAATTTGCCATATTATTTCTCTATTAAAAGCCACCCTTGTGTATCATTATAAAAAACTAAACCTAAACCAGCTCTTTCTGTATTTACAACTAAATCACTTGATGCACCAGCAATAGGTTTACCATTTCTTGCTATCGTTAGAGCATTAGAATCAAAAGTTGCACCTACATCTATAAATCTTATTTCATCGCCTAAAGCTGGAGATGCTGGTAAAGTAGCTGTAATTGCACCACCAGAAGTATCTATGAAAAATTTTCCTCCAGCACTAGCATTGAAGTTTGCACTTTTTGAACTCCACGAAGATTGGCCAACAGATATGTCAGTTGTCCCGTTATACAATTTTAGGGTAGTATCCGATGTATCATACCATAAAGTTCCCGCAACTGCCGCTGATGGTCTTGATGTACCAGAGTTTGTTGATATTACAGCATCTAAAACTGAATTTAAATCAGATCGAAATGCTGGGAAACCTTGATTTGCTATGTCGTAGTCGTGTTGTGCCATAATTTTTTATACTTTATTTAAAATCCTTTTGCAAGAAAATCAAATTGTCTTGATACTACAGCATTTGATGAATTTTTAAAAGTAATATCAAAGCTGTCTGTTGATTTATTTTCAATAATAAAAAAATCTCCCGTAGCCATGTTATCTGCCGTTATACCTAGTGCATAATTAACAGAAAAGAATGGGGTTGTAAATGTTACAGTTTTTTTAGACGTTCCTGATGTTATATTGTTACTACTAAATATCCTATCAACCATATCTACCTCAACTGATAACTCAGAAACTATAGGTGTAGATGCCGAGTCGTCTGATTCGAATAAAACTCTAAATTTAAAAAATCTTGCTTTATATTCTCCAATAACAAAGTTTCTAAATGCTGTAAAAGTAACATTGTCTGTTGAACTTGCTATTTGCAGAATTGCTCTACAGTTTGCTGGTGCGTCTCCATCAAAACTAGATGGGGCATCGTCAAAATTACCAGAACGACTATCAAAAATATCATCTAAATTATCAGCACTTTGTTTCATTTTAGCTGTAAGTCTAACTGTGTGAGTTGCACCTATATCAACTGTTTGTGAAAAATTGTATGTACCTGATGTAAGTAAATCAGCATTCGCAACACCAGAGTCAAATAACCTTTCTGTTTCTGAATCAAAATTGCCACTAGCAGAATCAAAAAGTTCTGATGAACCAAGTTTTAACGATTCATCATTGACAACTAAATTGCTTGAAAAACCATTATCAAATTGTCCAGTTTGATCGTCAAAATTATCAGGTGCAGAATCAAATAAAGAGTTACCTAAAAACAGAGGGTGTTCTGTCTGTGTAACTATTGCATTAAAATTTAGGACTCCAGCAACATTAGAAACAACTCCTGTTGCATTAGAACTTGCATTTCCTAGTTTATCAAATGCTTTTATAAGATAAGTTCCGACCCTAGCTGGCACAGTAACCGATGTTGCTGGTCTTGATACTTTTTCAATCAAAGAAACAGAATTTAACCAATCTCCCCCAACTATTTCCTCAGAATATCTTATTTGGTAAAATGCTAAGTCTAAATCTGGTATTTGTTTCCAACTTAAATGAGCCTCTTGTGCAACAACATTACATGAGAAATTTTCAACATCTGAGGGTGGTTCGATAGCACCTACGATAGTTCTTGTTGCAGTCACATAAGAACTTGAAACACCAACAGTATTTACAGCTTTTACTCTTACATTGTATATTTTTTGGTCAATTACGTTTAAAACTCTATGATTTAGACCTGAACCTTGTGCATAAATAATAAAATCTGAATCTGTACTTAATTTGTATTCTACTTGGTAATAATCAATAAATTTGTCTGGAGTCGCACCAATAGCTACATCTAAAGCTACAATAACAGTACCATCATTATATTGAACTAAAGTATCTGATAAAGTAACACTAGCTGGTGGTTGAACAACAAAAGGGTTTGGTAAAGTTGTTGATGGAATTGTGGCGACCTCTTGTTGTGTTCCAAAAGTATAGAAACTATCTTGATGTTCTGAACATTGTAAAGAAACTGTATGATCTGTGTTTATTGTTAAGCCTTGAACACGAAAAGGTTTAGCCGAGAAAGAGGGCGTAGCGTGAGTTATATTTACAAAATCTCCAATACTCAAATCAAGTGCTGTTGCATCAGCTTTTATACTTACGTCTAAACTTGATCTTGACCTACGCAAAATAATTTCTGCCATTTCTTGTGCTTGATATGGGCTTGTAAGCATAGCAAAATCAAATCTTCCCTCTAATAACAAACCTCCATCTGCTGTTTTCATGTTTGCGTGTGTGTCTGCACTTGCTAATCCTGTTTCATCTACAGGGGGAAACTGTGCAGTATCAGATTGGAAATCTTTTTCAGGGTTAGTAAAGCTGACAATTACCCTATTATATCTAGAATTTTTGTTTTTACTGCTTATTTGAATACCACCAATAATATTATCCTCAGTTAAAGTTATTGATGCACTGCCGTTTGTTTCAACTAAAATGTTATATTTTCCAGAACTAAAATTTAAATATGATCTAGAACCACGAACAAAATCTTTTACATTATCAATAGCTTTTTTTGATGTATCAACCACTGTGTGACTATCCATCAAATCAATTGTACTAGCACCAGAGTAAGGTGTAATATCTGTATCGCAAACATCTCCAGCAGTTTGCCAGTCTGCAAAATCACTATCAAAATAACTGTTAGGAATACCCATGCCAAATCTTTCATTTCTTAAATAATCTAACATTTGATAAATAGGATTATCAGAATAAGCCCATGTAGTGCTGTCATCTTTTCTGTGAGAGCCTGAGCCACCAGTAACAGTGCTATCAAGATTTGGATTGTAAACTTTTCTACCTTTGACTATAGCATTTACTGTAGGCAAAGAACCAAAAGCATCATTGTTCCATTTAAATTTTAAAGCTATATATGCAAGACCTCTTAGTCGATGGTTTGATGTCCAAGATGACAAACCTGATAACAAACTAGATGCACTTTGCGAATCAGTTCCATAATGAGGCTCTATAGTAATTAAACTTGCGGCACTTGAACCCTCAACATTTGGGTCAGCCTTAAAAAAATTAGAATCTGAACTTGCTACTGATCTTTGGGTATTATCTGCTATATCTCCATCAAAAGTAACTTGGTTGTCATTGACAAATATTGCAGAAATATCGTCTATTTCTCCCTCCGATAAAATAATGGCCATATATAAAAACTCATTATCTGTTCCTGATGTTTCTAAAAAAACAACATTTCCACCTACTTTTCTAGTTCCGTAAATTACTGGTATGTGTGCATTTGAATTAAATTTATTTACTAATACACCTTTTGCATTTTGGTCAGGGAGATTATCTCCGAAATCTGGTATTTCTGGTATAGGATTTAACCAACCTATTACATCTTCAACTAAATCAACAACTACATCTACAACATCTGTAACAAAATCTATTATTGCCTCAAAAGGATTCCAGCCTCCCATTACATCAATCTCCAATTACCTCCCATGTTTTCAAAACCTAATCTTTCAAAAACAGGGTCAATATCTAGTTTAGTAGTTATTGATAAAACTATAGGATTATCTTCGGCTACTTTTTTAATCATATCTACAATTTGTTTTACAAGTTTATAATTTCTAAATCTTTTATGAATATATATCATTTGTATAATTATTATTTGCTGTTTACTAAACCAATATTCAGATTTGTTAAAAATACAACACCCAATCATTTCGTCTGTGTCTAAATTTTTTATACAAATAATTTTTCCATGTTGTAAAAAATGATTAAGATACTTGTTTACTTTAATAGTGTCTAATTCAGGAAAATTACATTCAACTAAATCTGAGTCTTTCCACTCTTGAATAAGATTATTTAGTTCTTCAATGTCTTTTTTTTGAGCCTGATATAAATGTACGCTGGTCATATTCTACCCCATTTTATATCTTTTACAGTCAATGCCGCAAACTCCATACCTTTATCTGCATTGAAAAATCTTTGTTGAGAATTGTCTGTTGTTGTTCTGCCACTGGTTTTACTAAAGTTTCCCCAGTGAGACGTTACTGTTAAGATTAAATTAGCAGTAGTAGTGTTGTCGCTTATTTTATATTCATCTATTGTCCCGTAAAATAATAAAAATGGGTCGCTAATTAAAGCGTTATTGGTATCTAAAAATCCTCTATATATAAAAACATTATCATTAATAATATTTTCGCTTAATGCTATTGATATGTAAGTTTGATCTACACCAGATAAACTTAAAGATAATGAATTTTTTGTTGGCTTATTTGTTTCGCTTATGCCTGTAATACTACGAAGATGTCCATTTGATTGATAAGTTCTTGATGAGCCAGATACATTTGACGTTAAATCAAAACTAGCGTTTGTTAAATATATTGGTGTGCCGAAACCTATTTCTACTAAAACAACAGGGTCAATAATTCCTGTTGCTAATTGTGTCTTTACCGAACTCGATAATCCTCTTGCCATTATAAACTCTCAATAACATCAAACTCAAACTTAAATAATAAATTACCATCTTTATCGTTAGAGTTTGTTTGAAACTCTTGAACATCGCTTGTCAGATGCACTGTCACTGGAACGGAGTCATAAGTGACAGAACTATCATCTGCTAAAGCAGTTCTTAAAGGTGGTTCGATAGTGACAGTTGCGGCGTTACTTGAAGATGTTACATCTGCAACAACCATATAAATTTTATCATGTGCAAACTTTATTAGGTCTCCCGCTTTGAGACGACCAGCCGAGTCTGCGGCAAATCCATCAATAGCAATAGTAGTATCAGCGGCAGAGTGTGACCCGTTCACGAGTAGTGTTCCAGTTTCGTTACCAAGTGCGTTAAAAGTGCTTGGCAAAGTTATCGAGAAACTTTCTTTTCTACTTCTTTGCTTAATAATAAAAGCCATGATCGGGGCAAACTCTGACCTAGTCATAGGAGGATATGAAACTGTAAAACTAAACCTTTGTCCTTGCACTTGCCTCCTAAATGTTTTGCCACTGTCAGTTTCACTTAATAAAGTTTTCTGATTTGATTTTAAATTGATTGCATTAAAGTTTGTGTTTGGTAAAGACCCACTCATATTAATGCCTCCTTACCTTTTTCATTAACAGCACTATTAATCATATTTACAATGACACCTCTGCTATTAATTAATAATTCATTAAAACCTCTCGCATCAACAGTATTAATATTAAAGTTTACTGTCACTGGCTGACTCATACCTAGTTGGTTATTTGGAATAATTGTGCCAGCTTGGTCAGGTACAAATAACTCAGCACCTTTTTCTCCTACTATTGATGGTCGCCCTACTGGTGGTCGTCCACCATCAGCAAAAAAACCACCTAAAAAAGAAAGTATTGCTAGTGGATTTCCTGATGCCGCAGATAAATTTCTTTGTTTTTCTTTTTCTTTTGTAATTAATTTTTCTATTGCAAGTTCAACACCTTTTTGTGCAACAATTCTAATAACGGCAGTCAAAACTTCTACAAGTAAAGCCTTTGCCATATTACTAAATGTATTTTTTAAAGATTTACCTAGTATTAAAGCTTCAGCAAGTCCTTTTGAAAAAGAATCTACACCATTATTGATAAAACCTACAATTTCATCTGATATACTAAAATCTTCATTTTGTTCTTTTATTTTTTTTAATACTTGTCCTTGTATATTATCTTGTTCTTGAAATTTTTTAACACCTTCGCTTACTAGTTCGTTAAATTCTAATCTTTTTTTATTTGCTTGTTCTAATATAAATAGTTGTAATTTTTGATGTTTTTTTACTCCCTCTTTCTCTAATCTATGAAATTCTAAAACTCTTTTATGTTGATGTTCTTGTAAAAACATTTGTAATTTTATTTGTTTTGCTTTTTCATCTTCAAGATCTTTTTTTATTTTATCAAGATCAACTATAGCATCGCTTTGTTTTTTTATAGCCTCTGTTGCTCTGCCAGTTGCTTTTTCAAATTCCTCCATTTGCTGATTAACAATTTCATCTAAATGAATTGTTTGTATTCTTTTTTGTAATTTTTCTATGCTTGCATTAACATCGTTGAACTCTTTTTCTAAAACATCAAGTGGAATTACACTGTCAGGGTCTCGCATATCAGCAACAATATCAGCTCTTTCTTTTTTAAATTGTTTTATAAGTAAATTTAATTCTTCAATGTTATCTATTTGTGATGGGTCTAATAATTTTAATTCAGAAACAGTTTTTGCCTCAGATATTAAATCTTGTATTTGACCAACTAAAAATGATACAGCACCAAAAGCAACTAACCCTTTTTTTCCAAATAATAAAGCGGCTATGATACCCGATGACTGAACAAATGTAGGTAAACTTTGAAAACCAGTTATGGTTGTTCCCAAAGCATCAGCAATACTTTTAACTGCTGGTGCAACATCTTTAATTGCTTTAGATGTTTTAGTAATAGCACCCGCAAAATTTTCTCCTATGGCAGTTGCTATATCTTCTATTTGTTGCTCATTTTCTTCTAAAAATTTATCTAAATCTCCAAATTCTTTTTTTAATTCATCAAAAAACTTTGATGCAACTACTGTTTGAAAGTTAAAGAACTTATCTCCTAACATTGATAAAGTTCCTGTAAGTGTAGTTGCTAAATCATCTGTGGCAGTAGCAAATTTTCCATTTCCACCAAATAATTCTTCAAACCTTTCAATAGTTTCCTCTGCTGTAACTTGAACACCAGCTTTAAATCCTAATAAAGCACGAACACCTCTTTCTCTAAAAAGGTCTGCCGCACCAATACCACCAGAAAATGCTCTTTGTATTTGACTTGCAGTGGTTTCAAAATCTAATCCAGTGACAGCGGCTACATTACCAGTAATACTTAAAACTCGATTTAAATCCTCTGCATCTTTAGAAACTACAGCTAAGTTTCCAGATGCTCTTGATATTTCCTCTAATGAAAATGGTACTCTACTAGCAAATTTTCTAAGTTGGTCAAATGCAACTTTTCCCTCTTCTACTGAACCAAATAAAAATTTAAATCTTGTTTCGAGACTTTCAACCTCTCGACCAACATCAACAAATGATTTTATTGTTGCAACCGCACCTATGCCTATAATTGCAGATTTTAAACTAAATACAGATTTTTTAACATTGTTAAGACTACCTTGAACTCTACCTAAAGCGGCTTTCGTTTTATCTCTAGCAATTATATCTATATTTACTTTTTTGGTAGCCATCTATTTTTTCATCTTTGCCAGTTGTTGTTGTTTTTTTATTTCATCATTTTGTAAATCGAAATACGCAATCCACATATTAAACTCAAATACTGACATTTGCAATATTTCCTCAACTGTTTTGTGTAGTTTCTCTGCGACTGCAAAGAGGTTATGTATTTCTACATTATTTTTTAGTTTTTTTTAAAGTCGCTGTTAGATGATTCGTTTTGAGTTCCCATGATTTCACTTGCTACTCTAGCAAGAACATCGGTGTCTGCTTTTTTTTTGAAACTAAGAATGTGACTAGCGTTGAACATTGGTTTATGATCTTTGTCTAACGCTTTTTCAATAATGACATCTATTAAAACTCCAACATCATTATTACTTGCACCTTTAAATATTTTGCTTTTCTCCATCATATTAAAAGGCTTAGAATAAATAGCTTTATCGCCTACAAGTCCCCACTCAGGAACTTCTATTATTTTTATTTCTAAATCTTCAAAATGACTTCGTATTCCGTCAAAGTAATCGGGTTTATTATCGTCAGCCATAAATTAAATTATACTGTACCGATAGTTAAGCCACCTGTACCTTGTAAAGATACTGTTCTTGTAGTCACTCCATCTAAAGTCACACCAACACTCATTCCAGTCACGATTCCTGACCCAGACAATTTTTGTTCGCCTGAACCTGAACCCTCTGGCATGAACTCTACACTTACAGTTGAGCCTTGAACTAATGTTCCTTGTGCAGTGTCGTCATCGTCAAAGTTCATATCTATTGACGCTGTAAACGTACCTCTACCAACTACAAATGATTTCATTGATGAACCTAATGCTGTGTCCTCTACAACATCGTGAGTCGTATCTACAGTAAATCCAGTTGCTTGACCTATATTAGTGCCACCAATATGAACTACTGCGTCTTTACCATGATGAGTCGCCATAATTTATTACTCCTTTTCTTTCTTTAATTCTTTTATAACT
>TARA_R100001440_G_scaffold49516_1_pt1 | contig 13849 bp, 23 predicted proteins | sample TARA_R100001440 | Tara Oceans TARA_R100001440 (sample SAMEA2622112) | marine metagenome | biome: marine biome (ENVO:00000447); feature: surface water layer (ENVO:00002042); material: "saline water (ENVO:00002010), including plankton (ENVO:xxxxxxxx)" | depth 5 m
TTATGACTTTTTTTAAACGTTTTCCAATTGATAAAGAAGTAACTTATAAAGTACCTGATTTTAATTGTTTTGCCTGTTCTGATTCTGGAATAGTTCACAATTCTGATAGTTATTTATCCAATGTTCTGCCCGGCTATGATCAAAGGCATGATTTAGCTATTATTTGTTGGTGTCAAGCAGCATATCCACAAAGAAAAGAAGATGGTTCCATAGAAAAATATGGTTTTCGAGATGATTCTTCTAATATTTGTAATGATGTTGGTATTGATATTCCAAAAGATAAAACAAGACTAATTCATAATTTACGTAAGGAATCTTGGGAACTTAGTTGTAAAACACTTAATAAAATAAGACAAGAAAATATTAAAGGAAATAAAACTGAACTGCCTGATTATATTTTAAAAGTTAAAGAACAACTATCAAAAAATAAAACAATTTTAAATGACATTAGAAAAAAGAACTGATAAACTTTGTTGAAAGTTATATATTAATTATAAAATTTTAAAATTATGGAAGAAAAATTTGAAAATACTATTTCTATTCAAGAATTAAATCAAGATCCAAACAATGCTCGATTAAGAACTGATCGATCAGCTAAATTAATTTCTGAATCATTAGAAAAATTTGGTACTGGAAGATCAATTGTTATTGATGAAAACAATACAATTATTGCTGGTAATGGCACTATTGAAGGAGCAAAAGCTGCCGGAGTTAAAAATGTAAAAGTTATAGAAACAAATGGAGATGAAATTATTGCAGTAAAAAGAACTAATTTAACTAAAGATCAAAAAGTTGGTTTAGCTATTGCTGATAATAGAACTTCTGATTTATCGGAATGGGACAGAGAAGTATTAGAAGAATTAACTATGGATTATGATTTAAAACCTTTTTTTGATGATGATGATTTATCAGAATTATTAGGCGATGGTGAAATAAAAGATTTTGAAGGATCACGCGAACATGCAGAAACTGAATTTAATGAATTTGACAATACCTGTCCCCGATGCGGTTTCGAATTTAATAATAAAAAATGATAGAAAAAAAAATTGGTGCCTGGTATTTATCTGATTTAAAAGATATAAAAAAAAATAATTTAAATGTTTTTAGCTGTTTTCATTGTGGCGGCGGTTCATCAATGGGTTATAAACTTGCAGGTTTTAATGTTTTAGGTGGAGTTGAAATTGATAAAGAAATGATGGCTATTTATAGAGCTAATCATAAACCTAAATTTAGTTATTTAATGGGTGTCCAGGAGTTTAATGAACTTTTAGATATTCCAGGTGATTTAAAAAATCTTGATATTTTAGATGGTTCACCTCCTTGTTCAACTTTTAGTTTGGCAGGCAAGCGTGAAAAAAGATGGGGTACTGAATTTAAATTTAGAGAAGGTCAAGTATATCAAAGATTAGATGATTTATTTTTTCATTTTATTCGAACAGCTAAACTTTTACAGCCAAAAATAGTTGTTGCTGAAAATGTTAAAGGATTAATTGCCGGAAATGCTCGTGGCTATGTAAAAGAAATATTTAGAGATTTTAAAAAAGCTGGATATGAAACACAATTATTTTTATTTAATGCTGCAAAAATGGGTGTACCGCAAGCAAGAGAAAGAACTTTTTTTATAGCACGCCGATCTGATTTAAATTTAAAACCTTTTAAACCTGTATTTAATGAAGCACCTATTTCAGTTGCCGAGGCATTTGAAACAATTAAACCAAATACTGAAGAAAAATTAATTAATGGTAATTTAAAAAAACTTTGGTATAAAGTAAAACCAGGTAAATCATTTTCAACTGTTCACCCTAAAGGACATTGTTTTAATATGAGTACTTTAAATCCACGATTACCTTCACGTACTGTTACTACAAAACAAGGATTAATTTATTGGAATAAACCGAGATATTTAAATTCATATGAAATAAAGAGAATACAAACTTTTCCAGAAGATTTTAACTTTTTAAATACTGATCCTTGGTATGTAATGGGCATGAGTGTTCCCCCTTTTATGACTCAGCGTGTAGCATTAGAAATATATAATCACTGGTTTAAAACAGAAAACAATTAAATGGCAGCTTCTGAATCAAGCAAAATTGAAATAGATCTTAGAGTACAAAAGCTTTCTCGGATAATTGCTAGAGGTGGTAGAAGGTCAGATTGTTTAAGGTATGCTAGAGAAAACTGGGGGGTATCAGAAGCTACTGTAGATAATTATTTAAAGAAAGCTAGAGATGATATTAAAAAAGATTGGGATATTGAAAGACCACAAATGATTGCAGATTTATTAGCTCAATGTTCAACTTTACAGATGGAAGCTAGAAACGCAGGACAATTTCATATTGCTTTAGGTGCTATAAATACTGCTGCTAAATTAGCTGATCTTTGTTCGTGAGTTTTTTAGATTCTTTAAAACAAGGTCATGTTCTTAGTGGTAATGGCTTATATGAAATACCTTCAGCAAATGAAGTTATAACTAAAATTCAAAATAATTTATTACCGCATCAAGAAAAATTTTGTAAGGATATAGAACATAGAAAATTAGCTTTAGTTTGTGGTTTCGGTGCTGGTAAAACTTATGCTTTAGTATCAAAATCTTTTATGCTTGCAGCTATGAATGTTGGACATATATCAGCAGTTTTTGAACCTACTAATGTTATGCTCCGTGACATTTTAATAAGAACTATGAATGACTTACTTGAAGAATGGGAAATACCATATACTTTCAGAGCTTCACCCTTACCTGAATATGTTTTATCTTTTCAAGAAGGATCACATACAATTTTATTAAGAACTATTCTTACATATCAACGCCTTCGTGGACAAAATCTCTGTGCTGTTGGATTTGATGAGGCTGATACTGTACCAAAAAGAGACGCAGAGCAAGCTATGAATATGGCTTTAGCCAGATTAAGATCTGGTAATATTCAGCAATTTTATGCAACAACAACTCCTGAGGGTCATGGATGGGCATTTGAAACATTTGAAAAAAATAAAAAAGAAGATACAAGACTAATAAAAGGAAAAACAAGCGATAATCCATTTTTACCTGAAACTTTTATTCCTTCTTTAGAAGAAAATTATCCACCTCAATTAATAAAAGCATACTTAAATGGTGAATTTGTAAATTTAACTTCAGGGGCTGTTTATTCAAGATTTGATCGTAATAAACATGTAATTGATAAACTACCTTTTCCTATTGAAAATGAAATTTTAAAAATTGGTATCGATTTTAATGTGATGAATTGTAATGCTGTTGTTTGTGTCACTTCAGGAGATCAATTATTTGTTATTGATGAAATAACTAAACAACAAGATACTGATGCTCTGGCAAGAGAAATAGTTAGGCGTTATGGTAGAAATAAGATTTTAGTTTATCCAGATGCCAGTGGTGCTAATAGATCAACAATCAACGCAAGCAAAACAGATATTGCTATTTTGCAAAGCTATGGCTTCACAAGTATGGCGCTTAGGAGTAACCCACCAATTAAAGACCGAGTTCAAACCTTACAAGCACTCTTGGAAAACTCAAAAGGACGGGTGCGTGTGGCGATTTATGCCCGTTGCCGACGCTTAATTGAATGTTTAGAATTACAAAGTTATGATGAAAAAACAGGCGATCCAGATAAACAAAATGGTTACGATCACCTTAATGACGCGCTCGGATATTTATGTTATAAGGAGTTTAATATGATTTATAGTAGAGCAGGAAATAAAACAGGCATTAGAATTTACTAAAGACCTGATATTATTAATTTAAAAACAATGTATAGTTCTTTCACAAATAGAATTGATAGCTTTGAAATACCAGTAACAGAAGTACAGCAGCAAAATCAGGCGTGGAGAAATATGCAAAGTCATTGGGGATTAATAGAAGATTTAATTGAAGGAACTAGTAAAATTCGTGGTAAAGCAAGAATTTATTTAAAACAAGAGCCACGCGAAGAAGATGAAAGTTATGATGTTCGCCTGTCTCGTTCAGTTTGTCCGCCTTATTACGTAAGAATGGAAAGAATGTTAGCTGGTATGCTTACTCGTAAACCAGTTCGATTAACAGATGTTCCAGAAAAAATTGAAGAGCAATTATTTGATACAGACCTTGAGGGCAATAATTTAACAAATTTTATATATAATATTTCTCGTTTATGTATTCGTTATGGTCATGTTGGTGTTTTAGTTGATGCTCCTGCAGAAGGCGGGCGACCTTATTGGATTCCTTATACTCCTCGAGACATTATTGGTTGGCGAACTGAAATTGAAAATGGTTTAAGAAAATTAAAACAATTAAGATTAACTGAAAGAATAGTTAAACCAAAAGGTTTATATGGTGAAGAAACTGTAGAACAAATTAGAGTATTAGAACCTGGAACATTTCAACTATTTCAAAGGAATAATGATGGTGATTTTAAAAAAGTTAACGAAGGAACAACAAGTTTAGATTTTATTCCTTTTAGTGTGGCTTATAGTAATAAGGTTGGTATTTATGAAAGTAGACCGCCTTTAGAAGATATTGCTGAATTAAACATCAAAAGCTATCAAATTCAAAGTGATTATGATAATCAATTACATATTAGCGCAGTTCCAATGCTTGCTTTTTTTGGATTTCCCGCTGCTGCTGAAGAAGTAAGTGCAGGACCAAGTGAAGCATTATCTTTACCAGAAGGAAGTAGTGCAAGTTATATTGAACCAAATGGAAATAGTTTTAATGCACAAAGAGAAAGAATTGATAAATTAGAATATCAAATTAATGAATTAGGTTTAGCTGCTATACTCGGGCAAAAAATGAGCGCGGAAACAGCTACAAGTAAAAGAATTGATAGGTCGCAGGGTGATTCTACAATGATGGTTTTGAGTCAACAAATTCAGGATTTAATTGATAATTGTTTAAAATTTCATGCTGCTTTTGAAAAACAAAGTGTTGCTGGAACTAGTTTTGTTAATAGAGATTTTGTTGATACAAGTTTAGAACCACAGCAAATAGATGCTTTATTAAAAATTTACGCGCAAGGCATTATAGATCAGGAAGAACTTCTTAAAAAATTAATTGAGGGAGAAGTTTTAAGTGAAGATATAGATATTGAAGATATGCTTAATAAAACTATGCAAGGAGGATTAATTGAAATGGATCAGCAAGAAACAACAAATGAATAATGGCAATAGAGCAACAACAAATACCTGAAGCATTATATAGAAATGCAATAAATTTAAATAGATATGAAAACAGTGTAGCTCTTAAGATAGTCCAGGAATATAATAATATAATTGTTGGAATAACCGATAGATTAAAACAATTTGAAGCTGGTGAACTTACATTAACACCCGCAGCTGTTAATAGACAACGAACTTTATTATTACAATTACAAGAAAGTTTGAATACTTGGGCTGAAAGTAGTTCTTTAGTAATAACTCAAGAATTACAGGGTTTAGTTGAATTACAATCTGAATTTATACAAGAACAATTAAAAAAAGTATTACCAAGCCAGGCAACTAAAAATGCAGTTCGAACAGTTGAAATAAGTCCACAATTTGCGCAAAGTGTTGTTAATACTGATCCTCGACAAATAAATGTATTTACATTACCCGAAGAGTTTGCAGTTCGAACAGGTACTATTCCAAAATTTAGTTTAACTGCTCGTGAAGGTGCAGTAATAAATTTACCTAACGGCGTAAATGTAAGAACTGCTTTTCGAAGAATAGCTGCATCTCAAACAGAACTTTTACAGAATACAATTCGAACAGGTTTATTATCAAATAATACTACTGCTCAAATAGCTAAAGAATTACGCGGTCAATTAAATTTTGAAGCTACTGGAACTCTTGCTCAAATAAAAGCTCGAGGTGGAATAGGAACAACTTTAGCTAATAATCAAATTGATACTATAGTTAGAACAAGTATTAATCAAGTAAGTAATTCAGCTATAAATAGTGTTTTTCAAGCAAATTCAGATATGATTGATCGCTATAAATATGTAGCAACTTTAGATAGTAGAACTTCTGCTATTTGTGGAAGACTTGATGGTCAAGTATTTGAAATGGGTAAAGGTCCTCAACCACCTCAACATTTTAATTGTAGATCAACTATCGTTCCAATAATTAAAGATTCTTTTTTAAAACAATTCGGATTAGAAGATGATGATCTGGAAGAAGGATTACAAAGACCTTCAAAAACAGGATTATCTAATCGAGGAAAATTAGTTCCTGCTTCTGAAAATTATGCAGTGTGGTTAAGTAAACAAGATGTTGCCACACAAAATAAAGTATTTGGCATTGAAAAATCAAAAATATACAGGTCAGAGTTAAAAACAAATAATCCAACTGATGTTTTTCGTAAATTCGTGCGCTCTGACGGATCAACGTTAACATTAGAAGAGTTAAGACAAGCTAATGCCGATTAAAAAAGGAAGATCAAAAAATATAATCTCAAAAAATATTCAGATGTTAAAAAAAGAAGGCAAGCCACATAATCAGGCAGTTGCTATTGCTTTATCAACAGCGGGTAAAAAAAAGAAAAAAACAAGACGAAAAAAGAAATAAATAGTAAACTATAATTAGTTGCTTTTAAAACTATGCCTAAAGGAAAAGGTTATGGATCAATGCTTTCTAAACCATTAAAAAAGAAAAAAGCAAAAAAAAAAGCTGTTAAAAAATAGTGGCAAAGGTAAACAAACCAACAGATCCGGAACTTTATGCACGTGTAAAAGCTAGAGTTAAAGCACGTGTTAAGCGTTGGCCTAGTGCTTATGCTAGTGCTCAATTAGTGCAAGCATACCAAAGAGCCGGAGGAGGTTATACTACTGTCAACAAGCCAAAAGCAAAAACTAAAAAAGGTGCTAAACGTGGCAAGAAAAAAAAGTAGAGCTCCAGGTGGTTTAACCGATTGGTTTAAAGAAAAATGGGTTGATGTAAAAACAGGTAAACCTTGCGGTAGAAAAAAATCTGAAAAAAAACGAAAAGGTTATCCTGCTTGCAGACCAACAAGACGTGTTTCAAGTAAAACTCCTAAATTACTTTCAGAATTATCACCATCTGAAAAAAAAAGATTTACTAAAGCAAAAACTAGTAAAAAAAAGATTACGTTTCAAATGAGACGTAAACGCAAAACAACTACTAAAAAGAAATGAAAAAAAAAGCATTAACCACAAGACAAAAAACTGCTTTAGCAAATCATAAAAAGAAAGGCACTCATACTAAAAAACACATAAAAGTGATGGAAGAGGAAATGTTAAAGGGTAAAACATTTATGCAAGCACATTCAATAGCTATGAGGAAAAAAGGAAAATGACAACAAAAAGAAAAGTAGTTAAATTTAAAAAAGAAGATAAATCAAAAAAAGGTGGTCTTACTGCTAAAGGAAGAGCTAAATATAATAAAGCGACAGGAGGAAATCTTAAAGCACCAGTTACAGGTAAAGTTAAGCCTGGAAGTAAAGCAGCTAAACGAAGGAAATCATTTTGTAGTCGTATGAAGGGAATGAAGAAAAAATTAACCGGTAGCAAAAAAGCAAATGATCCCAACAGCAGAATAAATAAAGCTTTAAAGCGTTGGAAATGCTAATTTTTAAAAAACAAGGTATATTAGGATTACTTTAATATTTTTACATGGCAGAAGAAAATCCCGCAGCAGCTGTTGATAATTCAGCTGAAATTGATCGATTGAAAAAAGAAATTGAATTATTAAAACAAAAAAATCGAGAAGTTGTTGAAGAAAAACAAAAAATTACTTCTAATGCTAAATCAGTTGCAACTTTACCAGAAGGAACTGATGTTCAAGCTCTGATTGAATTTAAACAAAAAGTTGAACAAGAAAGATTAGAAGAAAAAGGTCAATATTCAGAAGCATTGAATAAAAGAGAAGAACAATTTAAAGAAGCTATTGAAAAAAAAGATAACGAAATAAATTCTTTAAGAAATGAATTAAAAGAATTAAAATTAGTTACACCAGCTGTAAGTGCATTATCAGAACTTGTTCACGATCCTGATTATGCAATGAGCAAACTTGATAAAGAAAAAATTCAAGTTCAAAAAGATGGTGCAGTTGTTTACATGTCAGATGATGGTTTTACTTCAAAGCCAATACAAGAAGCTGTAAAAGAAAAAGTTCAAACATGGGCTTTAAAAAATCAACCGCCTGTTGGATCAGGTGCACCTATTGGAAAAAGTGAAATACCTGGATCAATTGCTGGTATCGATACAAATTTATTAAAAAGAATGGCTCAAGGTGAAGATACTGCTGCACATGAAATTCACGCAAAATATGGTCGTGATGCTTGGCTAGCTGCTAAAAAAATTGCTAAAGATTACAAATAAGAAATATTGAGTTATAGTTTTATTAATAACAAATTCGGCTGTGCTGATTTGAAAAGCTAAATTAAGGCTGTGCTGAGATTTAGAGGGCTGTGCTCATTTTTGTAAACTTAAACATTTCTTTGAAATGGCAACTACTCTTGCGGACATTATTATTCCAGAGGTATTTGCGGATTCCATCATTGAAGAGACAACTTTAAGAGATAGTTTTCTTCAAAGTGGCGTTCTTGCACCTCTACCTGAGCTAAACTTAAGCTCAACTGCTGGCGGAAATTTCGTCAACATACCTTTTTACAAGGCAAATTTAAGTGGTAACTATACTCGTTTAAATGATAGTTCTTCACTTACTCCTAATAAAATTGAACAAAGCAGCCAAATTGGTGTTGTTCTAACTGCTGGTGATGCTTTTTCTGCAAGACAGCTTGCAGGTCAAAAAATTGGTTCAAATTCACCTGATCCAATAGCAGCAATCAGACAAAAGTTAGGCGCTTATATAAACAACGAAAAACAAAAAGATTTGTATAGTTGTTTACAGGGTGCTTTCGGTTCTTTAACTTCAAATACTAGCGCTTCTGCTTTATTCGAACTTTCAATTGATTCTGAATCTGGTGACACACCAACAGCATTAGGTGCTGGTACTGTTGCTAAAGCTCAGTCTTTACTTGGAGATCAAGGAGACAAGTTAACAACTATTGCAATGCATTCAAAAGTGTTTTATGCACTTAAAGAAAGAAGAGCATTAGACTATGTAACAAACACTGAAGCACGTTTAAGTACTGCAGCAACAGGTGCAAGTACAATTAATGCTTTTGGTGGTTCTTCTGCTGGTGCTTACGGTGATGTTTCAGTTCCTCAATACATGGGAATGAATATTGTTGTTTCAGATGATATTCCAACTGCTGGTTCAGGTTCTTCTACAGAATATGCTGTGTATTTTTTCTCTCAAGGAAGCGTAGCAACTGGTCAGCAAGCAGCTTTAGTAACTAAAGTTGATGAAGATGTTCTTGCATTTGAAGATGTAGTTTCATTTAAGCATGCTTACATTTATCACCCAATAGGTTTGAAATGGGCAGTTACAACTACAAACCCAACAAGGGCACAGCTCGAAACAGCAACTAACTGGGAAAAAGTGTACGACATCAAAAATATAGGAATCGTACGTGCTACTGTTACTTCACCATTAGATTAATCATGGCTAGTATTTTTGAACTTCAAAACCCTCCTTTTGGTCAATTAACTAAAACTAAAGTTATTAAAACTGAAAACGGAGCGCATACTTTAACAACTGCTGAAATTATTGAAGGCATTGTTGATGGAACACCTACAGGTAATAGGGCTATTACAACTCCAACTGCGGCAGAAATTATTACTGCTCTTGGTATTCAAAATAAAGTTGGTCAATGTTTTGAGTTAACTATTGTCAATAAGGCAGCGTCAACTCATAAATTTACTTTAACTGCCGGTTCTGGTGTCACAATTGTTGGCGAGCCAGATATAACTGCAGATACTTCTGGAACTTTTATTTTTAGAGTTACAAGTTCAACTGCTGTTAGCGCGTTTAGAAAGTAATGGGTATAGCTACATTTCGATTAGCTAGAGAAAGGGAAGCTGCTAAATTAAAAGTGGCTTCTCCACTTCTCGAACAAAAAAAAGTAAAAAAGCCAAAAAAATTAAAAACTAATGGCAATCTCAATAGTTGAAACAGCTGGAAGTGCAACTGCTAATAGCTATGTTACTTTATCTCAGGCTCAAGCTTTTATAGATGGTTTAGTTGAAAATGAAGATGTTACTGCTTGGAGTAGTTCAACAACTGACCAAAAAAACCGAGCACTTTTTAGTGCTACGCAAAGAATTGATAGAGAAAGATTTTTAGGTGCAAGGACTAATGATGCTCAAGCACTTGAATGGCCAAGAACAGGCGTAAAAAAACCATATACATATACAAGTACTTACAATGCTTTATATCCAAGTAATTTGCAACCGGCTTTTTATGCTGATAATGAAATACCTGAAAGAGTAAAACATGCTCAAATTCATTTAGCAGTTTATTTAAACAATAATAAAGATGGATTAGATTTAAGTGGATTTGAAGATTACAATGAAGTATCAATTGGAAATCTACAAGTAAAACCTAGATTTTATGGTGCTGTTGGTGCAAATCGAATACCACCTATAATTGAACAATACTTAACTGGCATTAGAATAAGTGGGCCAGCTACAATAGGAGTAAAAAGGAGTTAACTATGGCTTACGAATATCCTTCAGCAACAATCATTAATACAACAGGTGCTGTAACAGGAAGATTTGGAAAATTACAAGCAAATGAAGATACTGTTATCGCTTCATTAACTGCTCAAAATATAGACGGAGCTAGTACAAGCATTACATTAAATGCTAGTTGTGAACTTTGCGGTGTTATTACTGGATTCACTTTAGCTAGCGGTTCTGTTATTGCTTATCGTTTATAATGTCTCGATTATCGAAAGGCTTAAGAAAAGTTGCTTCAAAGACTTTAAATAAGTTTGGTGGAGATATAACTATTAAAAGAATTACTAGTGGAATATATAATGCTTCTACTGGAACTGTTAGTGAAGCTATTACAAGCGTAACTATTCATGGAATATTACAAAATGTAAATCAGAGAGAAACTAATGATTTAATTAAAGAAAACGATAAAATTTGTATTATTGCCGCTAAAGATTTAAATTTTATACCAACTATTACTGATAGAGTTTCAATAGCAAATATTGATTATCAAATTATACGTATTTTTACAGATGAAAATGATAATTCAGAAATAAAATATGAATTATATATAAGAGCATGAAAAAAATAAAAATACAACAAATTGGTAAATTTTTTGAAGAAGAACATGAAGCTCTTATTCGGTTTGCTGTTTTTACTTTAGATTCACGTATTAAACAAGTTTCTCCTGTAGATACTGGAAGGTTTCGAATGAATTGGCAATTGGCTGAAAATAAAAGAAGTGCTCCTATTCAAGGTGGTCCTTTTAATCCTAATAAATCTGCAATAATACCTCCATTTAAAATAAATTATCAAAAAGAAACTATTGGTAATACATATAGCTTAATTAATCCTTTACCTTATGCGGAAGCAGTTTGCTTTGGTACCAATACTCCTCCCTCCTGGAATAATACATTTCAATCAAGAGATAGTAACAGAAGTGCAGGTTGGCCATTGAAAGAGGTAGAATTTGTAGCTAGAAAAGTTAGAAAGGCTCAAAGTAAAAACTAATGGCTGCTTTAAATTTAAATACAATTCGAAAAGATATAGAACAGCGACTAATTGATGAATTACAAAAAACACCACCTACTCAAGTAGTTTTTAATAATCAGCCTTTTAACCCTAGTCCAGGTAAAAATTTTGTTCAATGTTTAATTGAATTTACTGGAAGTGAATATATAACTTTAGGAGGAACCTCAAATAGTACAAATAATTTAACTGGTTTGATAACTTTTAATATATTTACAAAAATAGGAGTTGGTACAGGCACTAATTTTACACTAGCCAAAAGAATTAAAGATTTATACAATAGAGTCAAACTAAACGACATTTTTTTTGATCCAGCTACAGGTCCAGTAATTGTTGAAAATGCAGCACCTGAAGGTTTTGTTCAATCTGTAATGTCAATACCTTTTGAAATTTTTGAAAACTTATGATTGAAGTTACTGAACAAATGCTTGATATTATTGAGCAAGTAAAAGGGAAAAGAAATCCTAATTTATGGGATTCACGCTGTCAATCAGCTTTAGCAAGAAAAAAAATTGAAAAAGTAGAAAAAAATCAAAAAAAAGGATAAACTATAATTAAATTTCTTTTTCATTATGGCAAATGTTCGCGGAGAGGAAGGTTCAGTTTCATTTGATAATGGATCAGGATCAGTATCTGCTGTTGTTGGTACTACAGCATGGACTCTCGATTTAACTAAAGATGTTCTTGAATGTACTGCTCACGGTGACGTGTCAAGAAAATATGTTGGTAGTTTAAAAAGTGCTACTGGAACTATTGAAGTTCAATATACAGCTACTTCAGGAGATGCGGTTGCTGAACTTTTAGCAGATATAAATACAAGTGAAGATCCAGCTGATGCATCATTTAATTTATTTTTAGATACTTCGGGTGCTAAAAAATATTCTTTTAATGGAATTGTTACTGGAGTAGGTGCAGCTTCTACCGTTGGTGAACTTACAACTCAAACAGTAAACTTTCAAGTAAGTGGTCCAGTTACCTTTGCAATTTAATTTATGACTGAAAAAAGAGCAGTTGACCTCATTATTGGTGCATTTGATCTAAATGAAAGACGTAAATTTACATTAAAAAATGCAAATAACGAACCAATTATTGATTTATATTTTAAACCAATAACAAGGTCGGACAGAACAAGGGTTCAAGCATTAGCAGGAAGTGATGATGCTTTAAGAGTTTCAACCCAAATGCTTTGCCACATGGCAGAAAAAGAAAATGGTGAAAAAGCTTTTGGAACTGGTGATGTTGTACGTTTACAAAGAGAATTACCAGAAAAAGTTTTAAATGATATTGAATTATTTTTATTTGAACTTGGTGGTGAAATTGAAATAGACGAAGCAAAAAAAGAATAAAGGGGGATAGCTGGCTTTATTTTGAGTTTTTCCTAGCAACAGAATTAAAAATGACAGTAAGCAGGCTACGTCAAGAGTTATCACAAGCCGAGTTTTTGTATTGGGCTGCTTATTATGAGGTAAAAAACGAATATGAAAAAGAAGAATTAGATAAAATTAAGAAATAAGTGTAAACTAATAAAAAAAAGTATTTATGGCTTTTGCTAATGTTGTTATTGATGTTGTTGACAAAGCAAGTAGTAAGCTAAAAAAAGTAAATGATGCAACTAAAAAATTAAGTAGATCTTTTAATGTATTAGAAAAAAGAAATAAAGGTATTACAAGACGTTTTAAAGGTTTAGCAAAAGTTGTTGCTGCTGTTGGATTAGTTGAATTTGGAAGAAGATCAATTGCAACTGCTGCTAATTTTCAAAAATTAGAATTACGTTTAAAATTATTAACAGAGGCAACTGGACAATTTTCTAATGCACAAAAAATAGCTACAAAAGGTCAGGAATTATTTGGTATAAGTGCTTCTGAAGCATTAGAGGGGGTTACAAATATTACTGCAAGATTATTACCATTAGGTGTTAGTTTACAAGACATTGAAACTACTTTTATAGGTTTTAATACTGCAGCAAAATTAGGAGGAGCATCAGCTATTGAGGCATCTAATGCTTTCAGGCAATTAGCACAAGCATTAGGCTCTGGACGTTTAGCAGGCGATGAATTTAGAAGTGTTTCAGAACAAGTACCATTAATTTTAAAACCACTAGCAGATGAATTAAACGTAAATACTGGTGATTTAAAAGAATTAGCTGCACAAGGAAAACTTACAAGTGAAGTAGTTATTAGAGCTTTACGAAAATTAGGAAAAAGTGGTGCTGATGATTTAAAAAAAATATTAGAAAATGACCCTACTCAGGTTTTTAAAAATTTACAAAACGAGATAGA
>TARA_R100001440_G_scaffold23173_5_pt1 | contig 13822 bp, 4 predicted proteins | sample TARA_R100001440 | Tara Oceans TARA_R100001440 (sample SAMEA2622112) | marine metagenome | biome: marine biome (ENVO:00000447); feature: surface water layer (ENVO:00002042); material: "saline water (ENVO:00002010), including plankton (ENVO:xxxxxxxx)" | depth 5 m
GCCAGTCTTGGGCAGCTTGCCCTTCTTCTGGGCGGGCAAACGTCCTGCCGCGTAGAGAGACTTGATACCTGTGCGGGTCTCGTCATCCATCTTCCGCTTCAACAGCTTCTTCAATCTATTCTCGAAGCGGTTGACTTTGTTGGCGTGATGATCTACCAACGCACGGCGAAGGACTTCACGTTCGAGCTCCAACAATTTCTCTTCAGTCCGGGCGTTCATCAACCTCTTGGTAAATCTTGGACGTGACTCTTTGTCCAGATTCTCTTCGATGAACTTCAACGTCTCTCGCTTCGCGTCTGCCAGACGTACCCGCTTGGCCTTGAGGTCAGCCTCACGACGGCTCATCTTCCGCATCTGATCCCGAAGAGCAGCCTCTTTGTCGGCACGAGCAATCTCTGCTTGAATCTTGGAACCCTCTTCAAGACCACGAAGGGCAGCGATGTCCGGCCTGGTTCCCTCGCGAGCAGCCAGACGCTGCCGTTCACGATCCATGATCACGTCAAGAGCAGTCTTGAAGGCGCCGGCTCCACGCTTCTTGCCCATGCGTGCTTCGATGCCGGCACGTTCTCGTGCGGGCTTGGTCATTGGAGTCTTCTTCTGACCCTTGCGGCTGCGTGCGAAGACAAGCGGTGAGGACACTTGTCTTACATCAGAGTCCGTACCCACCACACCAGCACGTTGTTCTCGAATAGCAACCGAGTCCTGGGGCTGATTCTTGAGAACCCGATACGCACCAGACAACGCAACCTCAAGCACAGACAACTGGCTTCCGTGGTTCGTGGTCAAGCTGTCCTCGGGTAGCCTCAGCAACTCTTCGATAGCTGACAGTTGGACCTGCAAAGCTGACTGCATCTCAGGGACCAAACCTTGTTGATCTCTTGCCACGAGACTGGATGGGACACGAGCCAAGAAGTCTTGCGTATCTCGATCAGTCATGGCATGAGCCACAAACTCGTCAAGGTTGCTCACGTTGTAGTCACCCACACCGCCCTTGTCGAAGTCTGGAGAGCGGTGATACACCAACGCATCAAGGTATGCCTCACAGATTGCACGCATCCAAGGCACAGTCTCTGACGGGTCTTTGTCCAAGTATGCTTCAGCAGCAAGTTCGTCGGAGGCTTGCGGAGCATCACCAGCTTGCGACTCAAACCGTTGGTCGAGGCTGCTCATGTCCATTCTGGTTTTGCTCTTGTAGCCACCTAACACACGGGCAAGTTCATCCCTGATTGCAAGATTAGTTCTGGCATGAACCACCTCGTGCAACAAAGTCTCAACACCGCCTACGGCATCAACACCGTACGCAGCACCGGCGCCGTAGAGTTCTGCCTTTGGCGCGAAGTATCCTGATGGACCGATACAAAGACACCCCTTCTCCACCCAGTTGTCTGGCAATGAACCATTGACTGCGTTTGGCATAAGAGCTTGAGCCCTTCTCTTTTTGCCCACGGCAGGTCGAGGTTGACTCGCGGCTGTGTCGGCCTGCGTGTCTCTCATAGGCGGAACAAACACACCCATGTAGCTGCCCCGTTGCTGGGTATCAATGGGCATATCCAAGTCCATGCCCAGATCAATGAGGTGATTGGCCAAGGCTTTTGATGCTTCGTTGCGACCGCCCTGTGAACGGACGATTCGCAAGGCAACACCCTCAATCACAGCGATGTCATCAGCCATCTCTGGAACCAATTCTCGAAGCCGATTCATACGAGCCTTGATGCTGTCCTCGGGGTTCATCGCGGCGACGACGTGCAACGCTTCACCAACCGTGGCTGCCTTCCTGATCTTGCTCCAACCATAGTCGTTGGCGTTGATCAGCAACGTGTGAGCAATCTCAGGAGAGGTACGAAGTATGACTTCACCCGTACCAAAGTGAGCCCCCAAGTCGTCAACTTTGCCAGATGAGATGAGTTTGTCCAACACCTTCGTGGCATTGTCATTCACCCGCATCATCAACTGGTGTTCGTTTGTTCGTTGCTCTACGTCTACGCCTTTGCCAAACCCTTCAGAGTCAGCGGGGACGACGTGGACGCTAAGCTCACCTACCCTTACGCTTGGTCTTCGGCGTCGGGCGAACTGGGGGTTTCCGGGGAAGTCTTTCTTGATTCGCTTGGCGACGGAGTCATTGGCTTCCTGCTGTCTTGTTCGGAAGTCGGCTCGGTGGGCCTGGGTGGAGTGTCGAAGGTGATGAAGCCTGAATGCTTGACTTCCTCCAATAGCCTTCGCTGCTCTTGCTTGCTCATCTTTTGGCAGTTTGGCGAGACGCCCATAAACTTTGCGGACGACCTTGGCCCCTGTACTGTTCTCTTCACCCTGGCGGGCAACAGCCGCTGGCGCGAGGAGAGCAAGTTGTTCAGCTCTTGTAGGAGCGATTCGTAAGATGACTTCTCGTTGTCCTCTGCTGAGAGCTCGGAATCGCTTGGGTTCTGGTCTTGCGTTGTCATAATCATCCCTTGCCTTTGCGGCATCTTGACGGGCTAGTCGTCTTTCGGTTCTTTTCTGATCCACCTTCGCATCAAGATCAGTTGTATCTTTGCCGGCGTCCCTCGCCTTATTACGTCGAAGTATAGCATTGTCGTACTGGGTATCGACACGATCTCTCTTGCTCTCCGCTTTTTCTTTGGCGGTTTTCAGCTTATCTTGCCTCTTCGCAAACGCCTCGTCGCTCTCCATCTCCCCTGTGGGGATGCCATCAAAGAACGTGCCAGAATCTATTTCAGTTTCTGCGGACTGAAGAATAATCTGGTCCTCGGCCCGAGTGATATCGGACTCGGTCGGTGCGGTTTGACCATCTGGATACAACTCGTTCCACGGTTTGCCGAACACATAACTAAAGTCGCTGTCCAGTCGAACCCCATCTGCGGGTGTGGTGATGACAGCTTGAACCGTGGGAATGACCTGACCAATAGCGGTTTCGATTTCGGTGTTTGTCTGCTGATCAGTCTCTGCGAAGTCGTTGAAGTTTGCAAAGATGATAAGCGTACCGTTTGACACGGGCTGAACAAGTGGTGTGACGTTGGGGTTGCTGATGCCTTGCTGGATAGCAGCGACTTCAACATTGGTCACAACGTGTCCGCGTGTGAACACAACGGTCACACCCAAGCCGTCTGGAGCTCCGTCAACATCGGTCAAACGGTGGGATGCCGCAGCCTCTTGACCAAGAGACACCGACACGAAAGAGACTGCATCTACCGCATCAGACACTGAACCACCGGGAACCACGACATTGACTACATTGTTGAGAATCAAGTTGCCTTCGGTGTCTGGGTATGCACCGAGTGGACCGTTGACTACTACCCCGCCATCAAGACCAGTTCCAACCTGTGTCTGGCCGGGCGAAGAAGTTCTCATGTGAGTCAAAGACGTGGCCGCAGATGTCAACGACATCGTTGGATTGACCGACTTGTTTTGAGTAGCTGCCGCAAGGTCTTGAACAAGTGTCACGTTCTTAGTGCGGCCTGGCGTGACGGTTGCCTTGCGGCCACCTGATCCAACTTCAACAGGCCCCTTCGACAACTGAGACCGCTTAGCCGAATTTGTAGTTCCTCGGACAAGGCCAGTGCCAGATGGGTCAATGACAACCTCAAGCATGAACGCCGCGTTGTCGATTTGCAAAGCTGCTTCCAACATTTGTTGGGCGCTTATGTCTGTGCGATTTGCTGACAACGTGGCTAAGAAAGCATTGTTTGGACCGTACAGTTCAGCCAACAACTTCCGAGACAATGTTCGTATCTCTGGCGAAGAGTTTGAATCGACCGCAGTGCCAAGCAGGTACTTGCCAATGTTGTTTGCTCTTCGTCCTTCAACAGTTGCTTCGGTCGCTACTTCGACTGTTGCTTTGCCGCTTCCCTCTCCACGGAAGAACGCCGCTGCCTCCAAGATGTCCTCGACTTTGGGGTCAAGGAAAGCGTCCTTGGTCATGGTGAGAACACCGTCAACCTTGGTCGCTAGGCCCGCCTCGTAGGCTTGCTCCAAGAACTCATCTAAGCTCTCTGAGAACGTGCCGGTGTCATCACCACGGGTAGACCACATGACCGCTTGCAACTGCCAAGGCCGGAAAGGCTCGACGGCCATAGCTTCTTGTGGAGTCAAATCCTCGCCGCGTGCCAACTTGGCTCGGGCATCAGCCGCTTGCTGTGTCTGGCTTGACTGCCCATTGACATCTTGAGCGACAAGACCCAAGAAGTCTGACATCAGTTCGTACACCAATGGGTCGGCAAACGCCTCTTGAGGGATACCGAAGAACCGTGCCATGATCACATCAAGCGTGGGCAGCGGCACAGAGTCAGCCGTACCCATACCCAAAGCCAATGTGTTGTTGAACGATCCAACCTTGAACTGGCCTGGAGCATCTCCGTACTCGCCGGCTTCAGCTTCGAGCACACCCTTGGGCTCCATGACAGACACGTTGGTCGGACGCCCAGCGATGTGAGCAGCGATCAAACCAAGAGCACGTCGAAGGTTCTGGCGAACGTTGGTGCGGGGAGATGTAGCAGAGATAAACTGTGACACCACCGTGGACAGGGACGGGGCGCCCTCCATGAACGGGAAGGCACGGACCAAGTCCTGACCGAAGGCTTCATACCAGAATCGCTGAGCCCAGCTACCGTTGATGGCAGCGTTCACGAAGTTGGCGTTTGGGGTGCGGTATGACCCATCAGCCGAGTAGGTGACCGTGTGACGGATGATCTTGTTGTCGTCATCAGACACGTCCGGTTGCGGTGGGTTTGCAGCGATGGCAGATTGATACTCTGCCTCGGTCATCACGCCCCGAGCGTCTGGACGGATGCCAGTCCTCGTGCTACCGATGTCAAACTCAGCTTCTGGTTTGCCTTTGACCTTCAGTGCGATTGAAGACTTTGCACGATCAACTGCATCTTCACCGTGTCGCTCACGAAGACGATCCTCGGCCTGAGACATCAATCCATCGACGCGGTCTTGGGTCAAGCTCACGCCATAGTCAATGCGAGTGGCTCGAACACGCTCGATGTCCTCTGGCTCGTTCTCATCAAACGTGGCGAAGCTGTTGCCCGAGGCCATGCGAAGTGGCTCGCCTGGGTTGAGGTTGACCGGTGCTCCACCTGTCCTTGACGACTCAGGCACTTGATCACGAACGTCATGCACCGTCACGTTGCTTGGTGCTTTGCCGTACCCACGAGGCTTGGTGCGACGGTCACGAGCAGACATAAAGCCGTCACCGTCTACTGGTGTCTCGGGTTCCAGAGGTGTGTCTGATGTCGAGTCGGGGTTTGTGACAGCTGCTTCTGCTCCCGCTGATGCACGGGCCATCGAAAAGGACAGAAGAGATGCGTCTTGAATTGTCGTATCCGCTTCAGGTGACACGCTCGCACGACCAGCTACACCCGAACGCTTGTCTGTGTTTGCAGCTTCAAGAGCAGCAATAACTTTAGTCGCCATCTTGGCTTCTGCACCCAACAGTCCAAGTGCAGCCAGACGCTGGGATATTGGTCCCTCAAGAGCAGACAAACCTTCTTCCACTGTTTGAGCTGCACCTTCAAGCTCAGCACGCATTGACACCCCGAGTCCTACCTCTGGGGTTGGTGCTTTTCTATTTTCAGCTTGGTCAATGACGTTAGCTGCCGCTGCATCCAAAGTTCCACGAACAGGCCTGTCTGCTGGATCAAGAGCTGCCTCTTGCTCTACACCCCTCTTGGTGTAGCGGCGGAACCCCTTGTACACATTCAAGTCTCCCACCAAACCTCGGATCTCTTTGTAAAGAGCTGGGTCGAGGTGCTGCACCATGTGAACAATCTCATGCACGCCGTATGCAAACATCAGCGTCTCATTCGTCCGCGAACGCTTGCCGGTTTGTGGCATGCGTCTTATGTAGACTGTGCCGGCAGACTCGTTGGTGTAAAAAGCAGGATTACCACCCAATGCTGTGCCTTCGCCACCTTCAAAGAAGACGACGTTAGTGGCGCCAAGTTTCTTCAGTCGCGCCGCAGTTTTTGTTTCGGACTCTGTTTGCTCGTTTTTCTTGATTCGTCTGGCCGGAGTGAAATCGCCTTCACCATCTACCTTCGACTGTGCTTTGCCGCCGTATTGCTTGAGCACCTGGTCGGCAGTCTTACGTCCGGCTTGCAGAATACTGTTGCCTTCACCATCAACCATGTCCCGAACTTTGACACCTTCTCGTGCCTGTTCGTCTACGGTTTCAAGCAACTCAAGAGTCCGTGTGTGCTCTTGAAGATCCATGTTGATCTTTTCAGCTTCTGCAATTGACTCGTCTGCTGCTTCCAAATGACCGGCCTTGGTGTCTTCAGAAATACCTTTGCGATTAGCAAGTTTCTGACGACGTTCAGCTTCAGCCTGAGCTGCATCGCGAGCCTCTTCAAGCTCTTTTCTGTTCTTACGTCTTTCCGTCAGTTCTTCGGCCCGAGCAGCATCATCTTTGTTGGTGAACAAGCCAAGCATGGATCTATCGCCACCAAGGTTTGCTTCATTCAATGCTTGAGCAACCTCGGGCATCACACGCTTGGCGCCACCACGAACTTGCAACTCTTGAACAGCTGACTGAAAGACAGACGTGCCGCCTTGAATCGTGCCGCCGGCAATCGCTCCGATAGCAAAGGATCGCCCTGCACCTTGGACGAAGTCCATAGTTAAAACACTTCTACCCTCAATGTCCTCAGCACGACCAGCGATCATGTCCTGTACCTGGCCAACACTACGGTTTACCAAATCTGCCGCTAGTTCTTGCGAACCTTCTGCAAGTGCTCCGCCACCAACGGTCGTGAGTGCCGAGATAGAACGACCCTTCAAACCCCTGAGTTGTTGAAGATCCTCTAGCTTGTCAAGGGTCAGTGACAACCGACCAGCGTCGTCCGCTTTGCCGAGAAGTTTGCCACCAATACCTTTTGCTAATTTGCCCCCCGTCTTCTCCAAAATAATCTCTGTTGCAGCCATTGAGAAGCCACGAGTGTTTGCCTCAAAGCTGTCGAAATCCAAGGCTTCTTGCCCTCGCCTCAACCTCGCTTGGTTAGCAACGGCTTGGTCGTGCATTGACTCGTAGTACCCATTGTCATAGCTACGCAAGAACAAGCGACCAAGGCCCACAACAGTACCGATCTTTGCACCCACGAGAGTACCGACACCAGGTACGATTGAACCTACTGCTGCAAAAGCAGCGGCTGTTCCGCCAACCTCAGACGCCATTTGGCCCAAGGTAAAGCCAGTCTGCTCACTGAAGTCTGTACCAGACGCCGAGGTAGACGCCTGCTGACGAGCCATGAAGTAGGCTTCAGCTTCTTCGCCTTCGAGCCCAGTAAAGTTGAACCCGTTCTGACCAAGCTGAATAAAAGCATCGTCAGTCGATTGAGCAAAGCCGGCGACCAAGTTGCTGAAGAATCCATCAGACGCATCGACTTTCTTTTCACGAAGAGTTTGCTCGTATACGTTGTAAGCCTCTTTGTCACGAAACAACCCAGGCAGCAGTATTTCAGTAGCGGTCTTTTCGCGTGCCTCTTGTTCAGGGTCCACGAACCGTCCCCGAAGTCTGCGGGGCGTCCCCCTTGAGATCAGTCGAAGATGATCGTCTACTGCTTTTTGGATTGGGTCTGACATTTTATTTCGGGACTTCCATGTCATTCGTGGTTTGTTGAGCTTTTCTGCGTAAGCTACCAGTTTGATCTGGTGCAGGTTCTGCTTGTGTATCCTCGTTCAGAACTTGTTGAATACGAAGTTGCCTACCTTGCAGATCAGCAATCGCTTTGTTAAACGTCGGCACGTTATATCTGTTCTGAACAATCTGCATGATTCTCTGGGCAAACATAGCATTGTCACCCATACCTCTAGCTTCTTCAACAAGTCTGGAGGCTACTTCGCTTTCAGTCATGCCTGAAGCATTGATCCCCATAGCGTCGAGTTGAAGTCGAACGAATTCAGCTGCGTGGATTACCCTGTCTTCCATGTTAGTTTCGCCGTCATCGTTATAATCAGGGACTTGCTTGGGTGGGAATGCCCTTAGCCCCTTTTGTTCTACCCCAACCTGAGCTTTGCCTGTCCGTTGAGACATCGTTGTTTGTTGTGCTTCTACGAACGCATTGCCCGCTCCAATCAAATCTGCGACCACCTGGGTGGCATACTCTGGAGACATAGGGGCAACCCTAGCAGCAGATGCTGACACGGCTTTTACAAGGCTTGCAAACTGGGGCGACTCGGCCAAGTCAACAGCACTCAAGTTTGGATCTTCACTTACACGCTGTCGTAGAGCAGAGAAAGCCTGTTGAAGTTTGGGGTCACCTACGACGACGGGAGCAGCAAAGAACTGAGCAACTTCTCCAGAGTCCGTGGTTTGTTCCCAATCCGCAGACTTGTTGGACGCACTGTGTAGGAATTGGTAACCACCAAACACTGTGGACATCCGGCCCTGAGCTGCCGGCGACAAACCTTGGCCAGCCATGTCTGAGTTTTCTTGCTGCAAAAGTGCAAACCGACGGTCAACTCCTTGGCCATGAACGTCGTTTCTTGCTCGCAGAGCTGTTTCTTCAGCAGCCTTGATTGCACGCATGTCTGTTCGGTCAAAGCCAAGCAAGGTGGTAAGCACCGCCGCTGGGTTTTGTTCGTACTGGCTGCGGTACACCTGAGCCGCACTTTCCGACAGTCCGCCTTCTTCTATCATTCCAGACAGAAGTCCATCAAAAGACTCTCGGTTCTGCTCAACATACGCGTCACGGTCATTGTCGCGTAAAACTGACCCAAGAATTTGACGGCGTTGATCCTCGCGTGATTTAAGTGCGGCTTGGATTGTGCCAGGCGATACGTCCAAGATCATGCCATTTGGCAACTTGGCGACGGGAGAACCGAAAGACATGCCAAAGTCAATGCCTTCCAAGCCTCGATAAGTCCCGTTTTCCAAGGCAGCCAAAGCGTCGGAAGAGGACATGCTGCCAAAAATCTGCGGGTCACCAGTAGCAATCTGTTGCAATGATCGACCAGCGAACTGCTTGGCCATGTCCCGTGACTCTTGGGTGGATGGGTAATCAAACTTTGAATCGTCGAACACTGACATATTTAGAACCTCGGCGGCTCAAGCCGCGCTGCATCTAGGGTTGGTGGAGCAAATGGATCTTGCTCCTGTTCTGTAGGTGCGGGCATGGCGTTCTCAACTGCGTTGCTCACACCTTCATTTTTCTTCTTCTCGGCCTCAAGAGCACTGGAGATCGACACAAAGCCAAGCTGCTTAATCTTCTGTTGGGCATCTTTATTCATCTGAGCATTGAAGTCAATCAGTGGTTGAACGCCTGATTTGAAAGCTGCGGCAAAGCCGGCGCCACTCAAGCCCAGGCTTTTCCGGCGTTCACCCTCTGCCTCAAGACCAGCAGCTAACGCAGAGGCAAACGAAGCACCGAACTTCTGACGTTCAAACTTCTCGTCTTTGCGAACAGCCCGTTGCGCCAGCTTTCGTTTGCGTTCATCAGTATCAGCCGCAGCAAACTTGTCAAGCAAATCCGGGGACACTTGACGCAGTTTTCGGCCTTCTTGTTTGGCTAGCTTCATTAACTCATTTATTTGTGATGCACTCATGATTATCCTCCTGGTGCGCCCATGCTGCTTGTGACGGCGCTGATACCAGCACTAACGATTTGTTCGCCTAAGTTGAAGCCTGTGCCGACGTTGGCTACGAGAGACTTACCGATGTCCAGACCTGTTTGTGCAACACCAGATTGAGACGCCAGTGTTTGGGAAGCGAGTTGCTGACCCAGTCCAGAAATGGCTGCGGTATAGGATCGACGGACATCACTGAGCTGGCCGGCTTGTTGACCAATCAAACCAATTTCTGCTTGACCAACATTCGCCATGGTCTGGGCTCGGTTCAAGCCTAGCTGCATTTCGCGTTCCGCAAATCGCTCCTTGGATCGACGTTCCTCACGAGCACCTTCTCTGGCGATAGCCTCAGTCTGTGCCTGACCGAATGTCGTCATGCCAAGGCCGGACAACGCCCCTTGTGCAACAGACCGTAGAGATGCCGCCTCAGTGGCTCTGGAGATGTCTTGAAGCTCTTGACCGTATGTCTCCGACAACTTAGCGGCAGCTTGATCGAAGCCTTCTTCAAGTTGACTCGTGACTCGTTCGTCAAAAAGAGCACGTTGCTCTTGGAAAGCAGCCTGCAATGACTCGATGTCCAAAGCCTGGTCGGCAGACACTTGGTCAATGATGCCCATCATCCGAGACTCAAAGAGAGGAAGATACTCTTTAAGCATCTTTCCTTCAAACCGACGACGCTCCGCGCGAAGCATATCGGCTCTCTTGTCTTCATCTCCAAACAAGTCGTTTAGAAAACCCATTACGAAACACTCCTGACTGGCCCGCCATCTTCGACATCGACGGACAGATCCTCCAATGCCCACGCTCGTGATGTAGCGCCAATCTTGATAAATACATCACTTGCTCTAATTCTTGTTCGCTTAGCCGTGGAACGCCCACGAGACAGCAGTACATTTGAGGTTGCCTGTGCGTCCCTAAACTGCGAGCCTGTAATTGTTGCAACCACAGACGTTGGCAGTAACCCAGACAAATACTGAATTGTTGTTGGGGTTCCAGACACAAGGGTACTGGTTTGGAAGTACACAACACCGCCCTCTTTAATTTCCCACTTACCGTCTGTATTGCGGCTCACGGTATAACCTCCGGGGCCTGCAAAAACCGTATCGTTGATAAGCGTTCCCGTTGACTGGGGGGTGTACTGCCCGTCAGGCTCGCCGGCAACACCACCGAACACAGTGCCATCCGACTGTGCATCAGTGCCGCCAGCTTCGTCACCTCCATCACAGGCAACGCCAAGAAGACTTGTGTCTTGTGCGTCAGTTCCGCCAGCCTCGTCACCACCATCAACATTTACATTTGTGGTGGCTAGGGTAAAGCCGCTTGCAAAACCAATTGCTTCTTGAGCTGTGTCGCCAGTAAGAATCGACAAGAACGGACCAGTGGTCACGGTGTCAACATCCGACTCTGACTTCTCACCCAACAACACACGGGTATCTTTGAGGAGAACCCGACGTGACGGGTCGGCATTGATTGGACCCATCAAAACTTCACTGTCGAAATCTACTGCGTCCGCAACTGGCGGATGAACCGTAGAGAACGTGGTGCTGCTCAACACTCCACCATCTTGGTGCTGAACAAACGACTCTGGTTGCGAGAGAAGGTGTCCACTTTCTGTCCCAAGCAGGGGGGCTGTTCGGTCACCGTCAACTGGTCTAAAAGATACAACTGACTTCACGCCACGCATGGAGCTGTTGGCTATTTGCCAAAGCCACCAGCCTCCGTTGGACATATCCAGTGCAAAAATTTCACTGGAAGAATCGTCGTCTGTTTTCGTGACACACATCAATGCTGTGCTACGGGCGTCGTCGTACCCCATAACGATGCTCGTGTTTTCAAAGTCCAAACGAGAAAAAAGATTGTCCAGTCTGTCCTTGGTAATCCTTGCACCTTTTTCAATGTCAAACGTGTTTGGGTCAATAGCAAACACACCTTCGGTTGATGCAATTAGACTGGACATCTCGTTGATCGGAGTAAACGCTCTAGGCCCAAGCACACCTACAGTCCTTGATATTTGCCTAAAGACAACATTGTCAAATGCAGGATCTCCAGTGAGCATGACCAGAGAACTAGTGCAGCCAAAAACCAGACTGTTTGTGCCTACTGGAATCAATGCTTTTATGTTGTCCCCAACAGTACCAAACTTTGTGCCGGCAGTGCCTGCCAAAGCCTCGACGCCAGCTGTGGTCCCAGCTCCTGGTGTCCAGTCAAATGGGTCAGTAATTTTGCTCAAGAACCAGTTGGTTGGCGTTGGGTCCACGCCAGCAAGAACCAATCGGGCTCCAAACTGTTGAACCAGCTTGGCTCGAAAAACTGTACCCCCCTGAGAAGCCTGAACAGTTTTGTATGGCCCGATCCATTGACTCACAATGGCAGGGCTCTGTGAAACATCTACCTTGACGTACTTTGTTCCATCGGTCATGTAAACATAGTTGTGTGGGGCAGTGTCTTCTCCTCCTGTAAAAGTAGCTGTCCCGAAAGATGCTTCTGATGAGGTCTCGGCTACCGTTGTGTTTCCTGCCAAACCAGCCACTCGTTGTGTGAACGTAACGGTTGCGCCGCTGGCTTCTGCAATGATAGATCCGTTGTGTCCGTTGGAGCTGTTGACCATGTTTGCAATGTTGGTTGCAGTCCCAGCTGCACTTCCTCCAATTTCAAACTCTTGGTTTGTTGCAGTAGCACCCTCTGCCGCCTTTGCCGTGTAGGTCTTAGTTACCTGCGAGGACGCACCATTGAGCCCAGCAGTGTCTGTAAGAGTAAACGTATCATTGACGTTCATGACATCACTCAGGGTTAGAACTACTGTTGCTCTCTGTTGTCCACTGGCTATCTCATCGGCACGTCCGACATGCTTCATAACTGCCATTTCAACTTGAGCAGCATCTGCAAAAATTTTGTGGCTCGATAGGTCGCCGCCTGTGCCATCTGGCTGGGCCTCGACCACTTGGCTGGAGGGTGCAGCTTTCCGAGGCTGCAAAGTTACGTCAGTGCTCTCAGAGTCATAACTCGCGTTAAAAGCGTTTCGGCCTGTAGCTCCAACGACAGTCGCAAGAACAGGGTCACCAGTCAAATCAGTAACAAAAATTTTACCTCCAGAGACGTAAATAAGCTGTCTCTTCAAAATTTCAGAAGCAACAAATCCTGTCTTAGTGACAAATGACTCGGTAGTAATCATGCCCTGTATGGCAGCGCCGGGCTTGCCCATCTGTAAGAAGCCCTGCCTTGTACCGATTCGACGCCTGTTGTCGAATGAGTCAAACGGGAATACGTTCCTGCACCGCTTGGTAAATCCGTCAACCGATTGTCGGAAAGACAATGAATCGGTAAGACCTTGGATCGGGATGGGAAGGCGAGAGTACGGCATCAGGTTACGTCTACAGTCCCAGTAAATGTGACCGTCAAGGTCGCCGCTGTCAGGTGATCTTTGCTACTTGCATTGTCATTATTACGCGCCCGACAGGCTACGGCTAAAAACAAATCAGATCCGGTTGAGTTTGTAATCGTATGGGTGGTCGTTACCGTCGTTGTACCACCAGTTCCTCCAGTTGGAGTGGTTCCTTCATTTTCAGCGAGCAATGTTTTTCCTGTTACCAAATCCTTGCTCGTGTAGGAATAGACTTGGGTTTTGGCAGTAATACGATTGTTAAATTGTTGTCCGCCAAAGATAGAGTTGTTTCCGGTCACCTGCAAACTAATGGTAGCCGTACATGATTCAAGATTGGGAACTTTGAAGATTTCAAAAACATTTGAGGCGGGCGTTGTTTGCAGATCCGGGTCTGAAGTGGTTGTGTTGGAGTTGGTGGTTCTTTCCACTGTGTGGTTAAGCAAACTGGTATGCAATTCGGTTGTAAACGTGCCGTCCGTGTTGCCCGGAATTTCTTGAATTCTGAGGCCAGTTTGTATCCGGCTCGTAACATTCAAAGTGCCAGACGCTTTCTTTTGCCCAGACAAAATGCTCCGAAGGTTACGCAGGTTGAAAACTTGGGTTCCATCCATGCCATCAATACTTGATTTTGTGTCCGCGACAATTCTGTCAGCGGTGACCCTGCCGCTGTAGTCAATCTCAGCAAGATTTTCTGAAGTGCCGTTCTTAACAACGGTGATTGCTTTTTGTGAAGCACCTGCCGCGCTGTTACCGGCAAGCTCTAGTTCTCCAATCATCGACGTACCACTGCCGGAAACTTTTGCACGGAAGTGTGGATCGTCTAGGTGGTGAGTGGCATCAGCACCACTGTCTGTGTTGTTAGGGGTTGTAGCAGACCGG
>TARA_R100001440_G_scaffold8045_2_pt1 | contig 13797 bp, 10 predicted proteins | sample TARA_R100001440 | Tara Oceans TARA_R100001440 (sample SAMEA2622112) | marine metagenome | biome: marine biome (ENVO:00000447); feature: surface water layer (ENVO:00002042); material: "saline water (ENVO:00002010), including plankton (ENVO:xxxxxxxx)" | depth 5 m
GCTGTCACAGCTACGTTAAGTTTAGATGACGTTACAATAGTGGGGGAAGCAAACACAACAGTCACTGGATTTTCTGCTACACTTTCTTTAGGAAATATATTAGTATGGGGCAATATAATTCCTGCTCCAGGAACATCGTATACAACAATAACTCCTTCGAGCAGTCCAACGTGGAGCGGTATTACAACAGGATCCACGCCAACATGGACGAATATAGACTTATGAGGTTAATATGGGATCAACATTTACAACAAACGGTGGTATAGAAAAAATAGGGCTTGGTGAACAAGCAGGTTCATGGGGTACTACAACAAATACAAACTTTGATATCATTGATAGATTAATCAATGGAGTAGGCGATATAACTTTATCTGGCACATCGAGCACCCTTACAACAAGTGATGGTGCTTTATCTAATGGTATGTTTAAAGTTTTAGTGTTAGGTGGGTCGCCTTCTGGTACACACACTATAACAATAGCTCCAAATGATGCTGACAAATTGTACTTTGTGAAAAACGGCACATCGCAGTCTGTAATTTTTTCACAAGGGTCAGGGGCTAACGCTACGATTACGGCAGGTAAAGGTGCTATAATATTTGCCGATGGTGCAGGTTCGGGAGCCGCAGTTACAGATCTTACATCTCTCTTTATAAACAGCCAAGCCTTAGATGGTGTGACTATTGATAATTCGGTAATAGGGGGGTCTACTCCAGCGGCGATTACAGGCACAACTATTACAGGTACAACCATCACAGCAAGTACCTCTATATTACCTGATACATCTGGTGGTGCTGATATAGGGTCTACTTCTGCTGAGTTTGGTGATATATACATAGCCGACGATAAGAAAATACATTTTGGTAATGATCAAGACGCAACAATAGAATATGATGAAGATGGCACAGATAAACTCGTAGTTACAGGTAATGTTACTTTTGCTGATGGCACTACTGATGTAGATATAGCTTCGCATGATACATCAAATGGTCTGAAATTAGGTGGCACGTTAGTTACAGCAACAGCTAATGAACTCAATATTATGGACGGTGTTACAGCTAGTACAGCTGAACTTAACATTATGGACGGTGTAACAGCAACAACTACAGAATTAAATTATACAGATGGTGTCACTTCTAACATACAAACGCAGTTAGATGACAAACACAGTGCTGTGGGTAATGGTTTACAAGAGGACAGTGCGACTACCGTTGCGATGAAAAATAGTTTTTTAAACAACACGTCATCAGCAATATCTTCTGGTACTACCACTAGCTTTACAGCGAGCACTTACCCTACTTTTATTTCTGGAAGCACTGTGTCTTCTGGTGGGGGTACGTTTACTGTTACTGTGGGTGGATCTGGTCACACCTTAAATATGACAGATGGAGATAGTGGGACAAGAGATACATTTGCTACTCTGTTACCTGCAGGAGCAACGATATCGGGTAATAGCTTTCAATTTGTAGCTGTTCAAATGAGACCTGGATAATGCCCTTAACTGCACTTAAATTCAAACCTGGGATTAATCGCGAAGGCACCTCGTATTCTAACGAAGGTGGATGGTTTGATGGTGACAAAATACGGTTTAGGTTAGGCTACCCTGAAAAAATAGGGGGTTGGTCAGCATATAGTGATAACACGTTTTTAGGAACATGTAGAGCGTTATTTAGTTGGGTGGCATTAGATGGCACTAAATTTTTAGGTATTGGTACAAATCTTAAATATTACATTGCTGACGGAGGGCAATATTACGATGTAACACCTATACGTAAAACTACAACAGGAGCGGCGACGTTTGCGGCGACAAATGGTAGTGCAACTATCACCGTTACCGATGCGGCTCATGGGGCTAACCTTAATGATTTTGTAACCTTTTCAAGTACAACTTCTTTGGGTGACCAAATTACGGCTACCGTGTTAAATGGCGAACATCAAATTATAGAAAAAGTCAATAATAACTCTTACAAAATTACTGTATCAGCGACAGCTTCTGGTAGCGATAGTGGTAATGGTGGGAGTAGCACCGTCGCCCAATACCAAATAAATACTGGATTAGACACAAACTTTTTTGGTACTGGTTGGGGAGCAGGTGTTTTTAGTGGCACAACTGATTCGTTACCTTCCACAGCAATTAATGATGGCAGTGGTCTAACAGCCGTTGCAACAACAGTTACGGTGGATGCGACTACAAACTTTTCGGATGCAGGCTTAATAAAAATAAATGATGAAATTATAGAATACACAGGTAAAACCTCGACAACTTTTACAGGATTACTACGTGGTCGGTATAGCACCACAGCCGCGAGCCATAGCGACAATGATACTGTCATTGAAGCGACCTTTGGTTGGGGTATGCCTGCAACAACGACTGTAGCAGGGGCTAACATATCTAATTGGACACATGATAACTTTGGTGAAGACTTGTTAATGAATGCACGTAACGGTGGCATTTTTTATTGGGATAGAAACTCAGGAACAGCTACTCGAGCTGTAGCTCTTAGTAGTTTAAGTGGTAGTAATCTAGCTCCAACGATAGCAAAACAAATTATGGTGAGCGACCAAGCACGGCATATTATTGCTTTTGGGTGTGACGGTGAAGGTAGTATTGGTACTCAAGACCCACTGCTCATTCGCTTTAGTGACCAAGAAAGTCTTACAGCATGGCAAACTCTTACAACAAATACAGCAGGTGAATTACGTATATCAACAGGCAGTGAGATTGTTGTAGCCATACAAACAAAACAGCAGATACTCGTATTTACCGATGTGTCATTACATGGTTTGCAGTTTTTAGGACCACCGTTTACTTTTGGTTTATCTGAAATATCACGCAATATTACAATAGCTAGTCCTGACGCCGCCGTCGCAGTAAATGATTTTGTATTCTGGATGGGGTCAAAAGAGTTTTACGCATATGGTGGTACGGTACAACGACTACCCTGCACTGTTTTAGATTATGTGTTTAGTGATTTCAACAGAGACCAAATTGGTAAGGTTACTGGGGGACATAATAGTTCATACGGTGAAGTGTGGTGGTTCTATCCGAGTGGCAGTAGCACAACGAATGATAGATACGTCATATATAACTATCAAGAAAAAGTGTGGTATTACGGCACGTTAGCTCGTACGGCATGGGTTGATAGAGGAATTAACCAATACCCTATCGCCGCAAGCACAGACAAAAAATTATATTACCATGAGTTTGGGCAAGATGATGGTAGTACAAACCCTGTATCAGCTATTAGTGCAAACATAGAATCAGCACAAATAGATTTAGATCAGGGGGATAAATTTGCTTTAGTACAAAAAATTATACCTGATTTAACTTTTAGAGATAGTACAAATAGCGAACCTGTAGCAAGTTTGACTGTAAAAACAACAAACTTTCCAGGAGTTAACTTTAATGAAACTTCTTCAGGTCAAACAAATATTACTCGTTCGGCTACAACACCGATAGAACAATACACTGACCAATTACGTGTACGGTTACGAGGTAGGCAGTTTGTATTCCGCATAGAAAGTACAGCTACAGGCACACAATGGCGATTAGGAGTGCCTCGTATAGATGTACGCCCTGATGGGAGGCGTTAATGTCTACACGTCAAGTTCCAGCCCCTTTATTTGCTTACCCACCAACTGAGTACCAACAACAATATTTTGCTGATATAGTACGTGCTTTTGGTGTGTTTGTTGAGCAACAGCGTAATCCAGGAGAAGCACGAGCTACAAAAATGACTATGACTGCATTACCTAGTGATTTTGACGTAAATTTAGAAACTGGAGCGTTGTTTGAAGTAGATGGTTTTATAAAAGTAAGCAAACTCAATGCTCCACACCCACAGGGTAACGGAAGCACGACCACATTAGGTTCTGTTTCTGTTACGATATCTTAGGTTGCAATATGAAAAATTACATATTAAAATGTTCAGTTAAGCGAATATCAGGATTTAGCTTCTCCTGCATGAATACAAAGGTGGAATAATGACTGGTATTACGCAAATAGAACCCAAAACATTCGATACAAGTGGCATATTCTCAATAAAAGAAGCCGCTGATATAGTTTCAAGCTACGGTAGAGAGGGCGATACATACATTGTTCATGCCGCTGAAGGTGAAACAGTAGTGCCTATGGAGGTGCTAGATGCTAACCCACGTATGAAACAAATGTTATTTAAACAAATGCGTGAGATGGGATTAGAGCCAGAGCGGTATATAGTGGGCAATGAGCTAAACAGTATCAATCCTGAAACAGGACAGCCTGAGTTTTTCTTAGGTAAAATCTTTGATGGGTTGAAAGATGTTGTCAAAAAGGTAGCTCCTATAGCATTGGCAATCGCCGCTCCTTATCTATTACCTGCGATGCCACTGGCTTTGTCAAGTGGTATAGGTAGTTTTGCAGGAAACTTGATTGGTGGTGCGTCACCAGAAGATGCACTCAAGAGTGCATTATTGACTGGTGCAACAGCAGGAGCTGGAAGTTATTTAAGTAATAAAGGCTTCTTTGGTACAGGACAACAAGCACAACAGGGTATATCAGCTCTGAAAGAAAAAGGTCTCGGAGGAGCAACAAAAGAAGTAGGTGCAAATATAGCAGAAACTACAAAATCAGCAGGTAAAGGGGTAGCTGATTTATTAGGACCGAACCGACCAAGTATTATGCCTGATGCAAAAATAGCAAAAGCATATGATACAATAGCAAAAACAGGCATCGCTGAAAGTTCTCCTGCCGCTCAAAACTTATTATTAGAAGCGGCGAAGCAACCAACAATGTTAGAAAAATACGCTCCTATAGCAGGAACGACCTTAGGTGTAGCAGGTGTAGCTGATGCCTTATCAGCTCCAGAAGAGGAAGGCTTTGAGCTACAAGATCCTAGAAAAATGTATTTAGCTAATCTGGGTAGATATGGTTTGGGTGATAACTTCTTTGGTACTAACCCTTACTACCAAGATTCTGCTTTTCAACCAGTAAGAGCTAACGATGGCGGTGAGATAATTGGTCCTGGAACACCGACCAGTGATTCTATACCTGCGATGTTAAGTGATGGTGAGTTTGTGTTTAATGCAAAATCTGTACGAGGGGCAGGTAAAGGCGACCGTAAGGCAGGTGCAAAGCGTATGTACAATATGATGAAAGAATTTGAAAAAACAGCGATGGCATAATGGCAGAAGTTTCAAAAACGATACAACAGGTTTTACCTGATCCAGAAAAACAAGCCTATTATTTAGGTATACTTGATCAAGCAAAAGCTCTTACAAGCCAACCACCAACAGGTGGATTACCCGATATCAAAGCGGCAGGACCGAGTGATTTACAAACAACAGCTTTTGATTTAGCAAAAGCAGGTATTGGTAGTTATTCCCCTTATCTTCAAGCAGGATCTACTACTATGGGGTCAGCTATACCTGCATTCCAAGGTGGGTTAAGTCTGATAGGACAAGGAGCGGCACAGTATGGATTAGGCACTGGAGCTCCAACACAAGAAATGATGGAAGGGTATATGAACCCTTACCAAGATGCCGTGTCAGCAGAAATAAATAGGGCGTACGACCAACAATTAGCACAGGCAAGAAGCCGATCAGCAGGACAAGCAGGTGGTCCGTCGGCTTTTGGTGGCAGTAGAGCGGCAGTGATGGAGTCTGAAATAGACCGTAATCGTGCATCTGCGTTAGCAAAAAGTCAAGCACAAAACTTTATGCAAGCACAAAAAGCCGCTCAAAACGAACTAACACGCTCATTGATGGCGGCTCAAGGTTTAGGTAAACTTGGTGCTACACAAGGAGCATTAGCACAAGGTATAGGTGGACTGGGAGCTCAGCAAGCAGGGCTTGGTGGTTTATTAGCAAAACTACAGGGTGGCGAAATAGGGCAAATTGCAGGTCTTGGTGGCATACAGCAAAAAACAGACCAAGCAGGACTTGAAGCCGATTATCAAACACAAATGGCAAACATTTATGAACCATATAAGCGACTTGGTTTTTACAGCGATATATTACAGGGAGTGCCTAGTTCACAAACTACGATTAGTATGCAATCAACCCCTAATCCATCAGTGTTTAATCAATTATTAGGTGGTGGTATCGCTGGAGCAGGCATATACGGAGCACTTAGTTGATAGACCCAACTCTACAAAGACGCATGTTTCAAGGAGCAATGCCAGAGGCTGATGCCGAAGGTGTTGGTATAACATCTGGGCTTAGTGAAGTTGCAGGTCAAATGGATGCGGTAAACAAAGGTATAGACAGTGCTGAATCACCTGAAGGTATAATGAATGTATTACGTGGTGATAATCAGTCTGTAGAGGAGCGTCGCACAGAGCTAGCTAGTTATGTAGGTAAACCCGACGCTAAACAAACGCCTGAGTCGGTGCTTACACTCCTACAACCCACCTTTGCTATATTAGACATGGCAGAAACGACTCAGGCTCCTCGCACAGAAGAAGCAACTATGCGTATTGCAATGGGTGAAACGCCTGTAAAACGATTCGCAGGTACAAACTTAGGTGACCCAGAACTTACAGGTATTCCAGGAGCATCAGGCACAGTAGCAAAAAAACAGCCCTCAGCTATAGACGAACTTTTAAAAAGTAATCCTAGAGCGGCAGATAAGTATAATCTTACAAAATTATTTTTGGAAAATTTTGGTGGCAGTGGTGGTATTGATTATGATACTGCTTTATCTCGATATCAAACTGCTCAACAGCCATTAATAGAAGCCTATCAACAATATGCACAGGACGCACAAAAAGGTTTTAAGTATAATCCTTTAATCGCCGCATTAAATCTTGCAGGAGCTGTGGCGAGTGCTCCAAAAGGACAACTGATTGCCAATGTTTTAGCTCCGCAAAACATAAAAGGGGTTACAGACCCCTTGTTACAAATGGCACAGGGTACAGCACAAGCGGAAGCTCAAGCAAGACTCAAAGCGGCTGAAGCCGAATCAGCGGCACGTACCAAAGCGGCTGATGTTTCTACAAAAGAAGACTCCACAAAAGCTACACTATTGGCTACAGGATTAAAAGCTATGTTGGAGGACGCTCCTGCAGGATCTACTAAAACACAAATAGTCGATGGTATAGACCCCGAAACAAAGCAAAAAGTAAAATATGTTCTACCAATTATAAATGGTATACCGCAGAAAGATCTAGCTGTTAAATATGAGCAGGGCAAAACTTATGATCAAGTTCCTATTGGTAATGAAATTTACTTTGTATCTGATACTGATTTACAAGATCCAAATTTTGATTTGAACACAGCACGTAAAATAAGCGGAAGAGAAGAATTAAACTTTATAAATCTAGGTAATGGTGTGCATATCGGGGTAGATAAGTTTACAGGAGCACGTAAAGTTACTCATGGCACAGAAAATTTTGATGCTAAGTACAAAGAGGTTACTGTTGATGGTGATGTATTACTTATAGACAAAACTAATCCTCTTAGAGTAATTCCAATACATAGTTCTAAAAATAAAGACGTAGTAAACTTTGGTGGTTTGATAGCACGAGTGGATAAAGAAGGTAATGTTGAAGTCTTAAATGGACAAAACGGCATACCTGCTAGGGAAGATTTAGACCTGACAGACTTACAGAAAAACTTAAAAGGTTACATGTCAGCCTTAAACACATTAGACCTTGCTCCTTCTGGAACAAAAGAATACAAAGATGCACTCAAAATGGTAGAAGGGTATGCCGCGAATATTATTCCGCAAGATAAATTATCAGCTTTTGAAAGATTATTAAACGATCAAGCTAACCGTGTCTATAACCAAGCCATAAGTTTTCTTGGTAATAGTGAGTCAGCAAAATTACAAGCAAGTAAAATCCGAGATGAATTTAAAGCAGAAAACATTAAAAGGTATCTAGAAGCAGAAACAACAAAAACTTCGCCTTACAATCCAAACAAAGAAATGAATGACTCTGCATCCAAAAACCTTTACAAAATGCTAGATGGTCAAAGGGCTAATGCAAATATTATGGCAGAGGTGGCAGGTGATGCACAACGAGCCGCAGTATTATCAACACAGTTTTCAACTGGTTTTGCTGGAAACTTCAGAGTTGCTCTGGGTAATTTACTTGAAACATCTGGTGTTAATACGATTGTTACAGATACACTCAAAGCCTTAGGGTATGAAGATGTAGACCAAAAGAAACTTACTGATTTACTGGGTGGCGATATTCCAGCAGGTCAAACACTTGATTCTGTTGGTAAACGTATAGCAATTAATTTGGCTGAAAGTTTTCCAGGAAACCTAAACAAAGAAGAAGTAAACATTATTACTTCTGTTGGTCCAAGCTTACTTAAAACTCCAAAAGCCATTCAGTTAATTACTAAAATATTCTCAAATGCGGCTGAACGATCCAGAACTGTATTAAATGATGCTAACAAACTTATAATAGACTTGCAAAAAGACGGTGTGTCTCCTGTAGAAATAGACGCTAGAATTGATACGTTTATGGCAAAACGGCGTGAAGAAATTAATCAAGAACAGATTAATGATTTACGTGCGGAAATGGCTGAAATAGAGGCAAATAACAGGGTAGAGCTTGAACCAAATAAAGTTTACATTCAAACAGGTGACAATCAGAAAGCTAAAATTCCAGATAATTTAGGTAAAATGATACCTTTTATACAAAATATAGAAACAGCGGATGAATTAGTAGACAGGTATCGTGATGGTGCGTTAAATATTTTCATGCAACAACAAGAAGCTACAATGAGTTATGCCCCTTCACCAAATGAAACGCAACGTCTAGCCGTTGAAAAAACTCTTAGAGAGAAAATTTTTCCACTCCTTAAAGGTGCTACCATACTACGATTAGGTTCAAACCAATGAGCGAAGATGGATTGATTATTTTAGAGGATTTTGGCACTCCACTATTTGATGAAAAAGAATTTAAAGAAATAGAAGATTTTGGTGTAAAAGTTTCTCCTGGAGGAACGCGATTAGAAGAAGCACAACTAGAAGAATTTATACGACCGCAAAACAAGGAAATTTCAAAAGAAATTTTGAAAGATCAAATGGAGCGAAAACAACTCGACACACGAAAATTAATAGAAGGCACGCCATTTGTTGATACTTTCAGCAAAGCTGTAGAGCCTACTTTAGCTGGAACATTAGACCCAGAGTTATTCAAAGCTCGCAAACAACAAGTAGAAACAGAAAACCAACGCATTGAAGATCTATTAAAAGAAAGATTCCCAAACTATGCAGGAACAGGTGTTGAAGGTCCACTAACCTTTAGTCAGGTTGATGGGCTGATGCGTCGCACTAAAGGTCCTATGCGACAAGCCTACTTTAAGAAAATTTTTCCCGAAGGCAATTTATTTAACGTCAAAAGTGGTAATGATATTATAGAACTATACGAAACCAGTCCAGGAGGCAAAAAGTATAGAGTCAGCAACGAAGTTTTAAGTTTAGGTGATTTAGGTAAAGCCACAGGTTCTTTTGCAACTGCTGGAACAGCAGGAGCTATTTTAGGAACTATTTTTTTAACACCACTAATCGGGACAGCGGCAGGATATTATATCGGTGATTACATAGATGATTTGATTGCGGGAGCAGGGCTTGATCAAGAAGAGTTTAAAGGTAAATTATTTGATGGTGAAAGAGCTACTTGGGGTTTAGTAGAGGGAGCTATAACTAAATTTGCTCCAGGTCTTATCAATGCCATGAAACGGACTGCTTCAAAAATTACAGGATTGGGTGATCGCGGAGAAAGTTGGTGGCTGACTTTAGGTTTTACTAGACCACAGGGGAATGCGTGGAAAGCCGCTGAGGGTGTGGAGGAGCTCCGCAAGGAGTATGGCATTGACTTACCATTGTTAAACATTGCACAAATAAGTGATAGTATCTTAGTTCGTGGTATGGGTACACAAATTTCTGCCACAAGTAGAAGATTACCTCAAAACTTGAGTAAACAAAAAGCTAAACTATATGACCTTATGGTTAAAAAAGCTGGAGACGGAGGGGACTTTAGTTCTTTTAGCTCTAACGAAATTTCTAATTTTTTAGATTTATCGTATAGGGGTATGAAAGATGATTTGTTTAATGGCTACTCAGATCTATTTCTCAAAGAAGGTACAGACTTTATAGGAGGCACAGCAAGTTTAGCAAAATCTGCAGATACTTTAGTTAAGCGTTCGGAATTAGCCAATAAAGCCTTAACAAAATATATAGATGATGTGTATAACAAAGCGTTTGATGCTTCTGATGCTCAAAAAATAACTTTTGATATTAGCTCTTTACAAAGCATTTCTGCAGGATTGAAAACACCTGCTATGGCTAAAAAAGCTGATGGCTCTTTTATGAAAATAGCTGATATAGATAATAGACTGCTAGAAGTGCTAGATAAAATTAATGATTTAAGTCCCCAAGTCAAAGCTGTTTCTGTGGGAGCAAAAGAAACGCAGAGTGCTTTTGGTCAAATAAAAGCCCTACGTGATCAAGTAGCAGAATTAGCCTATGACGACACACTAAAGATAATAAATAGAAACAAAGCTGTAAAAATGTTAGAGGCTTTTGATGATTTTATCATAAATGGTGTCAAGAATGGACAAGTAACAGGTGGTAAAAATTTCCTAAAATTTTATCAACAGGCAGGTGAATTATATTCACAACGCAAGGCAGTTTCTGACATAGCAGGGTTAAGTAAATTATTTAAGTCCAAAACATATACTCCGCAAACTTTTGCTCGTGGTGTTCTTAATGGGAACTTCAATAAAGAACAATATGAATTATTTATGAACGTTATCGCCAAACATGGCACAGGCAAAAGAGCTAATAAATTAAAAGCTGATATGACTTCAACCTTTAGGGAGCTCGCTATTAACGACATCGTAAGCGACCCTGTGTCATCTATAGAAAAAATAACTAATTTAAAAGAAAGAGGTTTACTGGAAACTTTTTTCCCAAATCCACAATTCAGACAACAGTTGGATAATTTTATTTTGTCTGCTGAACAATTAAACAGTAGTCCCTTCAAAATCGCTTTGAATGCCAAAACCTCGCAAGGAGCTAGAGCATTACAGGTTGTACAAAATCAATTCAAAACTAATACCAACGATTTAGCTATACAAGATTTTATACAGACAGGTGGCGGTGTTGATGGTAAGGCAGGTAAAGAATTACGAGCGGCTTTATTTAAAACCATATTAGCAAAGTCAAAAGGTATTGATGAAGAAGCAATAGGTGGTGATGTTATTGATCCAAGAAAATTATCATCAGAGCTTGATCAACTCAAACTTGCGTTAAGCGATACCCCATCAGGTGATTATGTAGGGTTACGAGCATTATTTGGAACAATACAGCCCAACGGTAAATTAATAGCAAACGAAAAATATATTAAAGACGTTACAAATATTAAATTGTATGCTGACTTTATGGGTATAAAAGGTGATGTTGGTGGCTTGATGCAAGCAGGGTCAGTACGATCTGGGTTAATTAATCTTTTTAATGTTGAGGGGGCTTTGAGTGCTTATCAAACATTATTTACTAACAACCTCATGTCTCGAATATTGTCTAGCACGCCTTCCGTGCAACAACTGAAGCAATATGCGAATACAAAAGGTGCTAGAAAAATACAGGTCGCTACAACCATCATACAAGAAGTAATAAAAGGTTTGGATAATATGAAGCCAAACAATGATGCAACTTTTGACTTACAGGAAGATATTTCACAAACACAAGTAGAGCAACCACAGGCAGATGACACTGAAGTAGTGACAACACAACAACCGCCGATCAACCAAGTTTCACAGGCAACATTGCCTTTTGATAGAAGAACAACAGTACCCCCTCCTGCACAGCAAACAGGAAAAGGAATTACAAATTTTGCATCTTTGTTTGCCAACGATCCGATTGGGGAAGCCATAGCGAACCGAAGATTAACACAAGGCATAGGGAGTATTGGATAATGGATATGCAATTATTAAGAAAAGAAGTAGAAGCTGACGAAGGCTGTGTAAACAAAATATATAAAGACCACTTAGGGTATCCTACCTTTGGTATTGGTCACTTGATTACACCTGATGATGAGGAACATGGCAAGCCAGTTGGCACTGCCATTAGTGCAGAGCGAGTGTCTTCTGTGTTTAGGGAAGATATTGAAGATGTAATAGATGACTGCAAAAGGTTATTTAAAGATCTTGATGATTTACCTGAGGATTGTCAAAGGATACTTGCCAATATGATGTTTAACATGGGCTACAGCCGATTAAAAAAGTTTCGTAAAATGCGATCTGCTATTACAAACAGAGATTGGAATGAAGCCGCTGTCCAAATGAAAGATAGCCTCTGGGCAAGGCAAGTACCAAATAGAGCCAACAGACTTATAGAAAGAATGAAAGCTCTATGAGATGGATCCACTAACAATATCAGCCGCTGTCAGCACGGCGACGGCGGCGTTCAATACTCTCAAACAGGCTTTTGCGACTGGACGTGAATTAGAGTCGATGGCTGGAGATATATCTCGTTGGATGGGAGCGGCTAGTGATATTGACAATGCCGCGAAGTCGGCTAAAAATCCTTCTCTAATACGTAAATTTATGAAAGGCACGAGCAATATAGAACAAGATGCTATCCAAGCGTTTACAGCTAAGAAAAAATTAGAAGAACAACGCTATGAATTACAACAGTTCATAAAATTTAAATATGGTACAGCATCATGGGATGAGTTATTACGTATGGAAGGGCAAATAAGAAAACAAAGACAAAAAGAAATATATGACAGGCAAAAACTTAAAGAAAAAATTATCGGTATCATCGCTCTTATCGGCGTTCTTATCGTTGGTTGTGGTGTTCTCTTGGCTTTCGTTTACGGTCTCGTCCAATTCGACAGAGGCAACTGGTAAAGAACAAGAACCAAATTGTAAACAAACTGAACCCATACGTAAAGAGGGTGGTCAAGAAACATACGAGTGGGTATGTGTGCATAAAGATAAAGAAGACCGTGTGATATTGATTGCTCAATCAGAAAATATAAAACAATGTTTTACTTGTTTTTTCAAAAAATTTAGTGATTGGACGTATGAACAAGAAGTGCGTAAGGGTATACGTGAAGAACCTAAACACATTACTTGCAGAAGATATAAACGTAAAAAAGCAAAAAATGGACAAGAGGTATGTTTGTACAAAGGGGCAAATGATACATATTCTCTTGTGGTAGAAGGACATTGTCCTATGGAATATCAGTGCAAGTATGAACCAGGAGGAACAGAACCTAATATTGACAGCGTTGTAGATTCGTTGAATAAAAAATTTAAATAATCCAGTTTTTAGGATCTTCAGCTAGTATTTGACTTGCAATATCTATCTTACTGCGTAGTGCCTTTAATATTCTTTCATCCACTGTGTTTTCAGCAACAATATCAACATAGGTTACTTTACTGGTTTGTCCAATACGATGTGCTCTGTCTTCGCTTTGCAGGCGTATGGCTAAATCAAAATTATTGCTGTAGTAAATTACTGTTTTAGCTTCAGTAAGTGTAAGACCGTAGCCCCCTGTTCGTGGTTGCCCGATAAAATACTTTACAGGGGACTTCGGATCTTGAAACCTTTTTACGATCTCTTGTCTTTGTTCACTTGGCGTTGCACCATAATACGTGACCACAGACTCTGGACCATATACCAGTTCTAATTCCATTTTAATACTTTCTATATCGTGTGTAAAGTTAGCCCAGATAATTACTTTACCGTTTGTTTCAGCTAATACATCAAGCAACTCTGGTAGTTTAGCTGATTTGAATGTATGCAGTTCCCCCTCATCTGTTTTTACATGCCCAGAACAAACTTGCTGTAATCGT
>TARA_R100001440_G_scaffold21160_2_pt1 | contig 13766 bp, 27 predicted proteins | sample TARA_R100001440 | Tara Oceans TARA_R100001440 (sample SAMEA2622112) | marine metagenome | biome: marine biome (ENVO:00000447); feature: surface water layer (ENVO:00002042); material: "saline water (ENVO:00002010), including plankton (ENVO:xxxxxxxx)" | depth 5 m
AAAGTACAGACTAACTATGAGTAATCTATTAGCTGCTGCTATTCAATCAGGTAATCTAAGCAATGTAACTGCATCTAGCAGTGAATCATTAGATAAAATAACATTTGATGATGTAGACAAATATGTTCGTAAAATACTTGATGCTAAGTATGATGGTGATGAGGCACCATTCTAATGGAAATCATTGCTGTAATAATGCATTTAGTTAATGGATCTGTAGTTGAGGCATCTGTCTCAGCTGCAGGATCTAGAATGTTATGCACCGAAGTAGTAAAAAAACATGTTGTTTTAGATGTAGATAAAAGCAAAATGTTATACAAAGGTGAACCAGTACTTATGTATTATTGTAAAACAAAGAAAGGAAACATAGCATCATGATTACTCAAGAACGATTAGAAAAAGCTTTAACATTTCTAGCAGATACTGATGAGCAACATGCCAAAGTAACTGCTGGTGTAGACTATATTAAGGATCTAGCTAAGTCTCTCAAAGGTAGGTTTATTGTTAGCTGCGAAGATCAAAAATCTGTAGCAATGAAAGAACATGCTTGGTACGCTTCTGATCATTACAAAAAGCACATAGAAGAAAAACGTGCTTTAGTAGAAGAAGCAACTAAGTTAGAAAACAATAGAGCTAAAGAGAACTTAGTTATTGACGTATGGCGTACTCTAGAAGCATCTAGACGTAGCTCAAAAGTATGAAGTTTTTAGTCAAAGTATGGGTGTGGCGACCTCTGTTTTCAGAGGTTGTCATAGATGCAGCTAATGATGAAGAAGCTTTAAAGAAAATAAAAAATTTTAAAGAAAATGAAATAGAGTGGCAGAGTAATCCTCTAAAGGGAGATAGAGTAACATATGAAGTCTACACTAAGTCTGACAAAGACACAGGAAAGTAAATATAATAAATCCCCTGAAGAAAGATTATTCATGAGTGTTATAACTCAAGCCTTCCAGGATGCTACCTATACTGGCCCATATAGAGAGCTTATTCAATATAAGAGAGAAGCTGTAGAGTGGTTTCAAAATACTACTAAAGATTTCAAATTGATATGTACTTTATCAAGCTATGATTGGGAGTACGTATCAGATGCTTTTCAAAAGGCACAAAAAAAAGGTTTAACCTCATATACAGAATACCAGTATAAGTTTCTGTATGGTGAAGATAAACCTATTAAGAAAGATAAATTTGTGCTAAGAGTTCGAGATGAATACTTCTAAAATGAAAAAAGCTGATAGTATATTAAGTCAAGTTCTAATAGACCATATTAAACGTCACGAAGCTGGACAAAAGAAATATGGTGGATCTATGGATGATAATCACAAACCTGTTGTAGCATGGATAAAAGATGCTAAGGAAGAAGCTATGGACTTTGTGGTTTATTTAACCAAATTAGAGAAGCTCCTGACTGGTGATAACACTTCTGACAAGCTAATGTACGATTCGGAAAAGATACGTAAATAATATTTGATGTAATTTCCTTGTTGCAATGTTTACACTTGCCAACACGAGTTGCGATATATCTTTTCTTTTTGTACATAGGCTAATCATTTTGTAACTTTACCTTTGTTTGGCCCTTCCTTGATTCTGTACTTGTGTGTACCAGTGCCATTTATATCTACTTCTTGTCTAAGCATTTTAAACATATCCATAGACTTATTGTTTTCCCATTTTTGTTGAGTATATTTAATTACTTTTTTACTTATTCTATCCATGACCCATTAACCATAATATTATAAATATATAACAGATCGGTTCCATTATTTCATAATGAGTTTTTTAATAGTAAGAGATCCGTCTATATTTTTTTCTAGCTCTGCTTTAGATACTATACATCTATATTCTATACCATCTTTAACAGTTCTAGTTGCTTCTCTTTTATGTTTAAGACACATGCTCATGTTGTCTTGTATTCTGTGTTCTTTGATTTCGTGATCTACGATCATCAATAATGCAATAATTTCTGCTACCATAATTAGTGATTCCCATTTAATTTTTTCTGTAACATATCTACCTGTTCTTTAAGGTGATCTATGTTTACTTTGTTATATCTTGATTCTTGTATTTCTTTTTGAATAGTTTCAATCTCACCAGCAAGGTGTTCGATAAGCATATACATCTCTAAATTTTTAGGCTCTTGTTCTGCCTTTTTTAAAAGATCAGCTTGAAATAGAGTGTCTGCTGTTTCTAATCTATTGAGTCTTTCTTCTACACCGAAGTATGCCCATACACCTACAGCTACTGCACCTACAATAGCTATTAGATTCCTTAATGGTAAGGAGATTGCTGTATTATCTGATATTTTCATTTTTTCTTTTTAAACATATCCATACCTGGTTTTAAACCATATATAGATCCAAAGATTCCAAGAACTAACCATTTGTAAAACTCAGGAAAGTTATTGAAGTATTCAAAGAATAAATCTAACTTCTGTTTCGCTTCGGGGTCTCCACTAAATACTGACCAACTGAGTACAACTATCGGCAAAACTACAATAATAAGTACCAGCTCGTCTTTCCACCCTTGTTTATTGTCATTGAGTACAGCTTGTTTGTATTCTAATTCACCACGAGCCATTTTCTCTGCATGTACTTTCTCAGCATCAGACATAAGCATTTTAGTCTGTTGTCTATTTTTATAGATATGAGATCCTGCTTGTATAGCCATCTTGGCTAATCCTAACCACGCCATATTAACACTTCCATCTTCTTCTAGCTTGTCTTAGTCTAGAGTTAGGATCTCTAGCAGCTTTAGGAAACTTCTTCATTTGTCCTGCACTTCTAGCACAGAATGATTTACGTCTCTTAGCAGCTTTAGATCCTGGTTTAACTTTACCTGTAACAGCAGTTTTTAATTTAGATCCAGGATTCATTCTACGATATGCAGCTACACCTGCTTTCGTCATACCTGCACCTGATTTAGTAGACCTGAAGTTACGTTTGTTTCTTCTAGGCATTCGATCCTGTTTACGTGCCATTATCTTTTCCTAGCTGTTTGAGCTGCACGTCTAAAGTTTGCAGCAGTAGGCGCACCTTTCGCACCCTTTTTTCTCATCTTACCACCACGCTTTCTTTTTGCGTGTATGTTTGCATACAAACCTTTTCTAGCCATGTCTTTTCTGTATAGAAAACTTAGCCATTTTTACAGCTCCTGTATGAGGTTTGTAAGCACCTTTCATTAATTTAAATCCACCTTTTTTAGCTTTCATCCAATGAAAGCCTCTTGGTGCTTTAACTCCTTTTTTCATTATATCCTCCTGTATTTTTTAGTTTTTTGAGCAATACGCTTAGGTTGTTTACTAAACTGTTTACCTTTACGTTTTGCTTTTCTTTTTGCTCTTGTAGTAGCAGCATATTCTGCTGGACTTAGATTCTTGATAGCTTGCGTTGGTAAGTATCTTTCTCCAGTAACACTTGATTTTTTCCCAGACTTTGTTCGCCATTTCTGTTTCCCCCAAGATTTTAAACTTTGTTGTCGTCTAGATAATGCCATTATATATTTTTTATTATTTTGAGTTTATGTTCTGCATCAGCAATTTTATTAAGGATTTTATCCATTTCTTCAATATGCTGAGGATGTTCACCAATCCCTACTGAATTAGTAAGGTATATAGTTAATGTTGCTTTGTTTGAAGCTATCTCTGCTTCATACTTTTTAATTAAAGCATCAATAAATATATCTCTCACTTATAGCCACCACCTTTGGCTTTATATCTTTTTGCTAAAAGTTGCGCTTTTCTCGCACTCCATTTTCCAGCAGCTGTACCTTGTACGTTAGCAGCTTTAATTTGATTGAATAATCTTTTTCTCATACCAGGTTTAGTATAATTACCTGACTTGTTTACTGTACTCTTTTTTTTCTTTTTCATGAAGTAGGATGTCCTTCCCATGCTTTATACATACCTTCAATAATTTCATCATCCTCGTAAGGTTGATCACCATTCTCCATACGGATAATAGCTTTTACTAAAGGCAAGTAATCTTCTATGTTGTTAGCTAGTTCTTCATCTTTAGTTTTAGATGTAGCTGCACAAACATAATTAATATAGTTTTCAGTATCGTTTTCGATAGGGGGCGCCCATCTATGTATAATTTTTTCTATAGTTTTAATATCGTAGTTAAATCTATAAGTTAAAAGAATACGTACTAATGCACGTAAGCCCCATACTGGTTCTTTAAACTGACAGAATACATCGTCATTTTGTTCATCTGACAATCCATCCCAAGCAGTTCCTAATTTTATATTACCTGGATTATTATTTCTTATACCTCTAGGTAATGATTTTTTTGATCCATCGTCCATGTTTATTTAATACCATTGGTAAGAGCTTTGGTAAACCATTGATTATAGCTGCACAACCTATGATTGGCCTAGCTCGTTGTGTTTTGTTATACCGAAAAGCAAGAGCATCCTTATTGATAAGGCATCCTACTTGCAATCCGTAATACAAACCTAATGAATTTCCATAATATTTTATATTATAAGAACTGTGGTAATGTCCTTGAACGCAGCTCATACCCATAGATTGAGCTAGTTTAAGCACATCAGCTACTTTCCCATGACAAAAATATACTGGGCCATTAGAAGTCTGTATAGTAAGGTCATCATGCCATTTCCAACCTTTGCCTACTTTTAGAAACTCATTGTAGTCTCTAAGGTATGCTTTGGGAATGCCATGCTTTAATGCTCTACGATAGACTAAACTTCCATGATTAGAATCTAATAGATCCATTTTAGGAAATAGAGTCTCCATCTGTTTAATGATAGGTAAAGATTGTTTTAGTTCATCACCTGCACTAGGTAAGTCAGGATCACTATCATGAAATGACATTGCGTGTTTGTCTACCTCATCGCCTATATGTATGACCCTATCAGGCTTATAAATTTTTTTTAGATCTGTTAAAAATGGTAATAGATCAGGATGTTGATATGGAATATGTGTATCTGAAATAATTAATATTGATTTGTTCATATCAAATCTGTACTACAATTTATGCGAGAAGTATAGTGTTAGGTAAAACTATGTATTCGTTGCTTCTACACAATCAAATTGTACAATAACTTTTAATCTATCTGCATTCTCTTTACCAAAATCTCGTGTAATCTGCATACCATTTAAGTATCCAGCAGTAGCACAATCATAGTAACTATTGTAAGCACCAATAGTTCTATCTTCGCCACATTCCATTTTTGCCCAAGAACATACAGTTACTACTAATAAAAATTTCACTAAATTACCTTATTTAGTAATACAAATAGTTCACCAAGAACCACTAGACCTACAGCAGAAAGGATATAAAGAATACGATCTATATCTTTTTTGATGTGAGCTAAGTGATTATTTTCTATTGTATCTATTTTATTATAGAGTACTTTAATATCGCCTTTAACTTCAACTATTTCTAGTTTTATCTTATCTTCTTCCATTAAAATAATGTCTCATAAGGATTTCTTATAAGACCTCCTAGTTTATATTGTGTGTATCTTGGCCCTTTATATCTAGGATGACCTGACTGTCCTAATACAAAATCTAATGCTACATCAGCAGCTATATCAGTTGGTATTCTACCAGCTTCAAGCTGTTCTTGTATAGATCTTACACTACTTTGTAGCCATATAGGTAAGAATCGTTGTCCTGCTTGACCCCCTATTTTCAAGGCTTTTTCAATAGCAGTATCATCTTTGACTGTTATACTAGGTGACCAACCAGTCGTTAAGTATTGTTTGTTAGTCATAACCTCTGTTAGAGTTCTAGGTAAAGAACCAATCTTTTTGAGTCCTGTTTTTTGTGGATCTGTAATCCAATGAAATGGCTCCATAAGTTGTTTAGAGAATGTAAGTACATCTCCATTACCTAGATCTATTCTAGTAGGATCTTTGTTTTCTAATAATGATTTTCCTGAAAATGCATAATTAACAACACTACCTAACGTAGCATATATTAATGCAGCTCTAGCAAAATAATATCCATACATACGTCTAGCATCTGTTGCGTTCTCAAATGCTGGTAATGATTTACCAATAATACGTAAGTTAGATATAGTCCAATCAGGTGCAAAGAGCATTAACTGTAAGTATCCTCTAGATCCTGGTTGGAATGTAGTTTGTGCTAGTTTCTTAAATATTGGTGTTTGTATTCTTCTAGTTAAAGCAAACCAATCTTGACCACCAAAAGCATCATTTGTAAATTGTGCTGCTAGTCTAGCTTTACGATAGATCTGTGCTTGTGTTTTATCTACAGCAGGATCTAATGTTTTGTTTAATTGTGTTAAGAATGTATATAATTTTGAGTGAGTAAATATACGATCCCATGTAATTTTATCAAAAAACTTAAATACGTTTTCTACTTTTTCACCTGTTTTAATACCAAACTGATGTTTTAATAATCTATCAAACTTACGCATTTGTGCGTAGAATCTATCAAAGCCAACATCTTCAGGTGTTGATATAGTTAATCTATTAGCTTGTGCAAATCTTACTACATCATTGAATCCAGCATCTTTGATTGCTTGGTTAGCATGTGTAAACTCTGTAAGATATTTGCCTGGATTATTAATAAGTTGTTCTATTTCAGTAGTCTTTCTACTAAATGCTTGTTTAATAAATTTACCAGTTACCTTCATAGGTACACCAGCAAATACCATACTTTCAGCTAAAGCTCCTGCATGAAAGAAAGAAAATCCTACAGCTAATCTTTTCATCATTAGATTAGTAGTAAAGATACCTGCCATCAATTCACCTTCTGTAGTAGCATCAAATACCATACGCAATGACTTTTCTGTGCCACGCATAATATATACTTGATCTCTTTTACCTAAGAAAGGATGATCAAACTTTGTATAATGTGAACCTAAAAATCTACCATAAGTACCAGCTTGTCTAGTATTGTTTATCATCAAAGGTAGCTTTGCTGTAAATCCTTGACCAACAGGTACGACTACTGGACTATACTCAGCTTTAGTTAAGTACTTAATCATTTGTCTTGTAACTAATGCTCTGTTTAGTGCTGTAGTATAAATACGTAATAATTCAGCAGGATCATCCATACCTTTTTTAAGAGTATAACCTGCTTTGTAACCTTCATTAATATCTGCAAATGTTCTTTGTTTACCAAATCTTGTAACACCTGATAAACCAGTAACTTTTTCTTGGAACTTAGTTGCAAACACAAGTGGCTCACGACTAAATTGATCCCATAACAAAGGTAAATAATTTGTTCTGTATGCGTTAAGTAGAGTAGGATCTAATTTATCTACTTCTTTATAAAGATCATCTAATGTTTTTCTTATATAGAAAGCTGATTGTCTTTCTCGTTTAGTAAGATCTTTGATTGTTATTTTTTTACCATTAAGATCAAACTTAAGATTCTTATTTACTTTAGTACCTTGTATATAATGAAATACTTTAGACCTAGAAGTTTCATCAGGTAAAAATTCTTTTATTCTATTAACTAATGGTATAGCTGTACTTGTAAGTTTATTATTATAAACATGTGCAGCATCTAATGCATTTTCAATAGACTTAATACTTTTAGTTTCAAATTCATCAGGCAAGGTTCTCATTAATCTAAATAGACCTTTACCTGCAAGATATATACCTGCACCTACACCAAATCCTATAGCTGATTCTTTTAGCTTGTCTTTGGGTTCTGTAAGAAATTGTGCAGTAGCTCCTATAGCTCCAAACGATGCAGCTTTAAATGCTGTAGCTTTTGCCATATCTAATCCTTTTTCAATAGGTTCAGATAAAGCTATATTCATTGTAGCTGCTAATCTACTAAATTCTTCAGGAGATACATCTTTGTATTGTTTGCTTAATTCTTTTATTAAAGCACGTGTAGCTACTCTATCACCATCAGGTGTAAGCTCTAATAGTTTATCAGGCTTCATATTCTTTGTAGCATTTACAAAGGCCTGTCTAACTTTAGGTTCTGGAATATTAAGATCTCTTGCTGCTAGAGCTGGTATGCCACCAAATATAGTACTTAGTACTAATCCAGCAGTAGCTCCAATAGTTGTTTCTGTAGTAGTTCTACCTAAAGAGATCTCACCTCTTTCTCCTAATTGTAATCCTGTAGAGAAAGCTAATGGTGTAAATAGTGCAGCAGCTGCACCATACTTAATATCTTTACGATAATTTTCTTTAAACTTGTCATCTACGTACTTAAATCTTTTTGAGTATTTAGTACGAGTAGCATTAACTACCCCCCTACCTAATCTTGTAAAAAATACACTAGGTACTGCTAGTAGGTATGCATCTGCAATAATCATATTTACTAGCTCTGCACCCATAACTCCTGGATGTTTTTTTGCTAGTTTTACAACTTCATCAAATCCGAACTTCTGTTCTCCATCTTCTATAAGATAACCAAACTTATCATAGATACGTTTAGCTTCTTTATATTGACCAGTCCAGTAACGATCAGGATTACGTTGTAAGAAACGTAAAGCTTCTTCAGCTTGTTTCTTCTTAGTATTACCTGTAACCCATTGGTAGAGTGAGGCAGGTAATGATTCTTCAAATAATAATTCTAAAGGGTTTCTTAATGATGAAAAGAATCCAGGTGGTTTTTTAATATTAGATTGTAAAGGATCTCTTAATGGATCTCTAATATCAACAACTGGATCCTTGAGATTTACATCATCAAGTTTAAATCCATTAGCCATTATTTTCTCTTTTTAGGTTTAAATATGTTAAAGTCGCCTCTAGCTGTATTTTTAAAAGTTTTATAAGTTCTACCTTTCATACCTGATACAACTCTATCTTCAAGACCCATAGCTGCTAAACCTTCTTGATTTATTTTTCTAGGTTTAACTACAATAGATCTGTCTTTAAACATACTAGCTTTAGCTTTATCTGTGTATCTTTTTGTAATTTTTGTAAATGCTTCTTGTGATTTTGTTTCAGCAACTTTAAGAGATTTCATAGCACCTTTTTGTTTAGCTTTAAATATACTAGCTTTAGGTACTTTTGTTCCTTTTGCTCTTAAACCTTTAACACCACCAGCAGTTTTTAATCTACTAGCTTTTAACTCTTTATTAAGAGTTCTAAAAAACATTTTGTTTTCTGCTTTCATAGCATAGCTTTCTGCTGCCATGTCAGTCATAGACTTAGTACTCATACCCATATACTCAGGTGCTTCACCAAACTTAGCTCTTGCTGATTTCTCAGCTACTTTACTAGCTTCCATACTAGCAAATCTATCAGGTGATTTCTGAGCAGGTAACTTTTGTACCTTAAATTTTTTCCATTTTATCATGTTATCTCCTAGAAGTAATCAGGGAATCTATTTTTAAGAATCTTAGTAGCTCTTTCTAAAGATACGTTCTTTAGTTGTGGGTTAGCTTCTAATAGCATATTTACTACATTGCTATCATCATTGCTTACTACTTTACCAGTAGCTTTAGGTGTAAAGATCTCAGGCCCAGCTTCACCAACTAAATAGTTTTTACCTTGTGTAACTGGCCCACCCATTTCTCTAGCACCATCAATTTTACTTGTAGATTCAACAGTACCACCAATAATACCAAAAAATGATGGATCTCTTTTCTTAAGCTTACCACTTGCTTCTAATTGTTTAATAGCTTTTCTAATATGTACTCTACCAAATCTTACAGATTTACCACTCTTAGATTCTTTCTTAGCAATCTTTTCTGCTCTGTCATAAATATCATCAAGAGCTTCTCTATATTTAGCTGATTGATTACCTCTTTTTAATTTATCTAAAACATTAGGTTTGTAATAATTATCTTCTGCAAGAACTGCTGCTACTTCATCTCTTTGTTCTTCAGTAACAGGAGCTAATACTTCTGATCTTTTCTTAATTCTATCTGCATATTCACCTGATATTGCACCAGCTGTAACTGCATTATTTAATAATGATTGTGACATAGGTTGTCCTGTAGCAGATGACTTCATTAATCCTAGTCCTAATGTAAACATAGGATTAGCCATAAGTGCTTCAAAACCACCTTTATCTTTCCATTGTGATTGAATACCAGCTAGATCCATACCAAAAAATCTTTTAGCTTGATCATTGTTTATACCAAGACCTTCAGCTCCAGCAGCTCTAGGAGACTTAGCTTGTCCTTGATTTATCATACCTGCTAAAGATCCATCAGCAGCTACTTTCTGTCCTTGTGCATTTATTTTATAAGGTACAGATTTAAATTCTTCTAATCCTGAATTTGGATTTCTTTCTTTTCTACCAAAAAATGGAGAAGTAAAAGTTTGATTCTGATCAAAGCTAACATCCATAGTAGCTTCACCCATAGGAGAACCAGCGTCTCCTAATATACCTGTAGCTCTTTCTCTTAACTTATCTAATATTGACATTATAATACTCTCCTATCTAAATTTCTTGATTTTAAAAAATCATAATATGGACTATCAGATACAGCTAATAATCCTTGTCTTGATCTTGGTGTATTTAATATACCTTTAACATCTGTATATAAATCTTGTATATAACTTTTTGATCCTACAAAGTTATGTATAAAACTTGATGGCTCAGGTAATCCTGTACTAGCAGTATCTACAACTCTGCTAAAAAATGATGCAACATTATCTGATGAATCAGAAATATCTTGCATAGTTTGACCTATAGTTTTTCCATCTGTTCCTGTAGTAATTAAACCATCAGTTCCTAAAATACCTTGAGTCATAGGTCTACCCATAGCATTATTAAATTTAGCAGTTTGATATGCAGCTTTCGTAGTTTGTCCTAAAGCATAACCTACTGGATTTGAACCAAGTTTAAAAAGAGTTCCTAACGTACCTGTAGCTGTAGATGTATCAGCAGCAACATTAGCTCTTAAGTTATTAACCATATTAGAGCCAGTATCATTAGGATTAATATAAGAAGTTTTTTTAGTTCCTATATCTGTATATGGACTTGGTACTCCTGGATCTTGTCCACCAGCATCATACGTTGTATCATTTCTTGTTGTTGTGGCAGAATCTATAGCTTGTTGTTCTTCGTTATCTTGTGATGAATAATCATCAAAATCTGTGGTACTTGTGGTACTTGTGTTATTTGAAGGACTTGTGCCAAATTCATCTATTGATACTGATGAATCTACTAGATCTGTAGAAGTAGTATTGTAATCTTCAGGTGCTGTAGCTTCTTGTGAGCTGCTACCTGCATCTCCTGCTGAACCTCCGCTTGACATTATAACAATCCTCCTAATAATCCAAAGCCTCCACCTATTGCTGCACCTAAACCAGGTCTATTAAACATATCACCAAGAGCTGCACCTGTTAATGCACCTCCAGCTGCCATACCTATTGGATTAGATTCATATTGAGTAGATCTTTGTGTTGTTGGTAAACCTGAAGCTACTGGCCCAATAACACTTTGAAATCTTTGTAGATTTTCAAACGGAGCCATAACTCTTTCTTGTTCTAGTCCTCTTAATTCTTGACCAACAGCACTTAAACTTGGTACTGCTCTTGCAGTTTGTAACTGTCTATTTCTTTCATTTTCAAATGATTGAAATGCTAAAGGTAAAGCTTGTTTTCCTAATTGACTAACTACTTGTTGTTGAGACATAGGACTTCCAGGTGTTCTACCTGCACCACTAAATTGTTGTGCAACATTTGTATAAGCACTTGATGCTACATCTGCAATTAATGGAGATAAAAATGGATTAGAATATTGTCCTGATATTGTATCTGCAATTTGAGTATTTGCTAAATTAGCAATATTTTCTTGTGCAGCTAAACCTTGCATTTGCTGTGTTGTTGGAGCTACATATTGTGGCCCTTGACCATATATAGCACTAGCATCAGAAATAATCTGATTTAATGCTGGTTGAGCTGGGGCATAAGGTTGTACATTAACATCCTGAGTTCCACCACCACCTGTATTATTACCACCTCCAAATGACATATTATTTTTTCTCCTTTTTATTTTTTTCTAGTAAGACATGAGTTCTATTATAACCAAATCTACTAAGTACTTTTTGCCAACCTGGTCTAGCAATGAGTTCCATAGAATCACATTTATTATCCCAAGCAAATTTTTCTATATTCTTAATTAAGTGTTGCCACTTTTCTCTATGATGTCCTGTCATTATTCTAATGTTCAAACATCTCTTTAATGGTCTTTGTAATATTTCAGTAACTACAACACCATAATATGGAGCTTCTTTATTGTCTTTATCCCAAAGCATCCATAGCTGCATTTTCTTTTCTTTAATCCATTGTTTAATATTACTGGATAAAGCATAACCATTAGATCTTGCTAATGCATCAGCAATGTCTTTTTCAACGTGTTTCCACGCATCATCGACCATATCTTCAGGTATATATACCAATTCAATCATGCAGACTTTTCGTCAAATATCTCTATATAGCTTATAATACCAGCTATGTTATTAGCAGATGCTGCCTTTAATTTTAAAACATCTCCTGATTCTAAAACAATAACACTTTTTGCTAGGTTATCAATGGTCTTTGAAGCTAAATTTATATGAGCTATTTCATGTTCTGCATCAGAATTAGATGAGTCTGTTGTAAATGCTTCTACTTCAATAGATCCTGAATGTATATTAGTAATCTGTATAGATTTTATTAAAGCTGTTCTATTACTAGGACAAGTATATACAGTTGTTTTGTTTGTCGTTGTTAGATCAAACATTGCATTTTTATATATATTAGCCATTAATCAATTAAATTCCAAGACTGATTTTCTTCGTTCCAAGAATATCTTTGTCCATCTGTAGGAAAAGCAACTGGTGCTTCCCATAAACAAGTTGTTTCATTTAATATCCAACTTGGAAAAGGTTTTGGTTCTATAAATGCATCTCTTGTCTGATCATATCTATGACCTACTCCAGCAAAGTTTTTTCTTATATTACCATTATAAGATGTTTGTTTCCAAACGTCTCTTGTTCCATATAAATTATTTAAAAAATCTACTCCAGCTTGTTCAGTTGTTGCAATATCATTGGATACTACTTCAACTTTTTCAACTATATTTCCTGCTCCTAATTTTGCAAAATGTGCCATTATGCTGTGTAACTCCCTGATGCGTTAAATGTTAATATTGTATCTGAACCACTTGTTGTAACTGTAGGTGAGCCAGTTGTTGTTCCTGTATAATTTGCTGTTGGAAATCTTAAAATAACTACTCCTGAACCTCCATTACCGCCATTAGCAGGTAATCCAGCAGAACCACCTCCGCCACCACCAGTATTAGCAGTTCCAGCATCACCAAAATCATAACCACCGCCTGAACCTGAACCTCCAGCTGCACCTCCACCTGCTCCACCGATTGAGACGTTTGCTGAGCTATAGTTTCCAGCACCTCCTCCTCCTGCTCTTGTTACAGAAGAACCAGTTATTGATGAAGCTAATCCAGCTCCACCATCACCATCTGTTCCACTAGCTCCACCATTAGAATTTTTTCCAACTTCACTAGCACCTCCACCGCCAGCTCCGTTATCAGTTTCAGGAGCAACCCAGTTTCCACCAGCATAACCTTGATTTGCAGTTCCTGATCCACCATTGCCTGAACTACCATCACCACCTGATCCTCCACCGCCTGATCCTCCAGCAGTAGCATTATCAGTATTGTAAGATGCACCACCACCACCTCCGACAGTTGTTATATCTGTAATATCTGAACCTGAGATTGATGAAGCTGAACCTGAGCCACCGTATGTACTATTATTTCCAGTACCGCCAGCACCAACTGTAATTGTGTAAGTTGTTCCGCCACTAAGTGTTAAAGAACTTTCAGAAGAACCTCCTCCACCTGAAGCCTC
>TARA_R100001440_G_scaffold7442_1_pt1 | contig 13721 bp, 25 predicted proteins | sample TARA_R100001440 | Tara Oceans TARA_R100001440 (sample SAMEA2622112) | marine metagenome | biome: marine biome (ENVO:00000447); feature: surface water layer (ENVO:00002042); material: "saline water (ENVO:00002010), including plankton (ENVO:xxxxxxxx)" | depth 5 m
GAGCCGATGCCAATGTATCATCCTCCACTTCCGATGGAAGTTCAACTTGTGGATATTGATTGGGAAATATTGACTCCAGAACTAATGCAAGAATATCTCAATCAGATTGACAATGGCTCTGCACCTGAAACTGCTTATTATTCTTTAACATCTAAAGATTATGAAAACCTATCAATGAACATGGCAGAAGTTAAAAGGTATATAAGAGATACACTTTCAATAATAGAGTTCTATAGAGAATATGATGATGATAAAAATTCGTCAGAAGAAGAATAATCTGCTAGACTTTAGACTTTCAATATAGAGGAGGACGATATGTTGGGAATGATAGGAGAATGGTTGGGAATAGTAACAGGAGTTGTATGTGCCGCATCAATAGTCTGTGCTTTAACGCCAACACCAAAGGATGATCAAATGATCGGAAAACTATATAAATTAATTGAGATGCTTGCTCTTAACATAGGTAAAGCAAAACAATAATTAATATATGTCATCAACAGTTGAGCCATTTGTTTATAACGCTATCTTAGAAAAGGTTATTGATGGTGATACGATTGATGTTACTCTGGATTTGGGATTCAATGTATTTCTAAAAAAACAACGCTGCAGGTTGGCAGGAATAGACACTCCTGAATCCAGAACTAGAGACCTAGCTGAAAAAAAACTAGGTCTTGAAGCAAAAGCAAGACTAACAGAATTATGTGGAGAAACTCTCAAAATCAAATCTCTTGGTCGTGGCAAATTCGGAAGAATTCTTGCTATTCCATATACAGAAAAGAATGAAGATATTTGCAAACTGCTTATTGAAGAAGGTCATGCAGTTGAATATTGGGGCGGCAAAAAAACAAAAACTTGGGGGGATTATTAAAATGAATATATCGCAAGAGGGCATAGCTCTTATCAAAAAATTTGAAGGTTGTCCTATTGATGAAGATGGAAATGCAGTTAGTTATAGGTGTGCAGCTAACAAAAAAACTATTGGTTACGGTTCTTTAAAACTAAAAAATGGTTCACCTGTAAAAGACAATATGTCTATAACAATGCAAGAGGCAGAAGAATTACTCAAACATGAATTAAAAACATACGAAAAATATGTATCAAATTATGTTGATGTTCCTCTTGAACAAAATCAATTTGATGCTCTTGTTTGTTGGACATTCAATGTAGGAGGCAACGCTCTTGCATCATCAACGCTTCTTAAAGTGTTGAATAATGGTGTATATGAAGAAGTTCCACACCAGTTAAAACGTTGGAATAAAGCAGGTGGTAAAGTATTAGAAGGTCTTATACGAAGACGTGATGCTGAGGCATTGTTATTTGAGGGGAAGGAGTGGCATCATATATAAATGCCGTTAAGCAAAACACAAACTAAAAGATTGGGTGGCATACTTGCAATTATGTTCAAAGATCATATTCCAGATGCAAACTTATCGGAACTTATAAATCAAGATTTTGTAAAACTGCAAAACAATGAATATGTATTAACACCAAGAGGTCTAGATGAAAAAAATAGATTGTGTACTCTTGCAGGTCTTAATATTGTTTATGCAAGTGAAAAATCAAAAGAAGTCTCTAAAAAGTAGATAACTCATACTAAAAAAAATACTTCCACCAAGTACATAAAGATACATACTAAAAATATCTGCTAGGAATTGCATACGTGTGTAGAAATATCTTTAAATGAAACATCTTCACCACATTTAGAGCAATATACTCTTATTTTTTTTCTTTTATCTGAATACTCTGTTTTGACTATGCCACCTTTGAAAACAGTTTTAATATACTCATTTCTTGCTTCATACCATGCAATCTTTTTGTTTTCTTCTTCCTGTTCAAGTTTTAGTCTTTGTGCAATCACTCTATCTGTATATTGTGTCATTTCTCTTTTTCCTGTTGGTCTTTGATTAACTTGTTAACATGCTTATCTGCATTTAAAACTGGTTGCATTGCCCATTTTAATATTTCATCTTCCCATAAATGATTACAGTCAATACAATAAAATTCACCAGTGTTTCTGGCATATCCCCAATTTGTAGAATGACAAACTTGGCATTTTGTACCTCTAATTCTTTTGAATTGTCTTTCTCTTAGTTTCTTAAGACGTATTGCTTCCTTATTGTGGTTCATGCTCAAACTCCTCAACTCTATTGAATTCCATAAAATAATTTTGTATCAATCTGCTAATTCTTGGGTTTATAACAGCATGATTGTTTTCAAATCTAGCAATCATTGATCTATTTGGTTTGCCATTTGAAATGTAACCAAGATAACTTGCTAACTCAGATTGTGTAACATCATACTCTGAACGTAGTTTTTTTAATTCATCACCAGTCATAATTCTATCCAACATAATTTTCTCCTTTAATTCAATTTGGAATTATTCCATCCAACATTTTCTTCAATTAATATCTTGTTGATCTTTTCCATATCCTCAACAATCTTTTTATTTTCTGCTTTCAATTCTGCAATCAATAAGATATTTTCATTACAACCATAACAGGTGTCATGTACTTTTGTTTCTGTGTGTTTTCCATTTACTTTTGATTTACTTACAATTGGTTTTTTATATCTATTTAAGTATTCAAGTTGTTTTTGTTTGTGTACTGCAAGTTCAACATCAGTCATTGGTCTTTCATACCACATTCTAAAATTAAATTGGTCTTTTCTTGGACCAGTATAATTTTTTCTTGAAGTCATAACCATACCTTCATCTTTACCTGCTCTTAAATATTGTTGAACAGCTGATATATTTTTTACAATGAATGAATCACCAACTTCTAATTTTACTAATTCTTTTCTTTGTTCTTCACGTATAGCTCTTTTGTGCTTACTAGGTAAAGGTATATTTTTTTCAATCTTTATCATATAAATCCCTCAAAGTGTATGGCACTGCATTTTGAGTTTGGAGGTACAGTGCCACACGATCACTACTTCTGCTTAGTGAATTGTTGGTTTCTTACCATATTTCATAACGTAGCATAGAAGCTCCCAATCATCTTGATCAAGTTCATCTTCCATTTCTTGAAAGGTGCAATACATCAAATCTAGATTGCAATACTTCCTTTGTAAATCTTCTATTAGTTCTAATAATACTGTATTCATTAAATACTCTTCATATGTTCAACCCATGCCTTTTCTTCTTTAGGAACTTCATTGTCATTGTCATTTGCACATTCTTGTTCCCATGCCCAAACCTCCATTGGTTTAGGCCTTTCTCTCCATGTGTGAGTCATAGTTTCCCAATCGGTATCTAAATCCCAACCCTTGTGGAACAACGCACATTCCATAGCTTCTGTAAGGAACATAATTTCTTGTTTCCCATGCTCAGTAAGAGTGTTAAGATCAACAGTAAGGTTTTCATTAACCCACTTTTTAAGGGTTTCAGTTTTGAAGCCTTTGAAAGATTCTATTGCTTCTGTAAGGTCTCTATTATTTGACATTTTTTCTCCTTTTTCAAAATTCATATGTTTATAATAGCAAACTTGTTTACAATTGCAACCCTCTAGGACAAAAAAAAGCAATTTTTTTTAGAAGGGTAAATCGTCATCTTCAAGGTCTTTATTCTCATACAACTCTTTTGCATACTCTTGACCTGCTGTTTCTTTCATACCGTAATGTTTGAAAAATTTGAATTCATCACCAAACTTTGTATGTAACTCCTGATGGTGAAACATACATAATGGAATGACTTGATCATCACCTGCTTTTAGACCCCATCCACGTTTACCATCAGATGGTTTCAATAAATGGTGTACCTGAATCGGTCCTTTATGTGTGTAAAACCCTGCTTTTGAGATCATGCAGGGTTTTTTTGATACTTTTAGTAAATGCTCTTTATTAACTAATCTTTTTGCCATTTCAGTACGTAATCATAACTTTCTGAATCATATTCCAGATCAAGTATATCAACAATTGCGTGTACTGTTCTATCTATGTTTTTGACATCTGACATCCAAAGATCATTGCACTCCATGATACAGTTATGTGTCCTTCTGAGATCATTACATAACTCAACCAAGCCAAGAAGTTTTTCTCTTGGTATCTGTATTGAATATTGCGTATCTGTAAGTGCACTATCAGTTGGTGTAACTTTATTCTTGCTTACTAACTTGATTTTTTTATTACTCATTGCGTTCTCCTAAAATGGAAGTGGATCATCATTTTCATTTGCAACACTTTCTTCAACCTTTACAAGTTGGAATGCAGTGAATGGTGTTCCATCTTTGTTGCTTTCTCTTTTTCGTCCATAGAATTTGTAACGTTCACCATCAATAGTCACGCCACCACTTATATCAGGACTGTCTTTGTCTATCTTATTATTATTAACAAATATAAGACCAACTGACATTGCAAGTTCAAGTTTTTTTTCACCCTTGTTGTTTTCACTTTCAATAATACTAAGATATCGCATTTCATCTTTTGTATCATTTGGAGTGGCTTTTTTCCACAACACACTACCTTTTCTAATTATTTGGGCATTACCATCAATGTGTAATGTTCCCTCTTTCTCTTTCTTTTCCCATTCAGACATTTTTACTCCTAGTAATAATCAATTTATATTTCCATAAATTACTTTTTTGATATGATCTTTTCTTTTCTAAGACTTCACAATCTAAAGGCAATTTATATTTTTCCCTATACTCTTGTTTTCTAAAATCACGCATTCCTGCAGTCAATCCACTTTCACTACATGATTTTTGAAAGTTGTTGGCAATGAAGTATTTAAGTTCTTGTGGCGTCCACCAATGACCTCTAGACATCGCCATATAGATACAATCATGCATTGTTGGTTTTCTTTTACTCACTGGTTTTACCTTCATACAGTTCAATCAATCTAGCATAAGAATCTTTGACCTCACCATCACTATCTTCATGTGCTTGATGAATTGTTTCTTTATTAAGTTTGTAGATTTTCTTTGTCATAACGTTGTTGTTATCCTTCAACATCCTTCCACAATCTTTCAGGTATTCCTCTACACTATCACGTGATAAAACTACTTTACCACCATGACCAATCATCTTGTATTTACCTTTATCTCTTTGCATGGCATTTTCACCATCATCATCAGATGAACCTATTCCACATGCCATTGATAAAGAATATCTACGTGCATAAGTCAAAGCACTTCCAAATGCTTGTGGATCATGCTTATCAGCAGGTACAAAAACCATACCTGCACTTAGTTGTGAATCATGTCCATAAAAAACGGTTTCACAAACTGCACCATGTTCATTCAAACTACTGTTTTGTTGAAAGTAAATACCGTTATTGTTTAAGGGTTCTTTCACAGTATTTATTACTTGCTCCAAAGTTGCATAACCACTTTTAAAATATGGATTTGTTCCATCTTTGGTTGCGTGTACTATTTCCTGTTGTGCTTTTAACAAAGCTTGTATTAAGTTATTCATAATCAATTCCTCAATTTTTCATATCAAATAATATTTGTGCACCTTTTATTTCGGTTGCACTCCATTGATTCATAAAGTCTTCATTTGAAATGTCTGGTTCAAGACAAGACATTGCACAAACCTCATGAATATCACTAGAAAATGAAAGCAGTTGCCACATCTTCATTGCAATTCTTCTAATGTTTTTTACATAAACTTCTGTATCCTCTATCTTATAGCTTATCAACTCTCTCTTATGCTTTGTAACATAAACATAATCAACATGTGGTGTTTTGCTTGTGGCAAGAGAATAAACTGTTAACTGGTTTAAATAATCTGTTTTAACTTCTTTTGGTTGTATACCTGTTGTTTTAAGATCACGTACATAATCATCATATAAGTAATCACATATTCCTTTCAGTGGTATAGGAAGATCAAGATACACTTCAACCCATTTCTGTATGGCAGTTGGTTTACCGAACTTTCTGTAAAGTGGTATAACTTTGTCTAAGACTTCAGGAAGTGTCATTTGTTTTTCCATACACTTTGCAAAGTCATAATCTGCTTTATGTTCTTCAATACTTTTATAAATCTTGTCATACTCACGTAGAGCCGAGTCTATGCATTCTTGGATAGGTGCTGTTGTCATTACACCCATATTGATACCCTGCTCTACAGCAATCCCATACGTCATAGCAGGTGAAAATATTTTTTCTCTATAACCTGCAATATTGACAAGCCATTTAGCAGGATTTTTTCTGAATTTATTAAGAGCAGATGGACTGATATATTCAATCCCATATTGCTCAAATGCTTTGTTATTTCTTTTCATATCAAATTTCAATAGAAGGAGTGTAGCACATATTGGGTGATTTGCAAAATTATGATAGACTAGATTTATGAAACTTTCAGAATGGTTAAAAAAAGAAGGTCTAACACATGAAGATTTTGTTACCTATCTTAAACAAAACGATACACTTGTAAGCAAGGGTGCTATTGATAAATGGTGTAATGGTCAAAGAATACCAAGAAAACCAGAAATGCAAAAAATAACTATTGCAACAGGCGGAGAAGTTTGCCCAAACGATTTTTATGATTTGTAGGACTTGCATTTTTGTCCAACATAACCCAAAATGTCTGGATGTCTATTCAAGCTCTTTCATGGTGTATAACTAAACAGATACCAAACCCAACATCAAAACTAGTGTTGATGATCCTTTGCAACTATGCAAACGAAAACAATCAAAGTTACCCAAGTGAAAAACATTTGGGAAAAATTGTTGGTGTTTCTGATAGATCAATTAGAAGGTGTATTAAGCAATTATCAGAACTTGGTTTGTTGGTTGTTGAACAAAGGATAGGAACTAGCAACCTATATACAATAAATATGGGTACGGACACTGATGTCCAGACCGTTAGGACGTCCATGACCAATAATACTAAAGTAGATACTAAAGTTAATAATAAAGAAACAAAGGACAAGTATGACCAAGACTTTTTAGATTTTTGGGACGTATATCCACGCAAGGTTAACAAATCACATACATACACTAAATGGTTAAATGTTGTAAAAAAATATCAAAAAAAGAAATTACTAGTTTGTACAATTAGATTTGCAAATGAAACAAAGAACAACAGGACTGAAGAAAAATTTATACCACACCCATCAACGTGGTTAAATCAAAAAAGATATGAAGACTATGAAAACCAAGACATAACAGTTAAAAAAAGATCATTAAATAACTTAGCGGGGTAAATATGAATATTGAAAATGAATTAAGAAAAAAAGGAATACAACCTAGAAATACAGATGTTGGTACGCAAAAGATTAAGTGTCCAAGTTGTCAACCACACAACCACAACCCAAATGACAATCCATTAGCTTTAACAATTGAATCTACAGGGAATTGTGTTTGGTTTTGTCACCATTGTGAATACACTGGTGGTTTTAATGTAAGTACTGGTTGGAAAGCACAGACAAAGATCAACAGACCTGAAAAAATATATGTACCACCAGTTGTACCAAAAGAACCAAGTAAATCATCAAAACTGTATAGTTACTTTGCAAAACGTTGTATTAGTAAAGAAACAGTTGATGAAATGGGCATATATGCAGAAGGAAAAAATGATTATTGGTATGCTTTTCCTTACTACAACCTTAACAATGACATTGTAAATGTTAAGTACAGGAGTGAAGATAAAAAATTCAAACAATCACCAAATGCAAAAAAATGTTTATATAACTACAACAATATACATGGTGAGGATACTATTATATTTGTTGAGGGTGAGATTGACGTATTGTCATTATATGAGATAGGTTACACAAATGTGACAACATTGCCTGATGGTGCACCAAAGAATGCAAATCTTAAAGAAGATGATAAAAGGTTTGTAGGATTAAAGAACAGTAATCTAAAAGCTAAGAAAGTAATACTATTCGTAGATGATGATTCTGCAGGTAAAAGTTTACATAAAGAATTATTACATAGATTTGGTAAGGATATCTGTTGGTATGTTGAAAGACCAAGTGATTGTAAAGATGCAAATGATGTTTTGGTAAAACATGGTGAAGATAGATTAAGACAAGTGATTACAAATGCAGTTCCATACCCTGTAGATGGATTGTACAAAAGTGGCGATTATACAGGAGCAGTGCTTGATCTTTATAATGGCAATTATGTTAAACCAATAGAGATTGGATATAGCAACTTGGATAGAATCTACAAAATAATGAAGGGAACGTTTCACACTGTTACTGGTATTCCCAATCATGGGAAGTCTTATTTCTTAGATATGATTTTAATTAAATTAGCAAAAACACATGGTTGGAAATTTGCCTTGTTTTCACCAGAACACAGTACTCAAATGCATTTACGTAGAATGGTACAGATGATCAATGAAAAACCATTTGACATTGGTGATGAAAATAGAATGTCAACAAATGAATTAAAAAGTGCAATGCAGTTTCTTGATGAACATTTTTACTTTATTGAAACCAAAGAAGAAGTTCCAAGTATTGACAAGATATTGGAGATCAGTAAAGGAGCAATTCTAAAACATGGGTGTAATGGTGTTATTGTTGATCCATACAATGAAGTGAGTGCAGTGCGTTCAGGTGGTAAAAGAGAAGATGAACATATAAGAGATTTCATTTCTAAATGTAAAAGGTTTGCAAGATTGCATGAAATTGTTTTTTGGGTTGTTGCTCACCCAACCAAATTGCAGAAAATGGGTGATGGTGGATACACACCACCAACTGCTTACGATATAAGTGGTGCTAGTCATTGGAATAACCAAAGTGATGTGATATTAACTGTGCATAGAGATTTTGATGATAATACTAGTGAGGTAATTACTAGGAAGATACGAGAACAAGATTTATATGGAAAAATTGGTTCTGCAAAATTTAAGTTTAACAATGAAAAACGTATATTTGAACAGTTTGATACCTTTTATGATGATGTCATTCAACCTCCACATTGGTCTTAAAATGTTCTTATTTACGATACCTAGACCCTTAACCAGTGTCTAAGATGTTCATAGACGGCTTGTCAGACACCTAATTTTTGTCTAAAATCACCCAATATGGATATTTTGTATAAAAAGACTGATGAAGTAGTTCCATACTTTCAAAATCCAAGAGTTATCTCAGAAACAGCAATCAATGAAGTTGCTAAGTCTATCAAGCAACATGGTTTTCAACAATGTATTGTAATAGATGAAAATAATGTTGTAGTTGCAGGTCACACAAGATTACTTGCAGCAAAACAACTAGGTATGGAAGAAGTTCCATGCAAAATTTATAAAGATAGTGAAGATCAAATAAATGCATATCGGTTAGCTGATAACAAAGTTGGTGAATTAACCACTTGGGAAGATAAAACTTTACAGATAGAACTTGATAAACTCACTGGCATGGAGGTTGCAGGTTTCCAACCAGAACAAATGGATTTTGTACAGTTTGATGATTCACAAAGCAATGTAGATATTGAAGAACCACAAGCAGGATATCATGCAAGTGATCTCACACAATTAGTACCGATTACTTTTTATCTTGATAGAGAAGATAGAGAAGAAATAATGGAAAAACTTGAAAAGGTCAGAGATAATGAAAACTTACAAACAAAGAGCAATGCTCTTTTATTTATTATGAGAAAACTATGATATTAATACCAAACCCAAAACATGCAGAAGAAATAGATCAGGTAAATACAATGTATCCGACAAAAATGATTTCAATACAGGATGATTATGAACTAGAACCAACAATCGGTAATTTATATGGTTTTGTAACAGAAGGTTCATATCTAATTAAGTCAGATGACAGAGAGTGGTTAGCAGGTGCAGGTGATTTCTTCAGTATAAAGACTGATACAAAAGATAAAACTACTGCAAAAAAACTTTCATCTAGGGGACAAATGTTTTGGATTCTTCGTTATGGATTTCAGGGCATAAACATGCTTGGTCAATCAGAAGATCATGGAAGACTTTCATATATTGATGGTTGTACTGATAGTTTATTGATTATGCCACCTAGACTTGGTGATCCATGTTTAAATTATTTACACTTCCCAATGGGCATAGATCAAACACAACATTTACATCCAAGTATTAGGATGGGCATTGTTATTGGTGGCAAAGGTGAAGCATTTCAAAAACCTGATGGAAAAAGAACAGGTTGGGAAGAAGATTTATCAAAAGGCATGATGTTTTGTTTAGAAGAAGGAGAAGTACATTCATTTAGAACTTCAGAAAACTTTATGGACATCATTGCTTATCATCCAGATTCAGACTTTGGACCAACAGATACAAACCACCCCATGCTTAACAGAACTTACATAGATCACGGAAAAGGCTAATTTTGGGGGGTCTAAAGGTATTAACCACCTTCTAAAAATGCAATAGAGGGCATGTCAGAGGACGAAAAATGAGCCAAGTATTCAAAAAAAAGGATATAGACAAAGATGTCTATACTTTAGCAATAGAAAGAATTAATAGAACGTATGACATTTTTGATAATGTTGTTGTTATGTTTAGTGGTGGAAAAGATTCAACTGTATGTCTTAACTTAGCTTTACAAGTAGCAAAGGAAAGAAACAAATTACCTTTGCATGTTTATTTCTTTGATGAAGAAGCAATCCCATATGAAACAATTGATTATGTAACAAGAGTTGCAGACCTTCCAGAAGTAAAAATGAACTGGTTGTGTTTACCAGTAAAACACAGAAATGGATGTAGTCGCAATCACCCATTCTGGTATCCTTGGGCACCAGAAGATCAAGACAAGTGGACAAGACCATATCCAACACATGAATCTGTGCTTGGTCTTGATGATTTTCCAATATTTCCAAGAAAAAAAGAAGAAAGACCATCAGTTCCAGAATGTAATGGTCTGTTATTTACACCACAGGAGTGGGGTGAGGTTGGTGTAATTATGGGAATAAGATCAGAAGAAAGTTTAATGAGGTACAGAACAATACTACAAACAAGTGGCAAAAGGTATGAAGATTATATGATAAACCTAAAATCAAAAACTACATTAGCAAATGTTGTTAAGGTTTGCCCCATCTATGATATGAAGACAGTAGATGTTTGGACTGCACCACAAAAGTTTGGTTGGGATTACAACATTACCTATGACATATTAGAAAAGCTAGGGCTGACTCACTTACAGCAAAGATGTGCACCTCCATATGGTGAAGAGCCAATGCGTGGTCTTTGGCAATATTCAATAGCTTTCCCAGATTTGTGGGATAAAATGCAAAGCAGAGTGCCAGGAAGTGCAACTGCAGCAAGATACGCCAATACAGAACTTTATGCTTTTGGTGGATTACCAGATAAACCAAAAGATACATCATGGCCTGAATTTATCCAATATTTTTTAGACAAACACCCTGAACCACATAAATCAAAAATAGCAAAAGTTATAAACGATTTTATACGTGTACATAATAAAAAAACATCTGATCCAATATTGTCAACACACCACCATGAAAGTGGTATTGGTTGGAAGTTTCTTCTTCGTATTGCAATGCGTGGAGATTTCAAAGGCAGAAAGATTCCGAACTTTACAGCAGATAATGAAAAGTATTTACAAAGTAAAAAAGCATATGAGGAGGAAAGATATGGTAAAAAAAGGTAAAGACAATCAACCTATAAATCAAATGCAATGGGTTAAAAGATCAAAGCTAAAGGCAAATGACTACAATCCTAATAGGGTTGCACCAACTGAATTAGAACTTTTAAAAACATCAATCAAACTTTGTGGGTGGACACAACCAATTGTTATTCGTAAGTCATTTGAAATAGTAGATGGTTTTCATAGGTGGACTGTATCTGCTGATTCAGATATTGCTGAATTAACAGATGGTTTTGTGCCTGTGGTTTTTTTAGAAGATGCAGTTGATGAAGCACAACAAATTGCTGCAACAATCATTCATAATAGAGCACGTGGTAATCATGGAATAATTCCTATGACTGATATTGTCCGTAAAATGAAAGATAAACATAATTACACAGATGAAGAACTCATAAACATTCTAGGCATGGAACAAGAGGAAGTAGATAGGTTATATGATTACCGTCCTATGACTGAAAAAGGGAGTCAAGAGGAATTTTCTAAGGGTTGGGTGCCTGATACAGGAAAAAGGGAATTTGATTAAATACTGATTATTTTGTCTAAAATACCTAAAAACCACCCTCTGAGGTGTCCTCTATTGAATTTTGTGAGGGTGGTTAATGGTTTAGGTATAGGTAAAATGACTGTTATCTCCAACTCTTAGATTCATAAGAACCAAAAGAATGGTTGTCTTCTGCATGAAGTAATGCATCCCATAAGTAGTCTGTATCTAATTCATTTGCAATGTACCCTTGCAGAATACAATCAAAGTATGATTTCATAGGTTCACCATATTCACTTCTGTTCATTGTGTAGAACATAACATCAGCTGTTTTTCCAAAATCATGAGCTAGTTGTCCAGTCATTTTGATAGTGAAATATTCTTTTCTGTATAGTATTGGAAACCCTTCAAAGATATCCAGTGCATGTTCACACTTATTTGTAATATCCCAAAGAACACCTTCAACGCTTGAACCTTTGTGATACTCAATATCTGCAACACCTTTGAAAACTAATCTGTAATCTTGCAAAGTAAATTTCACAATCTTCTTAGCATTAGGGCATCTTCCCTTCATGTTTTCTAAATTAAGATTGGCACCGTAGGCAAAGTAAAACATAGTTACACCACCTTCTGTTGAATCAAACCATGTAACTCTAGGTCATCAACAAATGAATCTGGTGAATCATTGGAAACGTTCCAACCAAACTGTGTGTGTATTCTTTTGCATGTAGAAACCATCCACTGTTGGAAAGTATCACTGGGTGCAAGAGATAACTCATACAATGCAAATGCAATGTCCTGTTTTGTCTTACCACGCAGAATACCTCCACCTTTTACAACATACTCTAACTTGTGCATAACTGTCTCCTTCTTTTAATAAAGTATTTTCTAACATCATTGTCAACCAATGAATTCTTGACCTTTGATAAACCCTTCAACATAAGTGCAATTTTATCTGTGTAATCCAATCTGTTGTCATCTTCTTTCACTTTGATTGCTCTATGTTGATCTGCTGCTTGACACATTGTTAAACAAAACTTTAACCAGTTCATAATCTTTTCTACATCAGTTGTACCACTGTGGTGTCTAAACTCTACAGTTCCGTGTTTCCAGAAAGACTTGATGTTTAGTTTTGTATATCTAGTTCTTAACAAACTTGAAATTTGTCTAGCTGATCTACAATCATCAATTGCTTCAAATGATTGTTTCAATCTAGTGATCCCAAGTACTGGAATACAATACTCATTGTTTCTTCCTCTTCTAGAATTTGGCATTACAGAATCAATTGCACTTTCAAACTTTATGTAACGCTTGAAAAGGTTTCTGAATTCTTTGATCTTCCAATCTGAAACACCAACATGAACATGTAACCCACATGATTTGTTAACTCTTGAACCAATCTTTTCAAGTGCTTTCAACATATGCTGTAACTGTTGAACACCGTTCACACCTTGTAATACTGGTGATACAAGTTCCATTGCGTAACCATTACCATAAGAACTTAATGATTGATCTGGTTTCAATCTCCACTTTGTTGAATCACAATCACTGTAAGATGCACGACTTACTGATAAGGAGAATGGTGATACTAAATCACCAGATAAACCACTAGTCCCAAAGTCTTGTGCAAGTCGTTGAAAATATTGATTCATTTCTGCTTCTGTAGTTGAACAATTATTTGGAGCAATAAACTCAATCTCAACACCAAAG
>TARA_R100001440_G_scaffold16293_6_pt1 | contig 13709 bp, 13 predicted proteins | sample TARA_R100001440 | Tara Oceans TARA_R100001440 (sample SAMEA2622112) | marine metagenome | biome: marine biome (ENVO:00000447); feature: surface water layer (ENVO:00002042); material: "saline water (ENVO:00002010), including plankton (ENVO:xxxxxxxx)" | depth 5 m
TAACCAATGTTCTTTGGTCATTGGATTAGGCTCAACCCAATGTCTGAACTCTTGCTTACCGTCTCGACTACGTGTTTGTCCTAGAGGTTTGGAAGCTCCAAAATATGTATTTGAACCCTGGAAGAGTTCTACAAACTCCCCCAGGGTTTTGTCAAGTATGTCCATACTAGAATGGTGTTTTCTCTACGGACTCTTCTTTATCGTGATTAACTTTTACAGCCCCTTGTTTACAGCTGTTGTAAAAAGTATAAGCCGCTTCTAAGACATCTTTCGATTGAATTGTACCTTGATGTTCAATCTCCCAACCGTACCAAGAACCAAGATTGTTCTTTTCTAGTACCGTTTTGAGTGTGTACATTTGAGTAAATGGTGCTGGCTTAAAGTAACCAGACCCATCTTTTTTCTTCTCTCGAACTGACATCATCATAGAATTCCACTTCTTAGACTTTTTTCTTTGAGTAGATTTCATTGTCATCATCGCAGTGCTAGACACATCTTTATCTTCAACAATTAAAACATAATGAGAAGCAGTCTCTTCGACATAGTTTCCGTTCTCAAGTCTGTCTTTATTCTTGTCGTCTCTAGTTGTCTTTGACATGATATCACTGTCTGATGGATAGATATTTACTGGCGCAGAACTACCTTCCTGACCTCTATCTCTCCATTCAATATACTCAAGCTTATAAAAACAAGGAACTACTGAAATTCCTTTTTGGCCATCATATAATTGATTTGTGACTGTGTTGAAAATCATACCAGGTCTTGCCTCAGGTATGAATTGAGAATCTCCTTGCGTTACTTGTGGAGATAGTTGACCAAGTATTTTTAAAAAAGGTAATGCCAGACTCTTTGAGTCTACGTTTTCAAAACCTTGATCTGCAAATTGTTCCAAATTAATATTTGCAACAGCACCACCAGCTTCTCTAGTAGCGACTTCTTTTTTATCGTTTAACTTCATAGTTACTCCGTTATTATTTGTTCGTTATTTTTGTCTTGTTAGCAATATATACTCCAAACATATCAAATGGAACCTGCTCCCCTTTTTCCACTTGCTCTTTAACAAATGCTTTTAAGGTCATAGGTTCTACTTTTTGTTTTTGAGTATAAGCAAAACCAAGTTGTTCACAAATTCTTACGAGTTCTGAAACTTGATTATCTTGCCCTTTATCTATATTTGCCGTCAAGACATTTTTGATCATGTCGCCATGACCGTTATCTCTAAGCCAACCAAAAGCTTCATCGTTTCTTGACTCAGGAATTTTTGCGGCATAAAAAGGTTTTACTTCAACCTTAGTGCCGTCAGCTAGTTCTAGTTTAGACACACCAGCTTCCTGCATCATATCAGGAATTGTTCGTTCCTCATACTCTTTAGCTTTTTTCTTTAACTCAGAAATCTCTTTATCTTTATCTTCAATTTCTTTATGAAGATTTTTAAGTTCATTACATTTATCAGAAATAGACTTTACGTCATCTTTACTTAATTCAATGTTCGAGAACTTTTCGATGTCTAGATTTTCCATATATTTCCTCCTAATCTGTCTATAATTATTTTCTTGATTAATGCAAGAAAAAAAATATAAATATTTTATGGAATGGAAATACCCTTACAAGACAAAACCGTTTGATCACCAAAGAACTGCCTTAAATAAATCAGCTCACTCTTTAGCTTATGCTTATTTTATGGAGATGGGTACGGGTAAAACAAAAACTGCGATTGATAATATTGGTTATTTATATTTAAAAAAAGAAATAGATACTGTCCTAATAGTGGCACCTAAATCTGTATACACTATATGGAGTAAAGAAATACAAGCACACCTACCAGATATAGTGCAAAGAGATATATTTCAATGGAAGGTTGATAAACCTAAAATGTGGGATAAGTTTTTAAAAAGTGAGAAACTAAAGATATTTCTTATGAATGTTGAAGCTTTAAGTGGTAAAACGGGATTCAAAGAAGCTGAGTCTTTTTTGAAAAAATTTCCGCAGAACTTTGTTGTTATTGATGAATCTACCACAATTAAGAACCCTAAGGCCAAAAGAACTAAATATATACTATCTTTAACAAAACATATTAAATATAGAAGAATATTAACAGGATCCCCTGTAACTAAATCTCCCCTTGATTTATATTCACAGTGTTATTTTTTAGACCCTAAATTGTTAGGATATGAAAGTTATTACGCTTTTAGAAACAGATATGCAGAGATGCAACAGATTCAGATGGGTGCAAATAGATATATATCTATTCCAAAGTTTTATAAAAATATAGAAGAGCTAGAACACAAACTAGATGTTTTTTCTTTTAGAGTTCGTAAAGATGAATGTTTAGATCTTGAGCCAAAAGTAAGACAGAAAAGAGTTGTACATATGTCAACAGAGCAAGGTGTTCTTTATGAAAAACTTAGAAGGCGAGCATTAGCTATTGTAAACGATTCAACTATATCATTTAGTAATAAATTAACTGAAATGATTAAATTACATCAACTTACAAATGGTTTTTGTAAAGATGACGATGGTAATATTCTTGAATTTGGAAAACAAAAGATAAATGCTTTAGAAGAAATTATTGAAGAGACTGATGATAAAATAATTATTTGGGCTAATTACATTTATAACATAGAACAAATTAAAAATTTTCTTACAACTAAGTATGGTAAAGATTCTTTTGTTGAAATTTATGGGGCTACTAAAGTTAAGGATAGACAAAAGGCCATAGAGTCTTTTCAAAACGATCCTAAAGTTAGATTTTTTGTTAGTAATCCTACAACGGGTGGTTACGGTTTAACTCTTACTGCCGCGAACACAGTGGTTTATTTTTCTAATAATTATAATTTAGAAGTCAGAAAACAATCTGAAGATAGAGCGCATCGATCAGGACAGACCGGCACGGTAGTGATTATAGATATAATTACAGAAAATACCATTGATGAAAAGATAATGAAGGCCTTAACTAAAAAAGGCCAGATCGCAGCGAAAACTTTAGGTGAAGAAGAACTTAAGGATTGGTTATTGTAATTTTTTAAACTGTTCAACTCTTTCTAAAAACTTATCACCATATTCAGATAGATCAGCTTCATTTAATTTAAATTCTTGATATTGTAATCCTCTTGTACAAATACTAATTACACCTTGTTCTATTGGTCCGTAATTTTTCTTATGTGCAAGATAGTATGCACCTAGTTGAAGTTTATAATCATCAACCCATTCTTCTCTTTTGGGTTTGTTAGCTTGTTTAAAATCTATAATAGATGGTTTACCGTAGGCCATTGCAACTAAATCTGTTGTGCCTGCGTATTGGTTTTCATATTCTAATGACACCTCGTTACCCCAAACCTCTTCTATATCTAAATTATCTAAAATAATTTTGGCCATCATCCGTGGTTGTTTACCCGATTCACTTGCATTAAAATAGCCCTCTCCATTGTAAGCGTATTCTAATACTTGGTGCATTTCTGTACCAATCGTAGATGCTTGTTGCATAATTCGATCCGCTTCTTCATTCCCAACTTTTCTACGCCAATTATCTAAAAATCTTTTGTCCTTCGTAGCTGATAAAATTGTGGTAACGCTTGGAACTTTAGCCTCTCCTACAAGATATTTTCGTCCTGTAGTATCTGAAAATCTATTATAATGTTTATATGGATATTTACGAATCCGTTTCATCTTTATTCTTAACAAAAGAAACATCTACTTCTTTTGTTTTTTTATCTTTATTCTCACCCTCTACAGCTTTAAGTATTGCAAGATCAATTTCAGATAAAGGTTTACCTGCTTTTTGATCAGCTTTTATTAAATCGTATACACCTTTTACAGTTGCCATTAATAATCTTTCCCTTTCGTATATAGTTTTGTGTTATAAAACTTAATTTTTGGTTTGTCTAGTTTTTTTAATCCACTGTTTTCTGACAATCCTTCAATATTTTCATAAATAGCATTTATTCTTTTTCTAGCATCTTCGTTAGATAGATTTGAAAATTCTGGTAAATTTATTTGTCTTAAACCAGTAAACGTTTTTCCAACAATATCTGTCGCTTTAAATTTTCTATAGATATCATTAGCATTGGCCTCTTCACCATTTACTTCATAAAAAGCTTCATTTGGTAATCTTAATTTTTGTTTTCTTAAGTCTATTCCTGATTTTTCTCCACCCCTATATTGTTCTGACCCAAAACCACCTCTAAAAAAATCTTCATCTCCCGGCATCGTAATACTTATGATCATTGAATCATATTTATCTCTATTTTGATTATATTCATCTGTTAATTTTTTTATTTGAGTAGTTGTAGGTTTTCCTGCAAATTCAGCATACAATCTATTCTGATTTCCTGTAACTCTAACCCCACCTGTTTTTAGCATCCAATCATACATAGGTCCAAAATCAACACCGTTGTACCCTTCTGTAGTTAAGAATGCGACTCTTCTGTGTTCTGTGTCTCTAAAATTTCTACCTCTTAAACTAAAATTTAACATTTTACCATCAGGCATAATAAATCCTGCCTCTCTTATATTTTCAGTAGTTCCAAATTTTTTAATTGATTGTTGTATTAATTCTAAATCTTTTTGTGTCTGAGGTAGATAAATTGATGAACCGGATGAATCTAAATTTTTTACTTTAAAAGTAAAACCATCTACCGTCGCTGTTTCATTTATTAAATTTGCAAAATTGAGAGCATCTTGCATTTTTAAGTTAGAACCAAAATCCATTTCAAAACCAATATTTGCACCTTCAAAATTACTTGGAACTGTTTCTGCTACAAAGGCAGCATCTTGATTAAATTCTTTTGCTCTTTCCTTAATAACATCACCAAATTTATCCAAATTAAAATTTGATTTAACATTAGCCTCTATATCCAAACTTCTTTCCACTGTTTCTGCGTAAGAGCCAACTGTATCTGCTATTTTGTAGTTAACTACATCAGGAGTGTTTTCGAAAAAATTTTTAATTGGAACTGCTAATTTTCCTTGTTCTAACAGCTCTGGAATATCTTCCCGTTGCGCTGAAATTCCTGCTGTTATTTCTTTTCCTCCCTCTTGAGCTTTAGGATAAAATCTTGTTTGTTCATTTGTTTTAGTTCCTGCCACTGCAGGAGTTTGTAGTTGTTCTTTTACAGCTTCTTTCGCAATTTCGGTTTCTGTAGTTTCATTTTTTTTACCTAAATCTAAAACCATATTTTTTTGAATTATTGTTTTACCACCTCTCCAATCTGCAGTTTTTATTTGTTCTCCCTCAAAAAAACCTTTTTTGGCAGGTACAAAACCTCTATTCTTAAAAGCTTTTTCAGCAGCTTCAGAAGTCAAATCTTCTGCTACAACATACCTAATACCTTGAGCATCAGCTAATTTTTCTATTTGATTTAAAACATTTTCAGTAGCTTCACGATTTAAACTACCTATCGTTTCTATGTAAATTGCAGGTTCAGTTTTAACTCTTTTTACTTTACGTTTCGGATAAAAAGATACTTTACCCTCCGGAAAAACCTCTATGTTTGCAGCTGCTAAAGGTATTCCTGCATCATCTTGAGCCATAACAACATTATTAGGAACCTTACCGTCTTTACTTGTGTAAGAATCGTATACTGATTGTGTTATATAAAAGAGTGCATCACCTTCTACATTTGACTCTTCTGAAGATAGTTCTGTAGGATATTTTTCTTGAATAGCTTTTTCAAGTGCAAAAAATATTTTCTTTTTATGCGATTGAGGCATTTTAGTGCTTTCACTTATTTGTTCTCTTGTGCCTGCGTATTTTGCTATTTGTTCCTGTAAATTATTATCTAGATTATTTGTTTCAACAATAGGTCCCTCATATTCTTTAGTTTTATTATAGAAAATAGTAGGTTTTATTTCTGAATCATCAGGAAATGTTTCTGTTGTTTCTAAATCTATATCTGGTTGAATAGGTGGATCTTGTTTTATTTGTGGTTCGATCGGAAATGTTTCTGTTGTGATTGGTTTAACGGGTGTTTGTGTTACAGGAGGCTTAGATACTTCTCTAATCTCCTCTTGCACTCTTTCAATATCTTCAGCTCTTGGGCCTATTGCTGCGCCTTCCCCTGTGGTGCCTACAGATTTTGAAGTCGTCATATCCTTTAATTCTGCGGCAACAGCTTGAGCTGGCATAAATAATGCTCTTAACATTTTTAATTCTGAGCTATCCATATCTTTCGGAGATGCTTTTAGCTCTTTTATAAGTGGTTGTAAATCTTTTTGTGCTTTATATCCTACCGCTCCACCAACACCAATAGTGGCTATTGCTTTTAATAATGCGGGTAAACCAAGGACAGGAGCGACCATATCATATCCTTGTCACTAGTTCTAAAATTATATATCCCATACCTGCTAATAATCCACCAGCACATCCAATTAAAATTCTTTCTATCCTTGTAATTGAGGACTCAATTCTATGTATTCTATCATGCGTTTGTTTTTGCATGATACGACAAAGTTTTTCGTGTGATTCTATTCTTTCAAGTGCTGACTTAGACATTATACAGTTCTCCTTTGAGCTATCGCAGCCCCTAAAGCATCATCAGGAAATAGATTGTCATAATTTTGTGCAGTTAGTTGTTCAATACCTTGTCTTGCAGGTGATGGTAAAGAAACTCGATCATCTTGTTTTGGTTTAAAAGGATTAGGTAATGGTCCGATATCTTTTATGACACCCTCTTTACTTTTTGGTTCAGGTAAAGCTTCTTCAACAGCTGAAAACTGAGCTGCATCAATACCACCTTTAGGAATCTCTTGTCCGTAAGCTTGGTTAACAATAGCAACTGTTGATGCAAGTTTTTTCCCTGTTCCTGTAGCTCGGTTCATAGTTTGAAGCCATCCTGGTGTATCACCACCAAATTCTTTATTAATTAATTTTTTTGCTGCTCTTTGTTCAAATACATCTTTTGCATTATCGAAAGCACTTCTTCCTAATAATAAACCCTGAATGTTTGCTAATTTAAAACCAATTATACCAACTAATTGTCTTGCACCTCTTTGAAATATTCTACTTATACCAGCCGCTGTATTAGATGGATTTACTAAGTCAGCAGGTTTTAAAGTTTTTCTAACCTCATTTACAAAATTTTTTAAAGTAGTAATTTCTGTTGCATCAAATAACGATCTTGCAAAATCAGGATTTTTTTCAAATATGTAATCAAAATTTCTTACCATTGCAGCAGGATTAAATTTTCCGTTTCTTATTGAGTCATTAAACATTTTTTCAATCATCCCGCCTCTTAATTTAGCAAAATCATTATTTTTTAAAGCCGCTGCTTTAGGAGTTAAATCATCTACACCAAAAACCGTTTTTAATCTGTTTATTATTTGTGCACCATCTTTTTTTCTTCCCACAGTTCCTAAACCATAAATATAATTTATAGCTTTCATTCCTGTCACATCTGGATCTAATAATATTTTTTGAATTGCATTCCCTGCTGTATCTTGAACAGTAACATTACCTTTTTTAATTGGGTTATTTTTAAATGTTTGTTCTTTATAACGAAAAGCCTCTCTGGCTTTTATTAAATTATTTTTTATTACTTCATCGCCTTCTTTTCCAGCAAACAATAAATTATCCATTGTATCGTTATATAATTTATCGAATTCTTGTTTAATAGCGATAGCAGTTTTTTTATCAGTATCATTCTTAGCAGCACCAATAAAATTGGCTAATTTTTTTCTCATAATTTCAAAATCATTTAAAGTTTTTGGAGGTACTTTTTTCTGACTTTTTTTCTTCTTAAAACTATTAACAAATGATTTTATTTCTTTAAAAGCTTGAGTAGAAGCTGGTGTAAGTTTTGTATCTAAAATACCAGTGGCTTCATCGATAGCTTTTAAAAAATTGTATGGTTGTTTTGTTTCATCCTTAATTGTTTTTTTTACTGAATTAGTTAACAATTGAATGTTAGATGCTTCACCATTAAATATAGCATCTTTATCTACTAGGTTGTAAGCATCATCAACTTTTTTAGATGCTACGTCAAAAGCTTCTTCAATAGTATTGATTAATCCTTGACCAATGTCTTCTACACCTTCTTCAATAACATTACCTTGATTGAATTTTTTTATCATAGCTTTTAATCCAAGACCAATATCAATTTCTTGTTTTCTTAAAAACTCTAATGCTTTTTTTTGCACTTCAGGACCAAAGGCACCTTTTGCAGCTTCATATAACGCAGCAATACCTTCTTCATTTCTTTTCGCTTGTGATTGTGAAAGTTCAAATCCGAATTCTCCTGCACCTGCTTGTACAGCAGCAACTTCATCATCAAAACCTTTAGCGACTTGATTAAAGAAATTTTCAGCAAACTCTGGTGTCATTTTTTTCGTATCTACACCTGCTGCTTTCAATGCTTTTTCACCTGCAGGTGTAATTTCTATTCTTCTTACCTTTTCGCCATCAACAGTTTCTGTAATCAACTTATAATAATTAGGGTTACTTCTAAACATTTTTAGAACTCCTCTACCGACAGGGCCAAGCACACCTTCAAATCCTAATGTTATAGCACCAGTTATACCTACTCTTCCAACATCAAAATCACCTCCAAGTGCTACTGCTCCTAATTCTTGAGCGGTAGTAACTGCTCCTGCTTGTCCAGTTTGTGCGAGTGATCTTTTTAAAATATTTCCTGCAAATTTTTTTGCAATTGTAGAGTATCCTGGAATGTATTGTAAAATTTGTGAAGTAGTTTGAATAAAATCTTGAAAAGAAGCACCAGGTCTATTTAAATAAAAAGATTGACCGTCTGGCATTACAGCAATAGGATTACCAAACTTGTCTTCCATTATATTACTTCCTGGTACTTGCTCCATTATAATTTGTGCCTGTGTTCTTATGTTTGGTGTAATACTCATACCTAAGGCAACTTTACCAGCACCTTCACCTACATATTCACCAATTTCAGGCATATCAGAAAATTCAGTAGATTTTGTTCCTGAAAAAAATTCATAAACTGCCTCACCTACTCCTGACAAAAAACTTTTTTCTTTTTTATCTAATCTTATTTTATCTAGTTCTTTAATTTTATTTTCATCAGTAATAGCGTTATCATTAATGCCTAACTTTTTTTTTCGTATTTCATCGAGTTCTTTTATTTTTTTAGGATCTATAACTTTAGTAACCATTTTAATTCTCCGGGTTATAAGGTATGTACTGACCACCTACATATATATATTGATTTCCTTCACTATCTGTAATTATATTTTCTGCAAATTCTGGATCAACTTTGTTCATATTTAAATTTATTTGTTTTTGTATATCTTCTGTGATTAATGGATTATTTTTATGAAATTCTGCTTTCATTTGTCCATAAGTTTTACCTTCATATCTACCTTGTAATCCTTTGTTAGCAGCCATGAAAGGCTCTACAACTTCTAAAAAGAATTTTTTATTTATTTCGTTTGCTCTTCTTGTTAACGCTGTGTTAAGTAAAATACCATCTTTAGACATACTTAGTCCTGGAGTTACATTAGCAACAAAACTTAATTCTTTATTTGATATTGCTCCTTTAAAACCTTGAAGGTTATCTATTGTTAATTTACCTCCTACAGTTCTTAAAACTTCCGCCAAAGGAACATTTTGAAAGTTAGCTTCAATACCAAACTCATTTAAAAATTTAGTAGCAGATAATCTAAATTCTCCTAAAGCACCTGTTTTCAATTCATCGTCAGGTAACTTTGCAAGTATATCTAATTGCTCTAATATATTATCTAATTGAACAGCACTATTAAAAGTTTTTCTAACACTTCCAAATTCTTCTGCATCAGCTTTTCCTAACTCCTCACCAATTTTTTTTGTATAAGGATCTATTTCTCCACCTACATTTACAGTAGTTCCAGACTTACCAAGTATGTCAATTTTATCTGTAACTAAATTTCTTTGATATAGCAAATCAGGATTATATGCTTGGCCAAATTCTGCACTAGCTTCTTCAGGAGTTAGTATTTTAAACTTATCTTTATCTTTTTCTTCTTTTTCTCTTCCTATTTTTTCAAGTTTCATTGTTGTAAGGTTTCTTTGATAAGCTCCCTTACCTTGTAATTCAGGTGGTAAATCTTCGTCTGCTACTAATTCAAATTGATCAACTTTATCATCATCATCCTCCTCTAAACTCGCTATCTGAGAAGCCACTGTAGGAACTGCCGCCATACCTTGACCAAGAGTTCTAGCCAATGCTCCTAATTCAGATTCTCCAGGTGCTTTTCTTGCTTGTAATAAAGCTGAAGTTATAGGTGTAAGTAATAAGTTTCTTCGTTCTACTTCAGATAAACCACCAACTTTAAATTTCTTAACATCTAATTTTTTTTCTTTTTTAAGATAAGCATCTCTAAAAAGGGGTCTTAATAAAACCTTATTCATTTACCCTCCTATTCCTGAGAACGCTTGGAAAGCTCCTAATCCTGTTCCTATAGATTGTGCTAAAGGTGCTGCTGTCGGTGCAGTAGACATTGTTATTTGTGACTGACTAGTTGGCCCTGCAGCGTAAATGTTTTTTAAGAACTCTGCTCTTTGGAATGGCTCGTAAGCTTGTTGTAATTGTGTTGCTCTTTGAGCATCTAAAGCTTGTTGTGCTAACTGTCTTTCTAAACCACCAGCTGCTAATAATTGATTAATATCTTGTCTTGCCATATCTTGTTGCTGTTGTCCAAGAGCACCTAATTGTTGTCCAGCTGCTAAACCAACTCTTTGTTGATTCTGTGCCGCTCCTAATGCAGTTTGAAAACCTTGTGCTTGTGATCTACCTATTGCCTCTAATCTTCTTAAATCTTGTTCTGCTCTTTGTACACCTTCTCTTCCACCACCAAAAGCACCTGATCTAACAGCTTGCGCAGATAATTGATTTTGTCCCATTTGTGCTTGTCTGTTAATTTCATCAGTTACATATTGTTGGAAAGGATTAAAAAACTGAGAAATGTTTGGTGCTTGAGCCGCTGATAATATTTGTCCAATACCCGCAGCCGTTGTCGGTGATCCGATGCCCGTTGTCCCTGCAGTTTTAATACCTCTTTGTTCTAAAACTGATAACGGTGCTGTTTTAACATCTGGAATACTAACTGGTTGTTGCGCTACCTGACGCGCAATATCCATTAATTCTAATTTTCTTTCTTCAATACCAGGAGCTTCTCTTACATATTGTGTTTGAGATGCTGGAGTTGATTGAGGTGCACCTCCGCCACCACCAAATATATTACTTATAAAACTCATTTACTTATCCACTTTTCTAGTTGCACATGTTTCTTTTGCCATCCCCATTTTTTTGAGACTTTCTCCCAACCAGGTCTAGCCCAAAGACTTAAACGTTTGCATCCATTATTTTTTGCAAACTTAGTTATTGTATCAACAAATTGATCCTCCCATAAGTCCCTTCTTTTTCCTGTACAGATAACAATCTCTAATTGTTGATAGTTTGGCATTTCAGATATTCTAGTTATCCCAACACCAAAAACTTTGTTTTCTTCTAATTCATCAGAGCCAAACATAAGAAAACACTGCATCATATCTTTTTTAAGATAATCATATATGTGTTTAGCATCAGCATATTTACCAGAATATTTTAAAGCCTCACTAACCATAAACTCAGCTAAAGGCCAGAACCTTTCTATGTCTTTAGGCTCAACAGAAATAACCTGTACTAAAGGTTTAATTTTTTTTCTTGTTTGTCTCATTAGCATCCTGGATTATGTCAAATACTCTTTTATATCTCTTTTGTTGTTCATAAAAATACTGAGCACCTTTTTCTCTCATATCTTTAACACTATTAGGATTAGCACCCGCTATAATACCTGCTCCCAATACACCATCTGCTCTCGTTACAAATTCTCCGTCAGCTAATTGAGCTAACATTGTATCTTCATCTTTATCTCCAACACCTGAACCATCTTCTACATATCCCGATGCTCTAACGTAATTGTTAGCATCGTTTTCATCGTGAGACATTTTTGAAGGAAGATAATTAACACCGCCTTCATTAAATTTTTTTATCTCAGCTAAACCACCAGTGTTAAATCTATTTCTTGAAATTTCGTATGGACCTAATCTTTCAGCATCTGCTGGTCGATCTTGTTCTGGTATGTAAATTTTTTCATATGTTTTTTCTTGACCTGTGGTTGGGTCTATGTATTTAAAGTCTGGTCTTTTTTGTGCAAAGTCACCATAAGCAACATTGTAAGTTGGTTGAAATAAATCTACAGGTTTTTGTTTAAATGCTCCTGATAAATAAGCTAATGCTCCTGCCCCGATACCCGCTTTCATAGGATCGATTTCTCTTTCTCCTTCAATAATTGTACCGTTTTCAACTCTTTGTCTTGTAAAAATTTTTGCAAGATCCCTTAATGTCGTAGCTTTTTTTTCATTATCTTGAACTACATTTGTATTAAGAACTTTAGAGACACTTGGAAGGACTGGCAAACCAGGTATAGGTTTAAAACCTGCCGCTGTTACCCCTGGAACTGCTTGTCCTCCATAATATCCCAAACCCGCTCCAGTCACCGCTCCTAACAAACGATTTATTCCCGATGCTCCTGCTTGTTTATTTGCTTGATATCCTTTGTATCCACCATAAGCTGCGAGTACATAAGGTAAAACATTTAGCATTGTATAAATTCTCCTTTTAGATCTAAAGTCTCTAATATTACCATTTTACTTGGCTGATATCAACTCATCATGAAACTTGCCTTGGTATTGATGCTCTCCTACATGCACTATCGCGTCATTAATATAGGCATAGCATTTACCCCCTAAATCTCTCCAAAGTTTACAAAATGCAAAATCTTCTCCGTTGTAAGTCTTTTCTTTTGGGTCATGAAGAGTATCAAAAAAATTCCACATATTAGGTTTGTTAACATATTTACCGTTGATGACTGTCTTTTGTACTATTTCTTTTTCAGGATATTTCTCAATCATTTTTTCTATAACTTCTCTCTTAATAAGCATACATCCTGTTGGTGAATCTGTTACTTCCATAACACCTTTATCAACCTTTATATTATTAGGATCGGGCACTTTCATAGGATAAGTGTGCAAAGCTTTTCTTATATCATCGGGTGATTTAATTAAACCTTGTTGCATTTTATTAAAAGCTTTTTCCCACATTAAAGTTTTTAAAGGATATGGTACAGATATAATATGCTTGTCTGCATTTAACATAGCAAATATAGATTTACCTTGAAAATATATGTCAGAATCAATAAATAATAAATGTGTTGCTTTCGACTCTAATAAACCAGCTACAGATAAGTTTCTTCCTTGAGTTACTAAAGATGATTTTATTAAATGAAAAGATACTTTAAGTTTTTTCTTAAAACACTCTTGTTGAAACTCTATTAAAGCTTGAGTGTAGTGTATAGAAACTTCACTATGTACAGGTGTCGCTACAAATAATTCTATATCTTTATATTGATTTGGATCTTCTTTCCATAAAGGTTCTGTAGCTTTTTCATAATCAGATTGTGTTTCTATATTTACTTCTTGTAATGTTTGATATGTATCCTCATTGATATATTTACTGCTTGACACTTAGGGCTCCTTTCAAAAAGTTTGTCCATTCCATAGCTTTTTTATCCCAGCTATAAAAATTTTTATAATATTTTTGTTGTTCATCTAAATGTTTTTGTATTGTATCTGTGTGTAAGTATTGTGCACTTACATCTATCGCTCCTGCTATGCTTCCTGCTAACAATTCTAAATTTTTTGTGTAATTAACATAGACAGGCCA
>TARA_R100001440_G_scaffold15467_1_pt1 | contig 13689 bp, 5 predicted proteins | sample TARA_R100001440 | Tara Oceans TARA_R100001440 (sample SAMEA2622112) | marine metagenome | biome: marine biome (ENVO:00000447); feature: surface water layer (ENVO:00002042); material: "saline water (ENVO:00002010), including plankton (ENVO:xxxxxxxx)" | depth 5 m
ATTTTTTCTAGGTATATCACCAGCTCTATCATCAAATTTTATAGCTGTTAAAGCTAATAGATTATATTGAGCTAGTAATTCTGCTTCAGCTTGATTTATATCACTAGCAGAATTATTTTTATTTTTAATTATTCTAATTAGCTTTTCAGGCGTTCTTTGTATGTTTTCAGAAAATATTGGATCACCATCAGGAGTTGTACCAGCAACTATTAAATTATTGTCTCTTACACCTTTTCTAAAACTAGCAACATAAGCGTTTATATCTTGAGCAGAATTAAACTTAAAATACATTGGTTGTTTACCGCCAAAATATTTGTTAATAGCTGAATTAAGTAAAAGTTTTAAAGACACGCTTAAGCTTCTTCCTTCGTTTATTAATCCAGCATCTTGAAGCTCTGCTAGTAAAGGCGTTAATTCTCTTAAATATGTATCTTTTCCTTTAGCTTTGTAAATGTTTAATCTGTTTAATATTTTACTATATACTTCTGGATTAGAAGACTGTATTTCTTTTATTAAGTTTTCTATGTCTGTTATCATAACATCGTTCATGCCACGCATTTCAATATCTTCAAATAACTTTATTTTTGAATCATTTAAATGCGTAAGCTCGTGAAATACCGTAAAAGCCATAGCAGACTTTTCGTAGTTAGTAGGCGCTTGTAATATATTACTAATAACATTGTCTTCAACAGCTATTATATCATTACCAAAAAAACTTCCATTAGCGCCTCTACCACCAGCATATACAGGTGTAAAAGCAGCTCTATATTCTGCTATTTGTTCTTCTGTAGCTCCTTTTTCTTTTAATATATCTAACGCTTCTTCAACATTTTTTACTTTTATTACACTACCACCTAAGCCTAGAGTCATAGATACGCTTTCGTAAAACTTGCCAAGAAAAAAATAATCTTCTGCTTTTGGTTTTAGTTTTTGATCAATTTGCTCTAATTGTTTAATAACGTTATCAACTTTTTCTTTTTGATCTTTTTTCGTATTATTTCTTAAATCGCTTATTTCTTGATCAATATCGTTTATTTCTTGTTGTATTGCTTTTATTTTGTCAGCTGCGGTTTTGTTATATTTTTGACCTGACTGTGCAGAGCCTATGCTTGTAGCTCTTTGCCTTAATTCACGTTTTTTTCTTTGAGCTTCAAATAGCGCGAAAATATCTTCATTAGACATATTAGAAACATCGGCAAAAACCGCAGCGTCTTGAACTTGAGCTTCTCGCAATAATCTCATTGCTTCGCTTTCTAAATAAAGCTCTATATCTGTTTTCTCACCCTCTACTATTCTACCATCTACAGTTCTAGTTCTTTTTCCTCTTAAAACTTCTATTTGTTTTGCTATTTCAGCAAATGCTGCAGATCTTTTTTGATTTTCTTTAATTTCTTGCGCCGTTGATATTTCGCTTCTTATAGCGTTAAAAACATTTCCAACAGTAGAAGGACCTTGTATTGCCATAGTTGAAAACAACACATTCATATTAAACTCTGCGTCAATACCATCTATTAAAGACTTGTTTTCGCCAAGCACGCCATAATCAACTAAGTTATGACCAATTAAAGTAAACGCTTCTTCAATATATTCTATACCTGTATTATACCCAAATCCACCAGCGCCTCTTAAAGCGTTACCTATAGTAATACCAGTTATATCGCTTTTGCTTAATAAAGCTAATTTTTGAACATAACTCATTGTACCAAACTTTTCCATATAGCTAGCAATACCACCATATGTAATAGCGCTAAAAGCTTTTTGAAACTCTGTGTAGTTTAATTGTTTTAAAGCTAAATCTATTTGCTTGTTAATAGCAAGTCTTTGGTCTTCTGTAGTTGCATTTGCTAGCTCGCCCATGTAAAAGTCTATTGTGCTTTGCGCATTTTTTTGACTAATTTCCATTTCAGCAAGCTTAGCGCCACTTTCTAGTCCAAAAAATAATCTTTGAAGATATTTTGTTGCAGGCGCTACAACAGCTTTGCCACCAGCTTTTATAACACCGCCGTACGTTAAAGCAGAAGCAATACTAAATACATTGTTAGCAAATAGTTGATTTGCAGCTTCACCAAAATTTGCGTCTGGTCCAGAAAACTTTACATCTTGCCATTTTATATTTAAAGGCCTTGCAGCTTCTGTATACTGCTGTAGACTTTCTTGATAACTTATAACTTTGTTTTTGTGTATATTTCCAAAAAACTCTATATCTATATCTTCATTAAGTCCACCAAAATTTGTTGTATAGTTGAGTAAAGCTTCTGGTATCTCTTCTAAATAATCAAGAGCTTTAATACCAAGACCAAGCATGTCAACTAAACCTTTTTCTATAGAAAGCGCCATACCACCTTCCATTGAGTAATCTAACATAAAAGCTTGCGCGACAAACTGCGCGTCATCTAACTTAGCCGTTGTTTCTAAGAAGTTTTTTGCAGTTAAATCTATTGAAGCAGCAACTAGTTTTTGATTATTTAAAGCTGTTTTGTATTGATTTAATACAGACTCATACTGATTATATAAAGCTAAGCCTTTTGATTTTTCTTGTTCAGAAGATGTTGGTTTTAAGTTTAAGTCTGAAATTTCACTAACTAGTTTTTCTATTTCAGGTATATATTCAGTAGTTACAGTATTATTAAACTTAGTAGTTGTTTCTTGATAATCTGCTTTAAGCGTAAGTATTTCGTTTATTTTAAAATCAAGGTAGTTTTGTAAAACAATATTAGCTTTTCCTTTTCCTTTATATATTTGTGTTTGAGCAACACGTCTTTCTTTTGCGCCTGAGGCAACTTGAAAATAAGCATCTCCATAAATTCCACTGAGCGGAGCAATCTGATTTAAAGTTCCACTAATTAAAGCTTTTTTCTTTTTTTCATCATAATCAAAAACACCAAAATCTTCTGGATATAAAGTCTCTCTATCTTCTGTTAAAGCAGTAGTATACTCGTCAACCCATAAATTACCTGTTTTAGGATTAACAGCAGTAGCGTCCATGTCGTCGTACACGCCGTCCATAAGATTTGCAGAAGCTACTTTTCTTATATCATCATTATCAATGTCAGCGATATATAATTGCATTTGTCTTTTTTGCTGTTCTTTTACAACAGCTGCAACTTCTTCACTACTAACTAAACTCAAGTCAAACTCTCCAGTTTCTCTATATCTATTATAAGCTTCGTATTTGTCTGGTCCAGTAAAAGGAACTTTAGTGGCAAAATAGTTTTTTAAATCAGTTTCATAATCATTTTTATACTTTTTAACAGATGTTCCAGCATAAACAGATCTGCCTTTTATACCAAAAGAACCTTCAACATATGTAGGAGACGCAACCATTTCTGTTGGTCTTTCTATATTTGCTAAATCAAAGTATTTTTCAGCTATAGCTTTTTTTACCGCAGGGTTATCTTTGTCTATACTATCTTTAATAGCAAAAGCACTTTGAGTGGCCTCTTTAGGTGTTTTTGGTTTACGTATTATTTGTGACTCTAAAGTTGAAACACCGTCAACTTCAATATTATATTTTTTAACATACTCATCGACACTCAGGCTTTCTTCTTGAGCACCAACAATTATGTCGTTTTCGTCAAATATATTTTCACCAAATTTGTATTGAGGCATATTAAATTTTATTTATTTTATTTCTTTTGTATAAGGTGGTAGTAATAAAAACTTAAACTTGTCTTGTTGGCCTAACGCGTTAAACAAAGCTCTACCGCTACCATCTTCTACGTCTTTGTCGTTGCCTTGCACGGGAGTCATGCCTAGTTCTTTAAAATAGTTGTATCTAAATTTACCATCTACATAATCAAAAGTAATGTCTCCAATATTAAAAGTTCTATTTTTACTACTAGTTGGGTGTTTACCTTTAATTTTTAACGCAATATCATCTAAATCTTTATATCTAATATTTCTACCAATCGGCAACATTTCGCTTGAATAAGATTTTTGTATTGACTTTGGATCTGCATCGGTAAATTTAGCTTCTGTAGAATTAACAAACCACTCTAGCATACCAACTTCTAAAGCTTTTAAATTATTTGCTCCATAAAGACTAGCTAGTGTTTGTTCTTTCATAGTTTCAAGCTCGTCTTCTGTATAATTAGGATTAGCAGCTATCCACTGTTCGTTTGTTAATTTTAACAATTTTTCGCTGTTTGCCACAACGTAACTTTCAGGCACTCCACTTATTAAAGGAAACTGATAATCATAAGCTAAACTTCTTAATCTATCAAAGCCTGAATCTTTATTTGTTTTTAATTCATTAAACACCCCTAACATTTCAGCAGAAAAATCTGATTTTTGAAACTCATCATCTTCAGTGTTTTTCTTAGTATATTTTTCTATAATACCTGTTATTCTCTTGCTTAACTTATCGTCTACAAAATTTTCTTTATAACCGTTAGTTAAATCAGATATGCTAACTAATTCACTTTGATTAGAGTCATAATACATTAAACCTTCGTTAGTAAAAACTAAATTGTTGTTAATGTTGGCATCAGCTTCGTTATTAACAATATCAAGTATTCTATTTTCAGCAAAAAACTCTGTGCCTTTTGACATTTTAGCTCTTTTATTCTGTATGTCAGATCTTATTTCTTCCCATTTAATTAACCCGGCTTTATTATTTTCAAGTACAGACCTTATATTATTAATTGTTTTAACTGCTGTTTTGTATTTTTTAGAGCTAGGTATGTTTAAAGGATTTTTTATTATATTAGTAGCGTTATTCCACTCTTGCTTAGCAGTAGTCATAAAGTTCATGTTTTGATCACCGTACTGGCCTTGAAAAATTTCATCTGGCACTGCTTTTATATTTGTAAGTTTACTACCATAAGAGCTTATTTCGTTTGCAATAGCTCTTTTTTTATTAGTATAAACTCCTATAGCCTGAATAGCTTTTATTATACCGCTATAGTCCCAAGGCTTTTCGCCCATACGACTTGCTGCTCTTATTAAATTTTGATCTGCTCCCATAATTTAGTTTGTATTACCTTTCTTTAATTCTTTCCCAAAAAATGATTTACCTTCGCCTAAGTTAGTCATACCGCCACTAACAAATCCACCTGCTGCAGCACCTACTACGCTACCAATTATATTACCCCACATAGCTTTATTTGCTGCAATAGCATCTTGCGCGTTGCCTACCATCTCCATTGACATGCCAAGCATTGTAGCTTGTCTATCAAACTCCATACCTTGCACCATAGAAGCTCCTCTTTGAGTAGCTTGCATTCCTTGACGTTCTAAAGTTTGTAATCTTGAAGCCTCTCTTGCCCTTGCCATCCTGTTAGATGCCTCTTGCTGTCCTATAGAAGCCGAAGCTCTTTGCGCGCTTATATCAGCTTGATTTGCTAAAGCTTGAATATTACCAGCATTAAACTCGCCGCCAGACGTTAATGACTGCAAAATATTAGCTTGGCTTTGTTGAGCTTGCTGTCTTTGAAACTCTGCTTGTTGTTGATTTATAGTTAAATCTTCCATTGTGTTTTCCATGTTAGCAAATACATTTTCTGCAAAAGGGTTTTTAAATGTAAAATCTCTATACTCTTTCATTTGAGATTTATACTCTTCTTCTGCTTTTGCTAATTTTTTTCTTAAACTTCTACCACCAAACAAATCGCCAAAAATTCTCATTGGAGAATCTTTTTTTTCATTTTTTGTATTTTTTCTTAAACCTACTGCCATATATTTTGTTTTATTTATTTATAATTACACTTTTTACGTGTTATTTACTACTTTGTATAAATTCAGATCCAACTGAAAAAAGCTTTGACTCTACAGTTGAATTGTTTTTCATTTTAACTGTTGCGTGATACCCTGTTAAACCAGAAGTATTAACAGATGATTCCTTAGAAAATAACAACATTGTTTTATTAGCGGGCACTAATTGATTGCTAGTTATTGTAGTGCTACCAACATTTACTGTTATTGTGTTTGTAGACGTGTTTATAGCTGTAACATCGCCAAGCTCAACTATACTTTCGCTGTTTGATTTAAAACCTCCTACTTCAGCCGCTAAATTAACGTAATAAGCAGTGTCTCCAATGCTTAGCGAAGAGTTTAAACTATTGCCTATTGTTACTGTTATTGTTGCCATATTATGATACTGTTAAAATAGTGTCTAAATTAATTGTTAATGTATGATCTTTTTCACCAAAATTAGTTATATTAAGATCAAAAGCTAACGTTGCGTTTCTACTACTGCCTGTAAACGTAAGTGGCGTGTTATCATCTAAAGTTTGATTTGCGCTTAATGTAACTGTATTTGTTCCAGTATTAACATTTGTTACATGCGGAGTAGTGACAGCCGCGTTTATACCTCTACCACTAACAGTTGTTGTGCTAGCTGCTTTTATACCAGCAACGCTGTCTACTGTTACTACACCATCGCTACCATTTACTGTAGAGTCATTAACTAAAGTAGTTACAGGCGTTAGTTTTACAGCGTTTAAAAAATAGCCAGTTGTTTGTTCGTCTATACCTAAAAGCTCAAATTCACAACCACTAATAGCTTTACTAGTTTCAGATCCACCATAAGTAAATGTAATACTAGCATTGTCAGCAATACCACCATCTCCGCTAGCATTTTGAGTAACACTAACAGTAACTGTTTTATCTGTAGCGTTTATAGACAAAACTCTAGGTGATCCTGTTACGCCTGTGCCAGTCATAGCCATGCCAGGTATTAATCCATTTACGTCGTCAAAAGCTACAATAGCGCTTGCTGTTTGGTTACCGTTTTTTGTTTTAACAACACTTGATCTAATATCTATTGGGCTCATACCAGCGATATTAGCGCCATAACCTCTAGCAAAAGTAAAAGAATTAGCGCTTAGAGATAAATCATACGAAAACTTTGTGGTAACTATTTCTGTAGAGTTTCTTTCGCCAGTTATGTTTATTGTAGCTGGCGGAAAACTTGAATAAGACCCTGAGTAAGAGCTTGAAGCTAAATTTACACTTATAGTTATTATTTTATATTGATTTATAGTAAGTGTTTTTAAATTTTTATTTGTAGAGTCTTGTATTAAAGTGTTTAAAGTTGTGCCTTTTGAAAGAACTGGAGAAAGCTCAACAGTGTACGTATCGTCTTGAGTTATGCTAGGAAAATTTATATAATCACTAAACTCACCCGTGCTATCTATTTCTTGATTTGTTAATTCAGTGGCAGAAGATGTAAAAGATCTTTCTACAAAGTCATAAGTTGTATCAGAACCAGCTGGATTATCTTTTGTAATTTTTAAATTAAATTTAGCTGTAGGATCTCCTTTTACTACAAAACTTCTAACTTCGCCTGTAGAAATTAAATCTCTTGTTTCTAACAAAAATGATTTTATTTCTAAAATATTATTGTTATGAATATTTTTTGTCGCTGGTAAAGCTTTTGTTTGATGATCAAAAATTATTAAATCTCCAGAAGAATTTACAGTATTAAAATATTTAATAACAAAAACTTTTGAAGTAATTCTATTGTTAGAGTCTTTTGTAACAGTTTCAGATATATCGTAAGAGCTGTTGTAAGGTGTTTTTATTTTATAATTTGGCTCTTTAAAATAATAGTAATCTGCAGACGCTGTAAACGTTATTGTAGCAACAGTAGCTTGAACACCACTATTAGGTGACAAAACGTATTTAGTTGTTGAAAAAAAAGTGCTATTAGTTGTAGTTGCAGAAACACCACTACCAGCAGATATAGACACTGTGTGATTAGTGTCTATATTAGTTATACTATTTATATTTATTGATAAAGCCATATTAATTTGCTGTTGAGTGTGATGTTATAATTCCTAAACCTTGAACGTTAAACTCGCCTGTGTCTAAATTGCTTAAAGTAGTTGCATCTCCTTTTACAAAATTAAACCATTTACCTTCTTTTTCTATAAACTCATTTAAACTACCGCTTTGCTTGTCAGTTGTTATGTCTTCTGCGTGCCAACCTGCTTGAGCTGTTAAGTTATAATATTCTCCTTCATTATTATCTGTGTTTTGATCAACTTTAGCTTGTGTACCTTCATAATAAAGTGTTTTGAAAGTTTTAATCATACCAGGCTCTTCGTTAAAAACAAAAGTTACGTCTGAATCATACTGTTTGCCGTAAAAATTATTACGAGTTTCGTTAGTATGGTGCCACCATATTTTAGAGTTGCTTGTGCCAAATTGTTTTGAAAAAGTATAGTAATTATTTGCAACGCTAACACCTTGCTCAGGTATGTAAGATTTAAAACTTACCCAGCCTTTAACATTTTCTTTGTAACAAACAGTGTAATTAGAACTTCCTTTTAAAGTTAAGTTATACTGTTTTTTATTATTATCATAAGTACCTAATATAGTTGTTGAAGGCTTTAAATTATCTCTAAACCAATCAGTCATACCAGCATCAGATATAGGTGTTAAGCCGTCCATTGATAATCTTAATACAGCGCCTCTTTGTTTATCTGCAAAGTACGCTCTATAGTTATGGGTTGCAAAAGACTCTGGATTTTGAGATATTCCATAGTCGCCTGCAAAAGGTATTGCTTGGCCAAGAACATTTTCAGTAGCTACAATATTTACGTTGCCATCTGCATTAAACAAAGCGTCTTTATTAGCTTGTATTCTTAAAACTTTATCTTCACAAAGAGTTAATAAGTCTGAGTTTCTAGCATCTATTTTTTGTATACTTCCGTATTCAGGGTTTATATCTTTAGTTATTTTTTCAGAAGATATAAATTGATTTGTATTATTAACTCCGTTTTTAGAGTTGTATATACCAGAGTATATTAAACCGTACTTTCTTTGCTCTTCTTCATATTCACCTTGAAAAATTGTTGATGCTCTAGGGTTTTTATCTACTATAACTTGATTAAAATCATCTTTAATTCTGTTAGACTCTACACCGTTTCCAAAACTATAGCAATTAAACCAAGGTAGTTCGTGAAAAACTGTGTGATTACCAATGTTTATAAAATCGCTAGCTTCGTAATAAATTTCTAAACCTTCATCTGTTTTTGGTTGAGTTTCAAATATAGCTGGATCGCTAGAAGATATTTGGCCAGATTCGTTAAAATCAGGCTCAACAAACTCTATAAACTGACTATTATCTTCATCAATTTTTGCACTGTCTACATTTGTTGTAGAACTACTTAAAGGATTATAGTTGCCATCAAAACCTGGCGCTTCGTCAATTTCTATTGTCCAAGTTAATCTTCTATTAGTAGGTGAACAAAAATTTGAATTTTCTCTTGATAGCGTTGTTTCTCCAGCAACAGTTATTTGGCCATTATTATTTGTAAAACTTGAGTTAACTATTTCTCTGCCGCTCATAATTTGTTGAGGCTTAAAATCTATATTTGACAATATACCAAATTGAGATGTAAGATCCTGCATTCTTACTACAGATATGTTTCCACTACTACTTGGCGCGCTTTTAGCTATTATAGCAGTTTGCCCGTTTAGAGATGGGTAAATATATAAAGGATATGGAGTGTGATTCCATCTTCTTTCAAGCCTTATTTTTTTTATTTCGTAAGTTTTTTCACTCGGATCTCCGCTAAATCTAAACTTACTACCTACCCTTAATTTTTCAACAAACTCTTTTTCTTCAAGATGATTAATATTGTTTGGACTGCCTACAGACCAAGCGTCTTCCCAAGTCTCTGGTTTGTCTATGTCTAAAGAATTAGCTTCTTGCTTGTCGTCGTTTGCCCATATTTTAGAATAAGATAACTCCATATAATATTTACCTACTTCAAACCAAGTATCAAGATTACCTTCTATGTCTTTTTCTCCGCCTGTAGCTTCAAAAATACCTCTACCATATTTAGAAGGGTTATTTGCTGTGTCAATAACAGCTTCTCCTAAATTATGATCCCAATAACCTGGATCTCTATATATGCCTTCTGAAGGTAAAGCTTTGTCTAAAGGTTGAATACCTACGTAACCGACTCTATCTATAAAGAAATTTTTTCTTGTAGCTGTTATATCGTCTTGTGACATATCCGCTTCTGTAGTAAACCAAGCGTCATAAAGTTTAAACTTTAAAATTCTTATCCACTTTAGCATTGCATCTTTAGATCCTCTAAACAAGTACTGTACTAAATTAGGATTTACAGCGCTTTCTTCTATAACACCTCTAGAAGGAGAATAAGAGCTATCACCAGAATTATCAAAATTATCAGTGCTATTATTAAATGGGTATGGATTAGCAATACTAGGAGTACCAGAATTATATATTTGTGTTTTTACTAAAATATTAGTATTTTGTTTTTGATACCTAGTAGCAGTAGCTATATCGCCAACTGCACCCGCGTCAGAAGAGTACCAAGCTTCAGATCTAGCTACTATTCCCATAGACTCATCTCCAGACAAAGTTTGTGACAAGACATAGTCTCTTAAATTATCGTCAAGTAATAGTTTTACAAAAAACTTGCCTTCAAATTCTGGTTTTAATTTATCAACTTCTCTAGCTACTACTAAAACAACATCGTCGTTTAAGTTATTATTATTCATAATCCAAGAAGCATCAAAATCATCAATAGGTTGCGTTAAATGTATTAAATAAAAATCTTTATTGTTAAACTCTCTTACAGAAACACTTTCTATTTCGTAATATCTAGTTGTGTTTACACCATCTTTAAATTTTAAAAATAAATCTGCTAAACCTTCAAGATCTACACCGTTATCATTGTTTAAATATAAATCTTTATCAATAGCTAAAACTTTTTGATCATCTACAGGTCTAAAATTAGCATTGCCAAAAAGAGTATTAATACCATTAGTAGAATTTAAACCATTTGCATTTGCTAAAACTTTTTTATTTAGTCTTATAAATTGAGGTGCTTCATTTTTTATAGAAAGTATTTTATATGTAGCAGACTCTTCTAATACAGCTGGTCCATCTATTTGCTTTTTTAAAACTAAATACATTTCTTCATCTACTTTATTTCTTTCAGAAGAAGGAAATGAAACCCAAACATTATCGTCTAAAGATCTATACACTCTATCTACAGCTAAATTGTGATATTCTGACGAAGTTTCTTTTACAAAAAATTTAAAAGAGTGAGCAAAAGCTGGAGGTTCATTTTGTAACTTTACTTTTATAGAGTTTTGATTTGCACATTCAATTTTAGCAACTTTTAAAGAAGCGTTTTCGTTTGTTAATACTGGAGTTTGTCTTCCAAACTCATCAGCATATACAACTCCAAGCTGATAATTTCTTTGAGATTTTATAGACTTTTTATTAGATGTTACAACTTCTTTACAGCTAAAATCAGAAATTTTACCTATCCAGTTTGCAGTACTGCTTTGTGACTGAAAACTAAAAGTAGTTCCATTGTTAAAAAGTGTATCTTGGCTTGTGCCATTTGGTGTTGTTAAGTTTAATACAATATCATATTCACCATTAGTGCTAACGTCTTTTTTATCAAAATAATTAGGAGCTATTAACTGTAATCTTAGCACGCCTTCACCTTGATAGTCACTAATTTTAAATTTAACTCTATAACTTTTTAAATTTTCAAAGTTTAAATTTTGTTTTATTTTATGAAATCTAGTAATTTCAGTATTTGATTTAAAACCACCACTTAAAAAGTTATTAAAAGCGTAATTTATAGGCGACCAAGAGCTATCGGCAGTCCAACCGTCTACTAAAACTCCAGACTCATTATTAACAGCCGAAGCTAAATTGTTTTTAAGCATCTCTGCTTCGTTAAAAATTCTAGGACTAACAAAAACGTTTAATTGAGGTTTTATAGTATTAAAACTATCATCTTTTAAATCGTAATTATTTAAATAATTAGCATAAATAACTCTATTTCCAATAATACTTTGAGCTAAAGCTTTTCTTGGTACCGCGTCAAAATGCCTTAATATTTGGTTAGAAGGTATTGGAGAATATATATTTTCAGAAGTTATAATATACTTACCTTGAAAACTTAAACTGTTATTAACTGTATTCCAAGAGTTTTCACCAGTAATGTTAATATCATCTCTTGTTATATTATCTACAGTATATATAACAGGTGAATTAGACTCTTTATACAGTATATCAATTTGAATAACATCGTCAGAAATATCTGTAGGTATAAAATCTTTAATAATAACTTCTTTTATTTGATTAACCATACCTTTATTATAACCTTCTATAGATTCATATTTAAAGTCGTCAGGAACAAAAGCTATATCTGAAAAAGGAGATATTGTAGAGTACTCACCATCAGCATATTTCCATCTAATAGCAAATCTTACAAATTTTTCTTCAAAAAGATTTTTTTCAACATTTTCTAAAACAATATTATAAGAATTTTGGCCGTTGGGATTTGATGTAGAAACATTTAGTAGTAATAAAGTTACTCTTGTATCTTCAACGCTTTTTATTCTAGCTCTAGCATGAAAATTATCTACAGTAGGAGAAAAAACGTTTCCAAATAAAAGAGTATCGTTTGGCTTGTAGTTGCAAAAATCGTTTAAAGTTATTTCTATTGTGTCACCAGCTGAAAAATTATTAAAATTAAAAGAGGCTTGTGTTGATATAACGCCAGATCTTACAACACTACTAAGCCCAATTATTGGCGCTGTTTCTGGGTTTTTTTTAATTACAGTTATATCGCTTTCTTTATAAAAAGAACTTTGATTTAAATCCAAAGAACTTAAGTTAGAGTTTATAAAGTTTAAATAACTTTCGCCGCCAGATACTAGTTTTGTTGGTTTATTTAAATTAGAAGTGTCTGTACCAAGAATAGACCTTGTTATATTTATTTTTTTTGGCTCTGTATTGTTGTCAGTCCAGAACAATAAATCATCAATAATATTAAGGCCTGTTATTAATTTATTTTTATCAAATCTTAAAACTCTTTTAGGATATTGAAAGTTGCCAAAACTAACAACGTTGTAAGAATCTGGAATATACCAAGTAAACTCTATCCAGTCCCAATCTTTTTTTGTTACAGAAGAATCTAGAGTTATTAAGCTTCCAGATACTGTTATTTTTCTATAAGTAGTTTTGCTTTGAGTTACGTCAATAAGCTTTACATACATACCTGTAGAAAGGTTAGAAGCATCGGTAACTTCAAAAGCCGTGTAAGGATTACTACCGGTCCAATTGCTAGAAGAAGGAGTTTGATGCTTTTCTAGCCAAAAATCTATAAAAACAGGGGTTACAGTGTGATTGTTTGATGTTGAATTATATACGCTTTTGTATATTGCATCTCTATAAGTAAGTATAGTAGAAGATGGAGGTGAGTTTGACCAATCGTTGCTGCTAGCCACTAACCAATAAGCAGCATTGTTAGCTTCGTCAGCAATAGCGCCTACACAAAAACCATTATTAGATATAGTTGTTATGTTTGGAGATTGTGAGCCTACTAAAGCAGTATTACCTAACAAGCTTTGAACAGTACCAACATTATCAGCGTCAGATGTTGATACCTGTATATTATTAGCTTCTATATACTGTCCATTAGGAACTAATCTTTCATCAAGATCTTTGTTCATTTTACCTTGACTAAAAGAATTTTTTATTTCTGGCATATGTTAGTGTTTTATATGCTTAGATTTACCTCTAAGTATTTGAGTTAATTCTTCTAATTTTAAATTTGATAATCTTAATTTTGCTTTTCTAATTTCAGCAAATTTATCTTTTTGAAATCTACGAACTATATACTCTTGCGTATTAGCTCTTGTAGACATTATAGCGTAAGCAATAGATTTGTACATAGCTTC
>TARA_R100001440_G_scaffold171_2_pt1 | contig 13667 bp, 15 predicted proteins | sample TARA_R100001440 | Tara Oceans TARA_R100001440 (sample SAMEA2622112) | marine metagenome | biome: marine biome (ENVO:00000447); feature: surface water layer (ENVO:00002042); material: "saline water (ENVO:00002010), including plankton (ENVO:xxxxxxxx)" | depth 5 m
GTATCCATTTTACCCAGCTGGTGTCCGTGTATTAGTAATACGTTTTGATTACCTATATTTACAATAATTTCTAAAGCATTACCAGTCAAAAATTTCATATCTGGTAAAAGGTGTCTAAGCATTTCAAATATAGTAAAATCATAATTATCACTTGCGACAATATCCACCCAGCCAAGTTCTTGTTTTACTCTACTTTCATTACCAGTAACACACGCTACAGTAATATTAGCTATTTTATTTAATTCAAGTAAAAAAGTTTTTATAAGCGCTACACTTAAAAAAGTAGCTTTTGCGCGGTTAGTACTCATACTTGTAAGTTCATCAAGCCGCCTATCACTATTCATTAAATCACCAGTTATACCTACTAATATATTTTTAATTTTAAAAAGCTTTGCATATTTTTTAATTTGTACACTAAATTTTTGCAATCTTTTACTGGCAATATTAAAATCGTATTTATTATTTCTTAGTTCTACAAGTTCGTTAAAGTGTGTGTCGGTAAGGTGTACTAATATAGCAGCTTCAGTATTTTCTTTATATTTTTTTACTTTTAACTTTGTGCTTTCGTTCTTTAAAAGTTTTATAAGTTCTTTATTATAACCTTCTAAAGCGTTTTCTATTCGCGCATATTCTCTAAAAGATTTGTTTTGTATTCTATTTAAGTCCCGTAGCTTTTGGGCTTGCTTAGAAAGCTTTACGTTGCTTTCTACTATTTCTTTATCTGATAGTTTCCAAATAAGAATTTCTTTAACTCTTTTTCTAAAATAATCTGGTGAAACATCAAGGCAGTATTTGTCAATAATCTGCCTTGAAATTTCAATATAACTTTTACCTTCATTAAATAAATAAAGTATTTCATCTTGATAAAGAAGGTGTTTGCTATTCATTATTTACGTTTTGCAGCGTCAGCTACACCTTGACCTAAAATTAAGGCAATTATAGCATATAATAAATTTTCAGTTTCTTTTGGGTCAAGTCCAAAATTATCATGTAAAAAAGTTACAACCGCAGCTATAACGGTATACCAAAATTTTCTTGACTTTAAGATTTTATTTATTATAAGTTCTTCAAACCATTTTTTCATAATTATTATTTTAAATTTGAATAAATTAAAAGCTTTATTCTTGGCTTTTAGTAAACCCATAATCTTGGGCTTTTACTATCTTTTATGTCAATATGTACAAAATTACCTTTACCTTCACCAGCTATACCTATACGAATAGGTAAACCCATGTCGCTGCAAATATCCATAGCATTACCAACTATTAAAGCACGTTGAAAGTTATTTGTAATTTTAATGTCAGCGGCTAAACCGTCTTGGTGGGCGCTTCTAAATTTAGCGGTTTTGTAACCGCGCTTAGTCAATTCGTCTTGCCAAGCTTGCGTTCTAAACCCGCTTGTAACTCTAAAAGGAAAACCGCACCTTTCGCGGCATAAATCAAGCATTGATAAAAATTCTTTACTCATATATTTTTTACCGCTACCTTCTAAGTCTGGGCTATCAAATTCTGAATATTTAAAATATTTCATTTATTATTTTGTATTGTTTTGTAAAATTTGTAAATAGTAAAACATATAGCTAAGCTTGTAGATATAAAAAGTAAAATTTCGTTACATTCCGCTAAACTTAACCCTAAAACACCCCCATTTGCAATTATTACTTCAGTAGTATCTTTTTTCATTTTTTCATTATATTTAAATTTGTTGTACATATATATTACAAGCATTTAACAAAGTAATAGCTGTAGTAGAAGCTGTAGTACTTTCTTCCTTCCATAAAACCAATCTATAATATTTTGTAGCTACATTATGTCTAATAATTCTTTGTCCGCTTGTACTTCCTTTACGTACACTTCCGTTTCCCCTATCATAAATATAGCAATATGAAGGTTCTATATCAGTCCACTCTATTGCTTCACCATCTCCTAAACCTTGCTGTAATTTTACACCAGATAATATTCTATTATTAGAAATGTTTGTGTTAGTTCCTACATTCCAGCTAAAAACATAAAAACCCGTTGTACCCATAGCCCAAGAATTAGCGCCACCAGTCAAGCCACTTACACCACTAGAACCATAAAAAGTAATTGTATTAGTATTGCTTTCTGTTATTGTAGTATCAAAAGGAATAGTAACCGCATGGATTTCACCGTCCGAAGCTGAAGTAGTTATTGTTGAAGTACACTTAACATCTTTAAAATTTTGTACTGAACCTCCTGAATTTGCATCCACATAAGCTTTTACACTTTCCGCAGTAGGTACATTATTAGCAGTAGCACCAGTCATTGTATCACTATCTAACCAGCCAGTTATTTCAATACCACCTTTTGTTAAACCGTCAGTATCTACAGCAAAACCAGCTACAGTTCCTTCGGTTTTGAATTGATATTGATTAAATAAATTAGTCCTATCTATTACTATTTTATCACCAATTAATATTGGATTTTCCAAAGTTGTACTATTAAAAGATAAAGAATTTTGACCAGCTGTAGCCGCTGAAGCTAATTGAAGCTGGTTACCGTTTATCATAACCCTACTTCCTACTGTTAAATCAAATAATATAGGGTTACAACCAAAAGAAGTTTCATGGGTTATTGCTTGCCCATCGTCAAAATCAGCAGTCATTTGACTTATTACTAATTTATTAGTTTCGTCTTCAGCATTTAAAAATTGTAAATTTCTACTATTTTGGTTTACACTCATATTACATAGCTATTATAGGGTCATCAGGTATATCATCGTCCCAAGTTTGTGTATTTGTTGTTAAAGTAGGTACTTCACGCTGCATTTGTACCCATTCACCTTGCCATTCGTCTTTTACAAAATTAAAAGTACTTCGCATCATCATATATTTTTTTCCATCAGCATCTACTATTCTGGCTACTGGGCTGACCCATTTACGCTTAGAAGAACCAGTATAAAATTTATCATTTGCTGATAATACAGTTGTACCGTTTAATGTCAAAATACTTCTACTTTGATTATTTAAAATTTCTTCACCAAGTAAATCTTGTAGTTTTTTGTTGTAACTTATTGTCCAATCAAAATCAGTTGTACCACTATTATAAGCATGTTCGGCTAAACCCCATTTACCAAGAGCATCAACAAACACCCAGTTAGCACCGTCATAAACTTTTATTGTCGCAGTACTATTAGCCCCCGAACCATCACCAAAAAATATTTCGCCAACATCATATACAAAAGTGTCGCTACTATCTTGATTTACTTGAATTTGTTGGGCTGTATTACCATTTGTTTGCGCATTATCCATGACTGGCACAAATCTACTTAAAAATTGCCCATTCATATCTATAGCATCTGTATAATCAAAAGCATAATAAGAAGGTGTTTGCGCCCTAACCATTGGTGTTGTACCACTTACGTTTGTACCTTGTAACCCCCAACCATTCATAATACGACCATGACTATATAAAGCGTTATTACCTTGTGCTTGCATTTGAAAGGTCGTAGCATTATCATAACCAGTAAAGGTCCAAAATTGAAAGTCCCAATCACCTACAAAAGCGGGGTCAGTTGGAAACAAATTACCAGTAGTGTTTGTAGTCGTAGTCGTGCTACTATCCCAAATATTAATTATTTCGTTTGTACAATTTGCTGGAATAGTTATATAATCTCTTATATATTGTTGGTTATTATCCAAAGGAAACTCATTACCACTATCTATACTCATCCAGCGAATTTCTGCAAAATTAGCAGCTTGAAATTTGAAAGCTACATAATTATCACTATCACCAAAATTTGAAGAAGCTGGCTTTGCTCGCATACTCCATGCTGTTTCCATAGTTAAATTACCAGTAGACGAATTACTAAAACTACCGTAAATACGAACAATAAAACCAGCTAAAGTATCGGCATCTGTAAAACTCATAACATTTAAAATACCGTTACTTTCACTTTGTTGTGTAAATTCATGGTAAGCCCCGTCAGTAGGAAAAGCTGTTGGTGTTTGTAAAGTATTATGCGTTACAAATAAAGGGTACCCAGTAAAATGATTTGAACCAGCAAATTCTTTGTAGAAAATATTTACTTTTTTAATAGCTGGAATAGCTTGGTATATAGTACCCGCAATCTTTTGTAAGCCAGCGCTTTTTAAAATAGGTTCTATTTGAGCAAAATACATAGAATAATTGTTATTACCTATAAATTTATGAGTAGTTTGTGAAGACCCTACATGAAAATAAATTCGTGTTGGTATATTAACTACAGTAGAAAAAGGAATTGAGCCATTTTCGTCTGTATTATATTCGCCAATTTGTGCAAAATAAAATTTATGTTGCCAATAAAAAAACCGCATATTAAAATTTCTACATATTATTTTGACCAACTCATATACACTTGGCGGGGTAATTATATTGTTTTCGTCCCTTCGGTGAAGTTCGCGAATATTTATTTTCATATTTGCTAAAGGGTCATTTGTTACGTCTGGAGAAACACCCATGTCTTCATTCCACCAATTAAAACTTGTACTAATAAAATAATCTTCTAAAGTCGTAGAAGTACTATCAGTATCTAATAACTGACCCGTAGCTTCACAGATTAATTTTAACCAAGATGTACTATTACCTATAACACGTTGCCACCCCGCATTATAATAAGTGTCGTTTGCAGTATAAGGAAAAGTAGGTGCGGTTGAGGTGCCAACTGTAGTTTCACGTAATAATGGTACTTCTTTTAAAGTAGCAATACCATCTACAGCTACCAGCGTAGTTTCGTTGGGTAAACTAACGTCTTCTTGGGCTTCTAAATCTAAAATAAAATATCCGCACCATAATAGTTTATTACCGTTAGCATGCGTAATAGTAAGCCATACGTCTTTTTCATTTTTTGTACTTCTTATATTTTGTAAAAAAAGCTGCATAGCGCCATCAGTTACCATTAAACTTAATGTACATTTAGAAGCTAAAATTGGTGAATTTTTATCTTGGGCTTTTTCGCTTTCCCAAGATAATTTTAAACCATCTTTTGCTAAAGTCCAAGTTCTCGTATTAGCTGTACCAGTCCATAAAATAGCGCAATTATATTGGTCGCCATTGTAAGATTTTACCGTAAACGTAGCATATTGATTTAAATTGTAGGGGTCCCTTGCCATTATGTTGTTCTTAATCTGTTAATACTTTCACTTTGATTTGATAAAAATATATCGTTTCCAGTCAATCTACCAAATATTTGTATTTTTTGTTGGTTTTGACCCATTAAGCTTTTTAATTTGTTTAAAGGTGCTACCACTTCGGGGTTACCAGTACCCGCCCCAATATTATCACCAACTATAGCATTTGTTGGTCCCGAAACAATACCACCTTCTGCTAAAGGTATTGGCGTAGAAGCTATCAAAGCTATTTGCGCTGCACCTAAAGCCCCAATAATACCAGCTGCTATTGGTCCACCAAAAATACCAGTTTGTGCAAAAGCTTTCATAATAGCGGCAGCTGTATTTTGTATAACAGATGTAATTGCTATAGCTTTATCTGTAATAGCTGCACGCTTTTTAATTGCTCTAAGTTTTTTGTCAGCTGCGTCTTCTACAGCTACTCGTTCATCTGCTATTTTTCCTTGCAAAATTGCCAAAGCACGTTGTCTTTGTTCTTCAGTCATTGAAGAATTATTTATCATTTCAGTTTCTCTACGTTCTTTTTCGTCTATTTCGTCTAAATCTCGTTTCTTTTTATTTTCGGCTATAATTTCTGCGCGTTTATTAAAAGCTTCAAAAGCGCCTATAGCTGCGTCCATAGCATTAGCTATTGTTTCGCCACTTTCTTCAAAAATTTCACTTAAAGTTTTACCGAATATTTTTAACTTAGGAAAAAATTTATCTACAAGTTGTATGAAAGCTGGTAATTCTTGTTTTGTGGTATTACCTATAGCGTTATTATATTCGTCTTGTTTTTCTTTTAATTCAGCTGTAGCTTTTTTAAAATCAGCTAATTGTTGTGTATAATCTTCACCGCTTATAATAGCTTTTTTAAGTTCGGCATCAGCTGTACTTACAGCATTTGTTAATTCAGTAAATGGGTTTTTTTCGTCATTTGCTACTATTCCAAGTAAGTCATTATATTCTTTTGTATGTTTTGTTAATTCATCTTGGGCATCTAATAGTTTTTGTTTTGCTTTCATTAAAGCTTCATCAGTAGCACCCCCATTAATCATTAAAGTACGTAAAGCTTCTTCAGCGTCATTTACTTTCTTTTGTAATTTTTGAAATTCAGTAGATACGTCTGATAAAGTTCCGCTAAAATCTTGAAACTTATTTTTATCAAAAAATTTATCAACATTACCGCCTTCACTCATATCAATTTCTTCAGCAGCTCTTTTATTTAAATCGTCTATTTCTTTATTTACTTCATCTAATTTCTTTGTAAAAGTTTTAATATCAGCGTTAAATTCAGCTACATTTTCTCTAGCTTCTTTTACCATACCTTTTATGATATGATTACCAGATTTTTGATTTGCCTTAATAAAAATTTCTTGTTCTTGTTTTTCTACTTTCAAATCAGCAATTTTTTTAGCCAAAACTTCAGCTTCAGCTTGTGCTATTAAAGTTTTAGTATAAAGTTCTGTTGCTTTAGTAAGTTGTATCAAGTCAAGCTTACTTGCATTTAAAGCCCCATAGTATTGCGGTGAAATTTGTTTTAGTTCGTTTAATACTCTTTTTTTAGTGGCTAAGCTTACATTTTCGTCTTTTAATTGGTTAGTCAATAATCTAACACGTTCAACTTGCGAACCTACATTTCGTCTTACTTCAGCATCTACTTCAGCAATCGCGTCCATACTTGAACGTACTTTATCAGTATTAAAAGCCCAGTCTTTTAAAGCAAGAACAATACCGCCTATAGCTACAGCTAAAGCTACGTAGGGGTTAGCCAAAGCAGCCAATCTAAGCATATTCATAACCTTTATTACTGTCATACCTATTGTAACCAACTTACCAAATATAAATACAAGAGGACCTACAGCCGCAGCTATTGCCATAAACTGTCCGATAGTTCTTTTTTGACTATCAGATAAACCACTAAAAGACCTTGCTAAAGTTGAAATCATATTAGCAAGACTTCTAATAACTGGAGCCAAACTATCACCTAATTGCGTACCCGCAACTTTTAAATCATTAAAAGCTTGTTTCATTTGAAAGCCCGCTGTATTTGCAGTAATACTAAAAGCATTATCTACAAAACCTTGCTTTCTTGCTAAATCATCTAAAATATCTACGTAAGTTTCTGTTTGATTACCTAAAACACCCATAACACCTTTTAAAGCTTGCGACTTAGTAAAAAATTCACTAAGCTGCATATTATTAGCTTTAAATTCTTGGTCTAAAAAGATTAAGGTTTTTTGTAATCCTTCACTACCAAGCATTTTACGCAAACCGTCCGCTGACAAACCAATTTTAGCTAAAGCTTTTTCTTGTATCGGTGCAATTTTTGCAAAACTCATCATAACCGCACCAAAACCAGTTGTAGCGCTTGTAGCGTCACCAGTAGTCTTAGTATAAGTAGAAATAAAAGCCCCTACTTCTTCAAATGATATACCCAGATTAGCTGATAAACCTAAATTAGTTCCAAGTACTTGCGCAAGTTCTTCAGACTTAAACATACCAGTTTGAACCATACCACCAAAAACATCAAGTGCTTCAGCTGCACTTAGAGTTTCTACACCGTAAGCATTTTGCGCAGCCGCTACAGTTTTAGATAAAGCTTCCATTTCACCAAGTCCAGCCGCAGTACCTTTTGACACCATTTCTAAAGCCATCAAAGCGTTTTCACCTTTTAAACCAGCTGAAGTTAAAAAGAATAAAGCATCAGCAAGTTCTTTAGGCGAACGCGCAGTTTCACCAGATAGTTCAAGCACCCTATCCTTCATACCTCTTACTTCTTCAGCTGATAAACCTACTAAAGTTTGTATTTTAGTCATTGAAGTATCAAAGTCCATAGATAATTTACCAGCTGCCGCACCTACAGCTACTAAAGGTAAAGTAATATTCTGGGTCATATTACGACCTAATTTTTGCATGTTTTTGCCAAATTTGTTTACGCTTCGTTCAGCTTTTTTCATAGCTTTATCAAAGCCCTTCATATCGGCACCAAATACCATTGTCAATAAACCTATTGCTTTACTTGCCATTTGATTTGTTTTTTAATTTATAGTCTTCTAATTTTTTTATGTATTCTGCATAGTCTTTGGCTACTTTATTTTCTTTTTCTTTTTCTACCTCCCAATCAAATTTAATTAAATCGGTTATTTTTAATCTTTTACCACTTGGTACATGAACATTTAATAAAAGCCATGTTTGCCACCTTGTACGTTCCCAGTCTTGACGTTCTTTTAAGTTTAATTTTTTATAAAAACCATTCATTTTTGACCAAAAATATTTAGGCAACATGTTAAAAAAATCTTCTGGGCGCATGTTCATTTCACCAAAAGCTATTTCAAATATTCTAGCCCAAGTAAGAACTTCTACGCTTTCTTTGTCTTCTTGGGCTTCTTCTTTTTTTCCTCAAAACCATTTGTCATTTGACTTGCTAAAACATTAAAAACGCTTTCCATGCAGTCCCAGTTACCATCAAATAAATCAGCTAAATCGTCTATACTCATGTCAAATTTTTTCTTAGCCACCCTGCACCCGTCTTGAATGCCGCAATAACATAAAGATAAGGCACTATTTAAATCCATGCCTTCACCTATATTTTGTAAGTCTGCTAATTTTGTATTTGTCATTAAACTATATTTTCTTAAAGCATTAAACCCAAATTTTATTGGAAAATCTTTATCACCTATTGTAATTACTTCATATTCCATTTTTTTTCTTTTTTTTGATTAATAAAAAAGGTTCACCAAGCCGCCAATCAAGAAAAAGAAAGGCGCTTGGTTCCCCTAAATTTCTGTATTAAGATACAGTTTGTGTTATTGCACCAGTACCAGTAAAGTTTAAGCTGTAAGTAGCTGTGTCTTCAGTTGGCGCTGTTACAGAAAAACTATCAAGAAATACACTACCTTCATAGTAAGTATCACCAGTTGCACCACCAGTATTACCAAATCTAAGTGTTAAAGCTGTTCTATTTGTTATCATATTTGATAATACTAAATCGTCTGCACCGTTTGTAAGCGCTGACCCCGCAGAATCAGTCCAACAGTATGCACCGTCTAAAGATACTGTAAAATCTCTAAGACCTTCCAGTACTTCTTTAAAACCGTTACTTTCTTTATTTGTTATTTCTCTTACTGAATGGTTTAAGTTTAGTGTTCCATTCTGCGCGAAAGCTACTAAAATATTAGTAGTACTATCGTACACTTTTATATCTGTTCCATTTAAAATTGCCATTTTATTTTATTTTTTAAAAATTAATTAATTAGTTTCTTCTTTACTTCCTTTTTCTTCTTTTTTCTTTTTTGTTTTTTTAATTTTAGGTGCTACAATATATTCACCTTCTATTAATTCGTTTAACTCTTTTTCCAATTTTATAACTACAAAAGCACCAGCCCCTATTGTTGAACCATGTCTTTTGCTTTTCCAGTCTTTTAGTAATTTATATTTTTTCATTTTATTTATTTTTTATTTGTTTATGATATGGTGTTTTGTCTAACTTCAAAAACTAACCTTGTTCTATAAATACCATTTTTACCCGAACCAGCTTCAAATTCTTCAGTTGAATTTATATAGTTTATACTTTGTAATTTAATAGCCCCATAACTTGTTGAAGGGTAGTTGGGCGCGCGGTTTAATGTGCGTCTTGCAGCTGAAGCTATATTAGTTACACTATTATACGTTTCTGCATAACATAAAATTTCTAATCTAAAAACTCTAATATAGCTACTATCTTGACCATCTTTAGTTTGTACTGGGTCGTCTTGCGTTATTTCATAAATTATAAATGGTAAACTTTGTGTTGCTTTAGCTACCAAAGGAAAAATACGGTCGCCAGTACCTAATTGTTGTGCTACAGTAGCACTATTAGATAAAATATTATATATTGCCGCGCTAACTCTCATCGTCCTAAAATTCCAAATTGTCTTGTTCTTTTAGCCCATCTTTTAGTTTCACGTACAAAGATTATTTGTGCATCTCTAGTACTATTACTTAAAACAGTATTTTTTTCACTATCAAAAGCTGGTTTCATAAATTTTTTACCAGCGTAATTATTAGCGTTACCAAAATGCATTACTTCATCTCCATATTCTACAAATGAACCATAAAAACCCGCTTTTTCATCTTTAAACCTCCCTTTTACACGTGGACCAACATAACCCCCCAGCCAATCATTTCTTCTTTTACGTGTACTAAAGTAACCTATAGACTTTTTTAAAGTACCACTTCTTATTATTTTTTCACCACTTTTAAATTTAAATTTATGGTCTTTTTTTGAAACAGGCGCGTTTCTTTGCGCAGCTTCTACAAAAGGTTTAGTGTTAAGTCGCCAAAATTTTTGCCAAGTATTTACTTTTTTTACTCCTTTTGGTAATTCATTAAATAAATCTCTTATAGACTGTAAATTTTTAATATTTATATCTACTCTAGCCATTGTTATTTTTTTCTGTAGTCTTAACTTCTAAATAGTCGTTTATTCTGTTTTCTACTTCTCTTATATTTTCTATTATATAAAACTTATCATTAAAAGAAATTCTATAATTATATTCGTCAAAAGGTACTGAAGTAAATTTAGGGTCACGAATAATAAAAAAAGCGTTTTCTTCAGCTACAAGCTGGTCGCTTTCATCTTTAACTTTACCACCTTTTACAAAGTATTTAGCCCAGACCGCACTAAAATCTGACCAAGACTGATTTGCACTACCGTAAGTAGTATTAATAGTGGTTTCAGCTTTTTGTATCATAATACGTCTATCTAAATCACCTATAGTTATCATGTTATTTGTACTTTATATTGGTCTAATAAATATTGCGCGCTTTTTGGCATTTCTGTAGCTATTCTACCTACCACTACTTCTTGTCTATTTTCATAAAAATTACCAATCATTAAAAGAACCGCTTGCTTTATAGCTTGCGGAACATCACTCGCAGCTGTACCATATCCGCTTACGTAAGTTAATTTTATTGCAGCTTTACGGTCAGCTAATGTTGGGTAACTTTTGTCAGCTTGCAAAAGAAGTCTGGCTGGTTCATGTACTTTATCAACAATATAGTTTACACTATCCCAAACATCATAGACGGTTGAAGAAGTCCCATAGTATTCTATAGTCGTTGAAGAAAATACTGGCGACTTATAAAAGTAAAGTGTTTCGTCCCAAGTGTCACAATCCATACGTACAGAATGATTTATAAAAAATCTGTTTGTATAATTTTGAGCCGCTTGCGTTGCAGCTAAAATTAAGTTTGTAATAAGTGTATCATCGTCTGTATTACTAACTCTTAAATGGTCTTTTGCTTCACTTAAAGTGACAACAGAAATGTCCGCTGGAAAAGCAGTTACTTTAAAACTTTTAGCCATTTTTTTGTGTTTTTTTACAATTTAACATAATAATTTTTTTGTCTTTTTTCTTAATTTTTTCTTCTCTAGTGTTTTGCTTGTATTGCAATATCTAAAGTTTTTAATATACATATTCGCCAGATAACCTAAAGTTGCTTAAAACGCTTTTAAATACTGTTAAAAACGATATGTAGTTTTTAATAAAAAGGTGGAAAAAAGGGTAAAAAAACCCAATTTTCCAACCTCTAAAAATGTAAAATTATGCTTCAATTAGATTAGCAAAAGCTGTATCATTTTGTACAGCATCACCGTCTACAAGTGAAGTTACAATCATTCTTGGCTCACCAGTTGCACCGTTAGTATAAGGGTCAAATAATATATCTAAACCACCAAACTGTGCAATATGTACTTTACTGAAATCACCAAATAAAACAAAAGCTTTTGAAGAATGAGCAGTACCACCAGCACCTACATTAGATGACATGAATGAGAAATAACCGTTTACTTCTTTAGTTCTTGCGTCATAAGCTGGGCTTACATTAGAAACTAAATCAGCAACTTTAATAGCTGAATAAGCAGTACTATTCATTAAGTAAGCCATTCTAGCGCCCTCTAATCTAACACCGTTATCTAAACATGTAGTTTCTAGTGTCAAAGCAGTAGCACCACTAAAAGCAGCAGTAGAAGCAGCAGCAGCGTCAGTAAAAATACTTGCTGGCGCATTTGTAACATCTGAACCACCTTGTAATAAAGCGTTTTCTAAAGTTGCAGCAATAGAACCAGCCATATTTCTTCTTAAAGCAGCTTCTAAAGAAGCATTTTGCATCATAGCTTCAGCCGAAACATTTACAACCGAGATTAATTTTTTCGGTGATAAAGTTAAAGATGAAGCAGTACCATTAGCAGCAGCAGCCGAACCACCACTTTCTGGTAAGAAAGCTGAATTTACAGCTGAAATTACTGGAAACTTCATATTAGTAACACCAGAATAGAAGTTAGCACCAGCTGAAGCTAATACTAAGTTTGCTTCTAATTGGTCTGTAAACGCCATAGTCTGGCTAGAGTTTACAGCGTCTTTTTCTACAGCTGCTCTACTTTCTAAAACAGCTGAAGGTATAGCTAAACCTTTAAAAGTTTGCCCCGTGTATCTTGCTTCATTTCTAGCTTCTTGGTCCATTTCTTTTACAAGACCTTCTATTTTACCCGTATAAGCCGACCTCATAGCGTCTTGGAATGAGTAATCTTTAGCTTCTTTACTTTCTGATATGTCGTTTTTATTTACAGTACCACCAGATACTAAAGCGCTTTCTCTTATTGATTTTTCAACTTTTTCAGCACGTGTTATTTTTACGTCTAAATCGTCTACTTTATTTAAAATACCATCCATTTCAGTATTTTCTTCTTTCGTTAGGTCCCTTTCTTCGTTAGTAGCTACTTCTTTCATAACTTCTAATTTTGAAATTAAGTCCGAACGCAATTCTTTAAGTTCTAAACTATTTTTCATTTTTTTTTAATTTATTAATTATTATTTATTTTCTCTTTGCTATTTCAATTTTTAACTTTGCAAGTGACCGCATTACTAAAAATTTTTCTTCTTTTTCCATTTCTTTTTTTTCTTTATATGTATCTAACCCTCTTTTTGCTACCAGTAATTCACTTTCAGCTAAACTATAAGCTGGGTAAGTAACACTTGAAATATCATATAATCTATCAATTTTCGTTATTGTTCTAATATCCCTACCTTCTTGGTCAGTACTCCATTGGTCTGCGCCTACTGTAAAAGCAAATGAAGACTGGGTTATGTTACCGTTTCTTAAATTTTCAGCTAAATCCCTACCGTATGTTGTGTTCGGTATGTCAAATTCATATCTTAAACCCTTTGCGTCTGGCACTAATTTTAATGTACCAGCTGTATTTCTAGCAAGTATAAGGTTAGGGTCATGATTTATTAAAGCTCTTACATCAGATTTTTGTATAAGTTCATCAGTAAAAGCGCCTTCTTGTATATATTCATAAAAACCACCCAAGTCCTCGCTTCTACTATTATATAAAGAAGCATGACCTATAACAGTCATTCTATTATCGTCTTCTTGTACTCGCGTTTCTATATTGTAAATTCTTTTTTCCATAGTTATATTATTATATTTTTTGTCCCAAATGTATTTTATTTTCTTTTCACCTATTCCCTCACTTCCTTTAATACATTCGTCTTCGCAATCGTCTTCACATTCT
>TARA_R100001440_G_scaffold719_7_pt1 | contig 13623 bp, 20 predicted proteins | sample TARA_R100001440 | Tara Oceans TARA_R100001440 (sample SAMEA2622112) | marine metagenome | biome: marine biome (ENVO:00000447); feature: surface water layer (ENVO:00002042); material: "saline water (ENVO:00002010), including plankton (ENVO:xxxxxxxx)" | depth 5 m
GTTGCTATTGGTTGAAAGTCTTGCGCTATCGACATCATCGGTTGCAAGGTCTCTCACTTCAAAGCTAAATGTATATGTAGGGACAGATCCATCTATATCTCCTACATTAATTACGGTGCCAGTAGAGTCCTTAAAAGTTATAATCAAACGAAAAGTATCACCCCTACGACAAGTTATGTCGAGTTTTTGAGCTACGTCTAAGTTTACTGAAGACATTATCTGTTTATCATTAAGTTAGCTTGAGTATCGTCTTGAACAGGACCCCTCTCTCCCTTTCTCTGAGACATAAGTTTACTCTGTTCTATAGCCTGCTTAGTCACCCTCTTATCCTTTCTATCCTCTTTGAAGATTTCTAACTTCTCTCTAAATTGATTGTCATCTTCTTTAAATCCAAGAGTTGCCTGAGCCTTTATAATCTCTATCTCTTTTCTCATCTCATGCAAAGCAGCCGCCACTTGTATTTCGCTTTGAGCTTTTAATTGTACTTTTTGAGCTTCTAACTGAGCTTCTGATTGCAGTCTTTGAGCCTCTACCTGTGCGGCGACCTGTTTTTGTTGCATAGCCATTTGCTGTTGTTGCTCGGCAAGCTGCTGTTGCTGTTGCATAGCCTCTGACTTTCTTTTCTTCCTTCTAATAATAAGAAGTCTTTCTGCCTGATTGATATCCTTCAGATCTCTTATAGCCATAGCATCTTCTAGATCTATTTCTTTCTGACCAAGAGATATCTGAATCATCTGTTCTATCTCAGCCTTCTCTCTAACCTCCATCTCTTTAACAACAGTAACACCAAAATTATACATCTTCAAATCACTAAATGAAGACAGCACTTCCATGTTTGATTCTCCTACAGCGTTTTCATATATCTTATATAGGACAGACTCCATAGGAAGTACCTGAAGGCATTTTACAACATCCTGACATACCTGCTTAAATAAAGTCATTGAAGCGTCAGTGATATCGTATGTAGCATTATTACTGGCTTGAATAGCCTGCTCTCTGACACCCACCAAAGCATCAGACTTAGGTGTAGACGCATCAGTTACTTCATTGATTCCTGTGGTATCCCTAATGAGTCGTAAGTAATGATTATACAGACCAATAAGCTCATTAATATTTCTGATACTATTACCAATCTCTCTAATAGGTGGATTTTGAAAACCGCCTTCAGGGTTTTTGCTTCTGTAATAGAAGACACCAGTCTGCTCGTAGATATCATGAAGATCAAGGGGCTGAAGTTCTCCAGCCTTACCAAGCTGAACATTTTCTAAACCCTCGATATCAATAATCAAACCATCTGGCTTGGCTTTTGCTATCGCCTGCTGAAGCTTCAGGTGAGTGATTTGAAGCATATCAGCAAAACCGATACAGCTATCAACCATAGACTTAGGGACCATATCCCTCAGGTTAGACGCGGCTACGGAATAAGAAAGTTTACATCTTGATATATCATGAGCATTCTTGGGAACATTCATTTTCTTCCCATACCCATATAGATGTTTTGTATTAAGAACATAGCTACCCTCGTAGATATTCTCAATCTCCATACTATAAGGAGTTCTCTTAAATACACTACCAGACTTTGGCTTGTATTGAAACCCCTTAAAATAAAATCCGCTGTTGCCAAATCGGTTCTCTTTTTCCTCGAAGTGCATGCACTCAACTGACTTAAACTCAAAGTCTAACACCTCAACTAAATACTCATCGTAGTCATAAGTATTTCTCTTTGACATCTCATCGTACCTCCTCTTGTGCATATTAGCACTATTGTTACCATACTTCCCAGATACAGATTTAGCAATCATCTCATAATCCTCCTCGGTGAGATCACTACCCGCTAAACGCTTGAGCTCTTGTATGGTAATCTTCTTTATATGACCCGCATACGATAAATCTTTAAAAGACGGATCGTCAGTAAAGCTGTGTACAAAATTTGATGGGTCTACATACTCAGTAGATATCCCGTAGTTAGGATCGTTATGCCTTTTAATTACAGCCATTCCGCATGTAACGACATCATTGACACACCTTCTAAACGTCGAATCAAAAAAGTCTGACCACGTAAGCGTAAGGTTTATACCAAGCTGAGCAGCAACCTCTGCATCTGTCTTGATATTAGTACCCATGAAGATCTCAGCTTCCTCAAGATTATCTGGAATCTCAGATGGATCTTTTTTAATAATCAAGCCAGATTCTTCCTTGAGTATTTCAAGCTGTTTTTTAGCTCTTACCTCAGCCTCTAATCTTCTTTTTTTCTTATCCTTTTCTGAAGAGGAAAGAGGGTCTACTGCTTCTACGTTAGGGTATGGACTTTTTGAAAGCACATTGTTTGCCACTATACGTACAAACTTTGGTAAGATTGGGACAGGTGTAAAATCTAAGTTCAGAAGAGTCCCGTCTGAAGCATTGTTATCCAGACCAGTGAGAAGCTTTTTGTAGATAGTAGTATCCTGAGTCCCGTTGGCATATTTACGATTTTTATCAAAAATCTCATGCCTTCTTCTAAAGACTGAATGTCTGTCAGCTACACTGCCCCACTGTGCCTCGATAGCTTTTGCATACTGCAACCCATAACCCTTTGATGCTTTTTGATCTGGCGAAGCCAAGGGATTGGGAAAGCTCGTTCCAGTCCTGGTTCCGCTTTCTTTATACATGTTGGGTATTATGCTTTATGCAAATATAGTAAATCAACAGTTTTTATATATCACATCTTATAACGCCTAAAAAACTTCTTGTCTATAAAGTTAGACTCTACCTTTTTAGCCCTAACCTTCTGAGCAGCAAGCAGTGCCAAACCTGAACTTATCGTTAAATCAAACTTAGTTCTGTCTGTTATTTTAAATCCTATCCAGTCCTCTAGCGTCCTGTTGAAATACATGTTGCCCATATTGCCTGTTTCGTAATGTATACCAACGTGATCATGTATGTAAGCCTCTATCGCTTGAGCATGAGATTGTATGACATCTTGAGAGTTTGACGGTATGCCTTTTGTCTTTGTCTTTATAGTAGAGTTTGTAGACATGAGGTGCTTGGGTCTGTCCATTAGATAACCATCATAACCTCTTGATTCAAAGTATCTTGCAATACCGTACTTATTGTTTTCAATTAAGATGGGATACCCGTAAAATACAGCAGCCATCAAAACATCCTCGTAAAATATTTTAGCCAAAGGAGGTCTTGAAGCATACTCGACTACAAACATGTTCGATGGATGCTCCATGTGAAACTTATTGTACATATGCAAGGCACCCTTTGAGCCCCGACCATCGACGGTGGCATCTAAATCATAAGAGTCCACCCCACCAACCCCTATATCAGGATTAGGTGCAATACGTTTGCCTTTATCAAAGAGTTTCTTGTTTCTAAATTCTTCGGGAGGCATCCATGAAACATGGAATCTACCGTTTGGATCAGGCTTAAAAAAAACTTCAGTATCCTTCTCCCCATTCTTCCAGTGAAAGTTACCTACTACAACGGGGTTGGGGAACAGGTCTTCATTGTATTGCGTCTGCTCATAGATCTTACCTATATTAAATAAGCTACCATCTATACTATCTCGAAAAGCTTCATCCTCTGTAAACGGAAACTGTCTAGTAATCTCATTTAATTCAGAAGCATCGTGTTTGAAACTATTCCTTTCATTTTTCAGGTATGTCTTTGATCCTTGATTAATGCTATCACCATCAATACCAAGAACAGGATTATTAGGATCTTCAGTGATTGCAAATCCATGATTATCAAAAAACCCCTCCAAAGAGTCATAAGCAGGTATAAATAAACGATACAGACCGCTTCTAGTTCTTCCGTTTGCGTTTCTATCTGTAGGATCAGAATCGGACCAAAGGTCTTTGTATTCTTTACCACCTTTGTCCATAGGGTTAACAGTGCTGCCAACCATAGCCTTGCCTACAATCTTTCTACCAACTATAAGACATGTTCTCTGTATCCTCCAAGCGTCTCTTATATCAGTAGGTTTCTCCCACTTTCCAGCCTCATCAAGATACAATATGTGCAGCTTCTCTCCGTCGTATGCGTTGTTGGTGGTATTCTTCCAGTTAATTACCGTATTAAGAGCCTCTCCCGTCTGCGTAGTCTTATTCTTCTTCGTGATTCTCTTACTCGGCTCGCGAAAAGCCAACTCCATGCGTGGGTTAGTGGTACCATCTTGAATAGGTTTAAAGAAGAAGGGGTAGTGCCTAAACATATAGACGACCTTCTTCATGAATATATTTTCTTGGGCATCCTTTCCAGTCTTTGACTGGATGCCAAGGAGTTTATCCTTAACCTGGGTAGCCTCATCTAGTAGCACAGAGGAGCAGATATTTGTATATCCGCTACGTCTACACTTCGTGTATAGTTGACCAATGCATCTTGGGTCAGCTTCACACGCTGCCAAATGTATGAAAATATTTCTTTGAAACTCTAAAAAATCTGGATACCCGATATCCATTCGGGTCCACTGAAGCATCATGTAGTGCCTGCCCGTAATATATGTAGGGACACCGTTATTATAAAACCAAAAACCTTCACGCCTACGGCGAAACTCTTCTTCGATATACGGAGAAAACTTTTGTCTAAACTCCCTTGGCATCTCCCCCCACTCATCCATAGACTTAATCCTAGACAACTCCTGTGGCATAGAAACCCTCTTCCACAGCTGCATGTCGTTTGGACTTCCATATCCATAAATTTTTTCTTTGGGAGGCTGAGCGGGAAGTATAATGACCAGCCCACCAAGTTGAATACTTTCACCTTTCGTACCGTTGGTGCAAATTGAGATAGCAGGCTCATCATATTCTTTTATCTGTACAAGCGTAGACATAATTAAATTTAGTGCATCTGCAGGGACTCGAACCCCAAACCTGCACATTAGAAGTGTGCTGCTCTATCCAGTTGAGCTACAGATGCGATGTATTAATACCCGCAGTCTTTGTCTCCATGAGGTCCCATAGGAAAATCGGGACCCTGTTGCTTGTGCTTTTGATATCTCTTGTTGTGTGCAGGAGATGTATATGGACTACAGCTAGCCCCTAAAAAAGAAATTAAAAGTAAAATTGAAATGATTCTCATCTATTTAAATTAGATCTAATAGCTCTTAAAAACAAATCTTTTTGCCTGTCGTCAAAATTACCTTGAGACATTGCACTAGCTAAAAGTCTAAGATTAGTATTGCTTTGGTCTCTTGGAATACTAATTAATGATTGCAATATATCATCAAAATCTCCTCGAAAATCTAAACCCTCCGCCTCTGGAGACGTTACTGCCGATCTAACAATAGCTTCAAATTCAATAGGATTTTCAATCATATACTGAAGCGGGTTAAATCCTTCAGCATCTTTAAAAGCATCTGTATCCATTCTATTAGTTATACCTCTAATAGCTCTTCTAGTTTGCCTGTCTTGAACCCTAGGATTAAATCCTAAAAGATTTCTTAGTGGTCCAAACTGCTCAGAGTGAATCATCTCGTGTTCTAGAACAGAATCGTCTGCCCCAGGGAACATAACAACCTCGCCTGTATCTGGATTAAAAAAACCAGCAGGCATAGAGTCCCGTTCAGTCAACATCCTTAAAAGATCCTCTGTTCTAGCATCTCTAACTTGCGTCCTACCTCTTCTTCTACGAGCTCTTGCTTCTTTTCCAATAATAGGTCTCATCGACTTCTTCTTCTTCTAGGTCTATTGTTAGCCCTGTTTATAGATTGAGGTTGTTGCTTAGTTGCATCAGAAATACCCATATGGGCTTCATCGAGACCGTCGCCATTGCCATATGTGCCTTTGCGTCTGTTGATACGATTGAGTGCAGCCCTGTATCTTTTAGCCTTACCGCCCTTACCGTATTTGGCATATTCTTTTTTGTAGTCTCTTTTCTTGACTCTCATGATACAAATATAAGAAAGTCCGCGAGGTGGGACTTGAACCCACATGTCACCAGTTACCCTTTCTACAAGGTATAAGCTTGAGGGGATACTCGCGATTAAGAATTTCTTCTTTGATGTGTCTTTTTTCTGTGACAATTGGCACATCGAACATCACACTTACGTATCTCTGCTTTGATTGAATTTATAGAGAATGGTCTATGAACCATATCTGCTATGTTCTTCACCTTGACACCACATACGTGATCAAAATCAAGTACAACGGGGTTTAATTCCCCGCAATCTACACACCCCAGCATTTTCTTTACTCTATTAACAAAGCTTCTATTCCACTTTCTTTGTGCAGACTTAGACTTTTTAGCTTTTTGTTTATAGTAGTCCTTGTTTTTAGAGTAATGTTTTTTTTGATATGCCTTGTTATAAGCTCTACGTGATTCAAGGTCTTTTATAGGCATCAGTCCTCAGTATCATCAATATCGGACTCTTGCCAAAATTTATAATTATTCCTACTGTATTGCCAAACTATCTCTTTCCAGTCATTTAGAGAATCTTTCAGCGAAACCTCCGCTGTAGTCTTTTGCTTCTTTGATTGATCCATTTGTCGTAAGGTCTTTGATCATCTGTTCTAACCGTTGTCTTTCAACGATAAGTTCTTTGCAGTCTGTGGCAGTCTGTTTGATAGACTGTAGTTCAGCTTTCCTTGCGCTTCCATTGATCTCTGGGTCAACAGGTTTCTTGATCTCGTCAATCATATTGTTTATAGCAATCTCCATTGACGACATCAAACGCTTAGCAGCTTCTATAGTTGTAAACTTCTTACCCGACAAAACTCATAAAAATAGGTGTTTTCTCTCCAACATAAGATCCAACAATATTAAAATCTGCATGCTCTACAGCATCTTCGTAGTCCATACCCTCCTCTACAAGTATCTCTATTATTCTATCTATATCGTACACAGCAACTACGTTCGCACCGTATGTGCACCCAACAAGTGCGTCATCAAATCCATCAGCAGTAAGGCATTCTTCTTCTGCGAGCACCTCCATCAAGTCTTCTTTGTCAATCATTTTTCTACGTATAAAAGATCTTCGGTTCTAGTTCTATAATATTCCTTGCCATCTATCTTAATACGATAGTCTCGATTTTGCTTGAAACCAACAACATCCCCAGCTTTCAATCCAAGATCTTCAACCCAAGGAGCCGTAAAAGCGATACGACCCTTTGTTGGTAAGCTCTTTTTAAGTTCGATAACTTCGATAACATCAGATTTTGTTTTTAATTCATCTTGAACTACAGGCTCAAGAAGAGCCCAACCAGCAAGAGGATGTATGTGTCCACTTTTTGAACTCTTATATCCAATGGCTTGATTGTTTATAGTGTGGTTAGGATCGTATCTAACCAGATAATGGTTTTCATGTCCAGTTAATGCTTGGCCCTCATTAAGCACAACGAGATGATGAAAATATAAGGTGTCTCCAGACTCTACTCCTGTGTTGTGTTTAAGAGGTGCAGATACTACTGGCCCCTCAGTTACTCTATGTTCAAACTCATTAAAGCTAGTATTTACATAAAGCTCAAGACCACCTTCGGTAGTCATAGTGTCGTTAAGCTGTTTTTCTAGCTCTACAACAAACAGATCAAGTGTTTTCATTTTTGTACGGGAACATTGTATTTAATTTTTCTTTTCGTTTTTTACATCCGCAATCCTTAGATACGGATTCAACAACTTTCTTGAGCCCCGTGGCTCTAGTAATTTTTTCAATTGAATCTCCTAAACCCTTACTTTTCATCAAAAGTCAAGATCAAATTCTAATATACATGGCATATCCTCTATGCTCTTCCACAAAACTTGCCCGTCTGATTTTTGGATGTATACTAGATATCTAGTTTTACCGTGATTATATAGATGCCTATCATCTAAAACTATAGCCGAGACTCTTCCGTCTCCTGCTCGCATACCGATATAGTATGCCATAGCATCTTTGGGATCTCTCCCAATAATAATCTTCCTAATAAGACCGTCCATTTTAATTAATTAAGAGAAATACCTAGACCATCTAACAGTCCGTCGATGTCAAGGTCGTCATCTGAATCTGGTTCAATATACGACTCTTTCATAAAATCTAATATAATCTCTAGCTCAGTATTAGTTCTCATGTCATACTGAAAGAAAGCTTTCATAGTGCTATTCTCTTCGTCAAGAGGATGAAATACTCCCAAGACAAAGGCAGATACAACCCTGTCTTGCATGTCATACCTATTGACTATTTCGTTCACTGCCGAAGTCAATGCTTGTATTTCATACCAAAACCCTTCCTCTGCTATATCTTCGTATTCACTCATACCTCTTAATTAAATGCCAAGAAAATCAGTATCTAAAAAAAAGCTATTTAGAGACTTTTCGAAGCTCAATCAAAGATACGTAAAAAACAACTACCTCAAGGATCTGAGAAACAACACGGTAAGTTTCTGCGAGAGTAACGACATCTTTGAGAAAGAACTTATGTTTATGCTATGGGCATATGATCTAGAGTTCTGGACTTTAGATTACGCAGCAAAAGAATATGGATACTATTCACCTAAGAAGATGGGCGAACGTATTGTATATGAACTAGTTAAGCAAGATTACATATACAAACACTTTGATAAAATGACACCTTCACAAACGAGGGAGGATCATCTATTCAGAGATGAAACAAAATATAACTACAGGGTGAGGTATGCTCTCACTCAGAAAGCCCGTCTTCTAGTGCAGAGGTTTTACTCGATGTTTCAGCGTCCTTGACCTCTGTATGACTTTTTATACTTTTTAGAAGCTTTGTGGTTGGAGGTCTTTGATTTTGCATGAACTCCAGGGCGCTTCGTGTTAGGGGGAGGTGCATACGTGTTTACTTGTTTAGCCATATTAATCTTTGATTCAACTTAATTGTCAATCCTTGAAGCTCTTGTACTTGTTTCCTTTCCCCTTGATGATGTGGACAGGAAGAGCCGTATTGTAGATCGCAATATCTAAAATCTCACCATTTAATCCGAGCGTTCCGTCGCTTTTTCCCAAAACGTGATCAATCGGGAGAGCAACGCTGACACCATTAGAATTTACAGCAGCAACATCTGCAATCTTGTTGCCATCTATATTGTAAATATTAGCCTCAAGTATACCTGTTCCGTCCACTACAATGGCAATCATCTCTACATCTGATCCAAAAGTGTAAGACGTCGTGCTGTTGGCGGTTGAGTTTATGGGGTAATCTCTTTCTGCAGCGGAACCCTTGGTTCCGTCGGCTTTATATATAACATCTGCACCTCCAGCCTTGATACCCCAGTGTGCATCGTTTGACGTCCCGCTAACCAACCACGTATCATTAGTGTAGTCACCATTGGTCCATGCACAAATTATTGTATATGTGCTGTTTGCAGCTAACGTTTCTGTCGAGGCAAGGCTCATGACGTTCGATCCGTCGCAGGCAAAACTAGCCAAAGCGGGGCTGATAGTAGAGTGGGCATTACCTATTGATTTAGCTGTAGGCTTTTTTGAAGTAGTAGCTTGAGTAAAGTTGTTTGTGTTGTCACCCTTGCTGGGCTTTGATGCAACTTTCGCTCCGTTTGTTTCGGCGTGCGCGACAAATCCTAATTTTATTCTTCTTGCCATGATTATGCTGTGTCTAGAGAAACAAAGGAGCCGAATTGATTTACGACGGCTGTGGTGTATCCTGGAGCGGTAAAAGTAATTGAGACTGTGTAGTTGCTTGAATCCACGGAGTTGTCCGTTATGTCGGTGACATCACCAAAAGTAGTAAGGTCTACCAAGGCGGAGCCTTCAGAAAGGAACTCAGCAGGGTTAAAGTTTGATTGATCTTGATCACTTAGATACACTATTGGATTTGAGCCAGGACCTTTGTATCCAAAAAGAGCCCCTGTCGTTGACGCACCAGTCACTGGGTTGTTCGAAGAGTCCAACCTGGTTATGGTGGTGGTGAAGGTTCCAGAAAGTTTGTCGCCTAATGAAACCCCATCAAAATTCGTTGCAGCACGGATGGCGGAATCCGTAAACGCAAGAGCAAAAAGAACGTTTTCATCATCAGGTTCATCAGAGACAATCAGGCCAGTGAAGATGCCTAATTGAGTTATTCCTTCAATATAATTTGAGACAGTCAGTGTATTTCCTAATCCTAACATATCAAAGTGATTTACCGAATATTACTTCGTAGTAAGTCTTGCCCTTACTATCTCTGCAAGCTTTGAGACACCTTTTACGATTAACGCCATCGTGAACGTAAGAAACGTGCACCCAATCAGGATTGTCCTCATCACCAAACTCCCAAACCATCTGATCGAACTCAAGATTCTCGCGAATGTATTGGAATATCTCAGCGTTTGTACAACCTCCGAAAACGTCTGCGTCAAGGTCGAGTGCTCTTCCTTCCATATGCTGACTACGGCGCGAGCCCCCGATAGCACGGTTGAGCTCAGGTCCACGATAGCCTGACGACACGTATATAGGACACCCGAAATGATCCCTAACAGGTTGAAATACATGTCTTGCAATTGCTTTAAGGTTTTCTTCAATCCATTCATCATCAGGTGTATTATCTATACCTAGACGTTTAGCTGTTGTGCTTTTTGTTGCCTCGGCAAGTGATAGATTTTTTGACAGCTTCATATGATATATATTAAGCAGCTGCAAATACTTCTACATCACATGTTGCTGTATCAGCCTGCACTGCTATAGAATCTATGTTTGCCAAACTAACAGACGCCCCGCCTGCTGCATTTGCATCCATAGATTGATTATTTAAGATAAAGCTGTCACCAGCTTCAAGCTTTACGAAATACTCTTCGTTGTTACCTCTAATTCTTAAAGTAACGAAGTTTCCACTGTCAAGGTTAGTCAACCTTAGGTAATTTAAAGTAGCATCTTTTATTGTGCCAGCCGCTACAGCAGAGTCGAAAAGCAACACGGTCTGTTCTGCAGAGTGAAGGCAGCTCACAATCCTGTGGTCAATCTGAGTTACTGATTCTGTGTGAGTGTTTGTAGATCCACGAGAAGCACCGTTAAGTGTTACTGCCTCTGTTATAGTTACCGTAAGTGTTGCCATAAGGCAAATATACTTACTTATTTTTAATCACCCTTTCTGACCTTTTTTCTTTACTTTGAACTTACCTCCTTGATTGAAATCGGGAAGAAGATCGCGGCCTCTTGGGAAGTATGGATTATATTGAGCACCATAGTAGTCAGATATATATTTATTAAATAGTTCAGCCCTTCCTTCAGGTGTGCGTGAATAATCTAAAAGATTTACGCCAGTTCCTGATCTAGAGGCTCTAATGTCAGGATTTGTCGTGAAGCCTGGAAATAGCCTAGCATTGTGCATAGCATATCTTGTATCATAGTCAGCACTAACGCTTCCTTTAAGTTCTCCTATTTGAATGTCCTTGATTATTTCTGACGCACTGGCCCTTGGGCCGCCAATCTCTGGTGCAATACGAATCGCCCCCAAAACATCGCCATAACTAGTACCCTTTCTTGGATCTGCAAACATAGATTCACCAAGCAGGGCAGTCTTGGTTCCTTGATACAATCCAGGTCCAAGGTTTCTCCCGCCTCTTCCAGTGCCAATAGGGTCTGTAAGATATTTTACTACGTCGTCTTGATCACTAGCCTTAACCGCTCTAAAAGAAGTGAGGTACTCTTCTGCAAAGTTTTGCATAGGCTTGTCGAAGTCTCCAGCATCAAATTTTTCAGGCGTAAACTTTAAAAGAGCGTCAGGATCCGACTCAATCATATAGTTTGTTGCAGCAGTTTCAATCTTTGCGGGGGATCCATACCCCAAAGGACTCATACCTGTTTTTATTGCCACATCATCATAAGCCTTTTCAGTAATTTTGCTTGCGTGCTTAGAGAACTCCATTGCTTTATCCTTTATAGCTTTGAGCTCATTGAGGACAGCATTGTCTTTATTGTTTACAAGAACACGTCTAATATCTTTGTAGGTTTTTACCCCCTCCTTTCTTAGGAGATCTACAGTCTTCTCCAAAGCCTTAGGTACTCTCTGTCCAGCCGACCCAGTAACCAGACCGAGTAGAGCGGCACTGCTGTACTCGTTGTCATAGTTTGGATCGTCAATGACACCCGCCATAGCAAGCGTCGCATAGATGTGATCAAAAGGATTAGCGAGAGCAACTACACTTTGAAAAGGAGAGAAACCACTTCCCTCCAACTCTGCCTGAGTAGGCACGTAGTTACCCTTGCCAACCTCACGCATGTAATTTAACGGCTGAGACAACGCCCGCAAAAGGTCTACACCCATGTCGGTGTAACTTCTATCTCTTCCCTGAGAAATCTTAGGCCCGTTGTCGGGTGCAACACCTCCGTTCTGGTATTTTTTTATTACCCTGAATCCAGGCTTGTGTTTTCTGATGCTTTTCATGAGTTATGCCTTGAACTTACCTCTAAAGCGCTCCTTCTTCCCGTCACGTACAATGTACCCTCTCTCGCGAGTCACACCCCTCTTGTTGGTCTTCTGACGAGACTTCATAGTAGTCCTCCCGTGCTTGTCTTTTACCTCAAGAGTCTCCTTAACCTTGTCCTTCGTCCCCCTTGTCTTAGCAGAGGTTTCCATCTTCGTGACATCACCCGTCTTTCTGTCCCTTGAGGTGAACTTCTCACTGAGCTCTTCGCGCAACTTGCGCTTCCTACCCTTGCCTTTTTCTGAGGTAGACAGCTTGGAGTCAACTCTTACCTCTTTTTCACCCGCGCTATCGCCTGGATCGTAGTTCGCCTTGGGTAGTTTCTTCTTTCTTACTCTCATACAGCAAATATAAAAGATTAAGACTTACCTCTAGATCGTCTGATAGCCTCTTTGCCTCTTTTGAATATAGATGCTACTTCTTTTTTACCCATGACCTCGGCCCTCTGCTCCCCAACAGTAAGTATCTGAATCTTTCTTGCAAAGGGTTTGTTTATTCTTTTCACTTTAGCCACTGTTGCTCGCGCATCAGCAGGTGTAGCAAACTTGATACTCACAGTATCCTTAGGGTTCTCATCCGTATAAAGCCTCCTGCCGCTCCCTTTGGGCTTTTTACCCGTCCCAACCTTAGGATCTCGCTTCTTTACCTTCATGGTACAACTATCCTTGCGTTATAAACAGAAAAGATTCACTGTGTAAACACAAAAACTAGCTGTTTCTGTCTTAACAAAGTGTCAATCGCTTCGATATCGTAAAGGTATAAACAAATTTCTTAAAAGTCAATAGTAAAGCTTTACTAGATATAAGGTATGTCAACGCATTGCAAACCAATAAGTTACATGTTTTTACCTGGAGAGCTGTTTTTTGATCTGTGATCAAGAAAAGCCAAAAAAAATGCTGAGTAATACATAGGGTGGGGATTATATGTATCACGTAGCGGTGTGCTACGCACGCCTAATTGACTATCATTTCTCAAAATTATGTCAAATGCATAGCATTGCGCAAAACTTTCAGCTTTTTGTAACTGCCTGACAATTAGCACGATACGCCGACTCATTGGAGCAATCATTTATGTGACTCATTGCAACGTGTTGTGTATCAACTCGGAACAATAACCCCCACACCTTCGCTATCTTGCATTATGTACCCTACAACGGGGACGTACTGCGTTAACATTTATTAGCAAAAATTCCTTGCATATGTGCCGCCGTTTATGTAGTGGCGTCACCTTTGAGCCGTTAACATTTATTGGTAAAATACCTTTGGTGGTTCGTGCTTGTTTT
>TARA_R100001440_G_scaffold69452_1_pt1 | contig 13575 bp, 10 predicted proteins | sample TARA_R100001440 | Tara Oceans TARA_R100001440 (sample SAMEA2622112) | marine metagenome | biome: marine biome (ENVO:00000447); feature: surface water layer (ENVO:00002042); material: "saline water (ENVO:00002010), including plankton (ENVO:xxxxxxxx)" | depth 5 m
ATGTTTTTGTAAGTCATATAAATATTCCCTCCTTATTTGAGCATAGGTTACAGGTATGTTTGCATTCAAGTAAGCCATTATTTAATATTACCCCAATTGGATCCAAACTCGTAGTCTACCTTATTTGGTACTTCTAAGTCAACCGCGTTCTCCATTATGTCTTTTATCTTTGCGGCTTCTAGATCGTTAACTACAGATATATCAAGTTCATCATGAACTTGTATATGTGGTGTAATACCTTCCTTATGTAATTCTAACATAGCTCTTTTAGTCATGTCTGCAGCAGATCCTTGTATTAATCTATTTAAAGCTTTGTATGTAAAAGCTCTACGTGTTGGATTTTCATGCCAATAATTTTTCTTTTCTGTTTTGTTTCCTTCTTCATCTAATATGTAAGGACCCATTTCTTGTAGTTCTAACATTCTTTCGTGATCTTCTGCTGGAACAAACTTACCCCAATCATCTCCCCTTAAAACAGGTTCGTATTTAAAAAATCTACAACGTCTACCTAATAATGTTTTTATCTGTCCCTTATTCTGTGCTGCTGACATAACTTTATTCATTAATTGTTTTACAAAAGGAACTCTTCCATGATATTTATTAAATAGTTCTTGTGCTTTTTCTTGTGTTACACCTAATTCTGCTTGCAGTTTTGCTTTACCCATACCATAAAATAAACCTAAATTAATTACTTTAGCTTGTGATCTAGGTATCTCCGCCATGTCTGCAACTATTTTATGAAAGTCAGTTGATGGATCATTTTCGTAAGAGTCAGCTATCGTATTTACAGAAGGTAATCTAAATTTAAGTGCATAATGTGCAACAAGTCTTGGTTCCTGTTGCGAGTAATCAAAGCACCCCCACTTCATACCTTCTTCTGGTATAAACAAAGATCTAATTAAAGGACCTGTATCAGGATCTCTTGCTGGTATTTGTTGCAGGTTTGGATTTATATAACTAAATCTACCAGTCACAGTGCCACCATCATCTGATCTTATTTGATTTATTTCTGAGTGTATTCTACCATTGTGTTCGTATTTAATTATTGAATCAATAAATGTAGTTCTAACCTTGTTTATTTTTCTAGCTTCTGCTATCTTTTGAACTAAAGGATGTGAATGATTAACAAGAAAATTTTTAGTAAAAGATGGCTCATCTGATTTTACAGTTCTGGAATAAGGTAGTTTTAATTTGTCAAAAAGTTTGGCAATTGATCTTGCTGCCATTAATTGAACATCTATGTTACTTTCTTTTTTTATCTCTCTCAGGATTAATTTTTCTCTGTATTCTAAGTCTTGCTTTAGTGTATGAGCTCTTTCAGCATCGACTCTCACACCAAGAAATCTCATGTCAACCAGACAAGGAAAAAGATCAGTCTCCAAATCAAATATAGATTGTAAGTTATCTTCTATAATTATATTTTTTACTTTACCCCAAAGTTCTAAAGTTAGTTCTGCATCTTTCTCTGCGTATGCACCAACTTCCATAGGTGGTAGTCTCCACATATCTGCTTTTGGATCTAATCCTCTTTCTTTTGCAGCTTTAATTAATTTGGATTCATTCTTTCCTTTATTAAGGTGATGCCAGGACAAAGTATTTAATGTGTATGAGTATCTGTTTTCATCTATAAGTGATGATGCAATCATAGTATCTACTATTAAACCATTGATTTTTATACCTAATTTTCGTAGCCAACATACGTCATACATGGCATTATGAAATATTTTTAATGATGGTGCATTACATATATCTTGCAACCATTCTAAAGTTTTCTTTTTGTCCATATTAGGACCTTGTTCATGAGCTATCGGAAAATAACCTGACCATCCTTCTACGGCTACAGCTATACCAACTACATAGCCATTACCAATTACAGATCCTGATCCACTAGATTTTAAATCTGGATCATAAGTTTCTAAATCTATAGCAATCTCATCATAAGATCGTAGATCAGGATATTCTTCTGGCTGTAGCCATTCTGTTTCTGGTAATATCATTTTTTAGAATCTTTCAATTTTAACATTTCTAATTGACAGTAATGTATTATTTTTTCTAAATCTTGTATACCACCTTTTCGCTGATAGCGACAAACATATTTCACTACGTTTCCTTGAAAAAATGATAGATCATTTTTAGAAATAAACTCATACGGTTGAATAGGAAATTTAGTGTAGTGATTTCCTCCTACTTGAGTAAATTGTGGAAACGCTTCCTTAAATATATCTTTTGTTGTCATAAACTATACTCCTTTCTTTTTATTTTTGATTTTAGTTTATATAAATTATTACGTGCTCTCGTAATTCCTACGTACCAAACTCTATGTTCTTCATCTCTTTTTTCTAAACTACGTTTGATAGATTTTTGTATTTTATCTCCTTGATGCAATGCTAAAATTACGTTATCGCCTTCACCACCTTTTATCGCGTGTATCGTAGATAAAAATATTCTAGCATCTTCATTTAAATTTTCATTATTTTCTAACATATTTCTTATATATATTTTTTCTTTTTCGGGAGCTGCAGTAAAAACTTCGTACCATTTTTTATTTTTATTCCAAAATTTAGAATCCGGTATGTATTCTTTTATATATTTTATATCTTGATCATTTATATCTTTATCCTCACACCATTTTGTATATGCTAAAGCTGCTTTATATATGGCTACTTTATAACTTTTTCCTTTGTTAGTTTGATAATATAAATTTTTTTTTCTAACTTCTTTCATGAGTTCTAATAATTGACTCTTGGTTCTTGATAATATTAACCACTTACCTTTATTTAAATCTACTTGACCTAGATTAGATATGTAAACTGATTTACCATGATAATCTCTTGCTAGATAAAATTTTTCTTTTCTGACTCCACGTATTTTACCTATTGGGAAACTTGATTCTAATTGTACACACAAAGATACTCTTCTTGATTTTTCTAGGACTCTTTCTTTTGCAGGCTCTTCTACAAATCTTTTTACATCTGCTCCAGCCCATGCAAATATAGCCTGATCATCATCACCGGCTAAATAAATATCTTTACTTTTCTCTTTTAATTTATCGTACAGCTTCCATTGTAATGGTGATAGATCTTGTGCTTCGTCTACAAATACAACATCAAACTTTGGAACCTTTGGCAAAACTTTATTTATGATATCATTAAAGTCATATAGACCTGCACTTTTTTTATACTTTAAAAGATTGTCATGTATGTGTTTTAATGTGTGCCACTGTATTTCTTTTCTGTCATGTTCGTTTCTATCAAATTCTTCTCTGATAGACACATCTCTATTTATAGCACGCCCTATCATTTGAAAATATGGATCATTACAAGTTAAAAAATGTGTTTCTTCTTCATTGTATTTATCTGTGTATTTAACTCTAATGCCTAATTTTTTTCCTAACTCTTCATAGTGATATGGCTGCATTATATTTTCTTCTTGTAAACCTAGAGTATTAAATGCAAAAGAATGTAGTGTTTGAAAATGCACTAACTTTTTATCCTCTATTGGCATTCTTTCTTTTGCTTCCTTTGCAGCTTTTCTTGTAAAAGCAAAATAGCCTATCTTATGTAAAGGTGTCCCTATTCTAACGTATGCTTTTGCTCTATTAATTAATTTATGAGTTTTTCCTGTTCCAGGTGGTCCATAATATTTATATATCATACTATGTCCTCTTCTTTTTCATATTCTAATATTTCTTCTGGTGGTTCATCATCTTCAAACTGTCCCATTTTAACAGACATACATCTTATTGGATTACCCTTACCTATTCTTTTTTGACTACTTTCTGCTTTAAATACATCAACTACCATAGTTCTTGTTTCATTTTCATCTAGTTTCCATTCGTTTCTTTTTAGTTCCTCATAAAATTTATGATATAAAAAGTACCCAAAGTCTCCATCAACATACACAGATCCGCTCTTAAAACCTGTAAGAGTTGTTGTTCTAACATCATTTAAGTATTCTTTAATGTGTCTATATAAAATACCTGCAGGTTGAGATTCTGGATCCGGTGTTTCTACATTTAATTGTGACCACAAACCTGATATTATATCTTGAAAATCTTTTGCTTTTATTGGTGGAGGTACTATATTTGTATGTTCTGCGATTAAAGCTCTAAGTTCTCTTTGTTCTATTATTTGTTTTACAGTCTTTGCATTTATATTTTTTATCTTACCACTAGGTTGTTTTACATATAAAAAAAATCTTGGATGTGGACGATAATCCATTTTAGTCACACTTATTATATCTGGCCAAGATGCATTTAATTGTTTTCCTACACCAAATCTTCTACGCAAACATGTACTCTTTATACATTTACTTTGTATTGGATCTTCATTACATGTGTAACCTGCAGTATCCCCTTTCCACGCTTTTATTTTTGATTTAACTTTATCATCACCCCAAACATTATCATATTTAATATAGTCTCTTGCTTTCTGTAATACTCTATCCTCCCATTCATCTGGATATTTTCTTTTAGCAAAGACCATATAATTATATAAAAATCTATCTCTCTCATCTGGTAACTTTTGTTTAGTTTTATCTATGTCTCCGCATATAAGACCTAGACATGGTGGTCCATCTTCAAACTCTAGTGATTGATTCTTTAGCTCCCGGTTTATTAGGTCTGCACCTAAAGTTTTTAAATTTTCAGACGATTGTGCATTTAAATTTATAACTTTAATAAATGTATCAAAGTCCATTTCTTCTCCATCTGGTTTTATAGCCACTCTATCTTTCTTATTGTAGTATGGTAAATTTATAAAATTACCTGATGGTCTTTTACCATCACTAGAATCTAGTGAAGTTTGTTTTGGATATATTTCTGTGTTAGATGGTAAACCAAATATAAATAATAATTTTTCTAAAAATTCTCTAACTTCTGATGCTTTTATTTTTTCTTTAGTAAATACATACAAATGTAATCCACCACTTTTTGATTTAACTGGTATTACCGGTAAATTTTTTTCTGCAATTATTTCTAAATATTTTTTTAAACTAAAATTTGTATAATTTTTTGGATCTATATCTATTGCACCAAATATAGCAGCACCCTCATCATCGCAAGGATTTATACCTATTGATTTTTTTCCTTGTAAATGATCTTCGTAATCTTGATCTGTAATTTCTTTCTTAGCCCAACCGTAATCTTTTGGGTCAAATTTAATTTTACCTGATTCGTCTTTGTATCCTTTTTCAATATTGCAGAAACCATAATTACGTCTTAAACCTGTAAAATATTTTATAAAATCTTTCATAGTTTTCTGGGCGACTCCACTCTCGCTTTGCCGCCCATAGTTGCAACTGTTCCCATAGGGAATTAGACAATGTTTTCCGTAGAACCATTGCTTTCATACTTTGGTTTAGCAGAACCTTTTGCTACAGTTTTCTGTAACTCTTGAGCTGCTACGTATAAAGCAGAGTCTTCTTTGTTAGATGTATCTAACATTCTGACCTTAGATGGTTTGTACACATGCCAGCTTTTGCTGCCTGCAGTTTTGCCAACTGTTTTTAAGTTGAACATCGCTGAGAAAGCTGCTGGTTGAAATGTACCTTTTGCATCTGTCATCCTTAAATTGGTGATCAGATTATTAAGTTCCCTCGCCGGTGAAAGATTAGACGATCTCATTGGAATGACAGCCGGTCTAGATTCATTTCCCGTAACTACCATTACATAGAAGTATGCAGTTTTTTCTACATAGTTTCCATTTGGTAATCTGTATCTACCGTTTCTTTCTTCTACTGCATCTGCTGGAATCTGCATATGAGTTCCAACTGGAGCAGAAGCACTATCACCTCTCTCTTGCCATTCAGGATATCTAGTTTGAGCATGAGCTACGATTATATCGATACCTTTACCCTCACCATCTATCAACTGACCAAGTGATGAAGCATAGATCATTCCTGGTTTAGACCCCTCTACATATTTAGGATCTCTTTGATTGCACTCTGGAGAAAGTTGATGCAGAATTTTCAAGATAGGTGTGGATACATCTTCTTGTTTTATTTCTTCCGCTCCTTTTCTAGAGTCTTCTCTCATGTTTACTACAGCTAGAGATCCGCTGTTTTGTTTGACTAGTTCAGTCATTTTTCCTCCTATTGAGTTACTGGTTTATTGTTTTACTTTTTACCTTTTATTTTTGTTTGATTTCCATCAAACGTCCAAAAAAGATCTTCAGGAACTTCGTTTCCTTTGTTCTTCCAATCTTCCATGGTTACTTTTAGGGTCATGGCATGAACCGCCTCTTTCTGAGCCGGCTCAAAGCCTTGACCTTTTGCAAGGGTGGCATAAGCCAGTGCCTTGTTTTCTTCGCCTTGGCCAAAGGTAACAGTGATATCATTTTTAATAATATCACCTAGGCCATTGTTTCGAAGCCATTGATATGCCTCTGCTTTTTTATCAGCTTTTATTGTGGCACTATAAATTTTTTTAATAGAGACTTCTGATCCATCTTTTAATGTGAGTGAACTTAAGTTCATATCTTCCATCAACTTAGGTATAACTACACCAGATTGAACTTTCTCATCTGATTTTAAATCTTTTAATTTTTTTTCTGCTTCTTGAATTTGAGCTTGTATAGATTTTAATTTTTCTAGCTCTTCTGATAGTTTTTCTGGATCAATAACATCGCTCTGATCCGGCGCATCTTGTCTTAAATCAATCATGTACTTTCCTTTATATGTTTATTAGTTTAAATTTTTAATATCACTTCTTTATATAAAGATGTAATTATTAATGTCAACTAATATTTTGAAAGTCCATTTCAATTGGATAGTATGACATTTGCCTTCTATCCCATTTTAATGTTTTGTACTTTCTAAATTTTATAGCTAATATACTGCCAACAGTTTGTATTAAATTAGGATCACCATAATTTAAAATATAATCTTCTTCTGGATTAAAATTTTTTAATTGTTGATTTATTTCAATAATTAAAGGGCCAGGTGATAATTGCATTTGTGCTAATCTTTTATTCATAACCACAATCTCGCCATATTTTAAAGCAGGCGTAATATCAAACTTAGGCTTGTTAATCTTAGCGGGATCATCGCTATATTTAATTAATGGTATTTCTTGAACTAAATAAACTTTTGACATTGACTTTCTTTTTCTATCCTATATATAGGATATTAGAAAGAAAAGTAAAGATGTTTTATAAATTTAAGACTAAACCGTATCAGCATCAGCTAGATACATTAAAAGAATCTTGGGATAAAGAAAACTATGCCTATTTTATGGAAATGGGTACGGGTAAATCTAAAGTTCTTTTAGATAATGCTGCTATGTTATATGACAAAGGCAAGATAAATGCTTTGTTAATTATAGCACCAAAAGGTGTATACAAAAATTGGTATGACTCAGAAATACCAACACATTTACCAGATCACATATTTAAAAAAATGGTACTTTGGAAAACTTCTGATAAATCTACAAAACAAAAAAAGAATTTAAATACCTTATTTCAAACAGGAACAGAGTTTCACATATTAATAATGAATGTAGAAGCTTTTTCATCTGGAGATGGACCTGCATTTGCATATAAATTTTTATCTGCACACAATGCAATGATAGCTATAGATGAATCTACAACTATAAAAACACCTACAACCAAAAGAACAAAAGCAATATTGGCTCTTAGAAAAGATGCTAAATATAGAAGAATATTAACAGGATCTCCTGTAACTAAATCACCTTTAGATCTATTTAGTCAATGCCAGTTTCTTGATCCCTGGCTCCTAAACCATCAATCTTACTATACATTCAAAGCTAGATATGCTGTCACTAGAAAGATAGAAGTTCATGGTAGAAGTGTTGAGATAGTTGTTGGCTATAGAAATCTATCAGAGCTTACAGATATAATAAAACCTTTTTCAAAAAGAATATTAAAAGAAGACTGTTTAGATCTTCCTAAAAAGACTTGGATGAAACACACAGTAGAATTAACTAGAGAGCAAAAGAAAGTTTACGCACAAATGAAGCAAGAAGCTATCGCATTCTTAGATGGCAAGATGCAATCTTCTGCAACAGTTATGACTCAACTAATGCGTCTGCATCAAATAACTTGTGGTCACTTTACAGCTGATGATGGCACTATAAAAGATTTGCCATGTAGTAGATTAAATGAGTTGCTTGAGATATTAGAAAAGGTAGAAGGCAAAGCAATTATATGGTCACATTATACTTACGATGTAAAAAGAATTATAAAAAGTATTAAATATATTTATGGTGATGATTCTGTTGTAGATTATTTTGGTGAAACAGATCAAGAAAAAAGATCAACAAATATAAAGAAATTTCAAAACGATGACAAGTGTAGATTTTTTGTAGGAACCACACATACGGGCGGGTATGGTATCACACTTACTGCAGGTAGCACAATGATTTATTTTTCTAATGGTTATGATTTAGAAAAGAGACAACAATCAGAAGCTAGAATAGATCGTATTGGTCAAACAAAACCAATGACATACATTGATATAATAGCTGAAGACACCATAGATGATAGAATAGTAAAAGCTTTACGTAACAAAGTTAACATCGCTAATACTATTATGGGAGAGAATATCAAAGAATGGATATAAATCTCTCCAAGAAAACTAGTGCTACAGCCCCCACCGTAGCTAATAATACCCAATAGATCTTGTCTATCTTACCGCCCAAATCGTGAATACCATTGTGCATATGTTGCACATCTTTTTTTAATCCAGTTATATATCCATACAAAGATATAATATGTTCTCTAGTATTTTTAGGTTTTAATTTGTCGCCGTTGGGCATTATGCCATTCCTCTGTTTCTTAAACGTATTTGTTTCTCTTCATCTGATAGTAGAGCATTTTCTATTGGGGTCAATCCCTGATTCATGTTGCCCATTCCCTGCAGTTGTGGGGTTTGTATGACTTGATTACTAGGCATTGGTTGTTCTGGTAATGATCCTAATGTTGGATCTTTAAATTGTATTTCTTCATCTACTTCTTCTATTCCAAAATCTGATGGTTTAAAGTTCCATGATTCAGATAAGTCAGCTCCGGAAAACTCTTGAATCATTTCTATGATTGTAGGTAAAGCCTCTTGAAAAGGATCTTTATATGCAGGATTAGCTTCTCTAAATTCATCTGCTTTTCTAGCAAATTTTTCTACAATATTTTCTGAAGGTGTATAAGGTCTAAAATCACCACCAAACAAAGCTCCATATTCTCTTTTAGATATACCCCTGTCTTCAAATACTGCTGCTAGTTCAGAGTCATCCACATCAAATTTATTAGCTGCTTTTAAATCTAAGTACATTTTTTGCTGTGAATTAAATAATGATCTATTTGCTATAAAAAATTGTCTAACAACTTCTTTTGCAGTGCTTGGTGAAGATAGTAATCTTGTGTCTCCACCTGTAAATTCTCTTATACCATTTCTAGAAGACTTATCTAGTTCAGTAATTTTAAAATTAAGCCCTTTAACAGGATCTATTTTAATTAATCTCCATCCTAATAAACCAGGTAATTCTTTTTCTAAATTATATATTTCTCCTCTCGGATCAGGTAGTCCTCTTGCTGCATAGTATATTCTAGATAGTTGTGATTTAGAAAACGGAACTTGTGTCTCTAATAAGTGTTCCATAATTATTCTTACTCTATCTGGAATAGGTGTTTCCTCAGTATATAATTTTTTACCTGTATCAGTTACACCCCCTCTTACAATAATATCTATAATGGCTTCAGGTGCAATAGACTCTGATGTAAAAGGCTCAATTGATCTACTAAATGCATCAGATATACCTTTTATAAATCCATTTATAAGTTGATCATTAGTTTCAATGCCTTCTTGAACCGATCTTAACATTGTTCTAAAGGGTTGCTCTAAATAATCATACGCATTGTTGTTACTCCAGTTTTGATAATAGTATGTTCTCTTGCCATTTTCATCCTCTTCGTAAGAAATAAATTTTTTGTCACCAACTTCATATGGAGCAACCCATCTTTCAAGAGCTGCTTCTTGATCATCTGTTGTTCCAAGAACAGATTTAAATCCTGCACCAATACCAACTCCTATTGATCCAAACGCAGCTGCAGATCCAACTAATCTTTTCATACCTATTCCAAAAAGAGGATTATCGTTTTTAACTAAACCTTTTCCTTTTTCAAAAACCATTGGAGTATAGTTAGGTCCGGTTGTAGGTTTGGAATGTGTAATCTCTTTCATTATCCTACTACCAATACCAACTGCACTATTCATGATTGCAGTTGGAAAAGATGCAAAGTTACCAAAAGGTGTAGATCTTAAACCTTTTACTATATCAGATACGTATGCATAGTTTGGTACAGTGTTTCTCACAATGTTAGCTGCTTCTTCTTTTAATTGTTGATCATTTTTTTTAATACCAGCTTTTAAATAAGCCTCGCCTAATCTTTCTTTTTCTACCCAAAAGTTATAAATTTTGTAAACATCATCTTCAGCTGTATATAAATCTATTGCTGGTTTAGTTGCTCTAGATAATCTTTGTAGCATTCTTTTAAATGCATTAGTTGAGAAACCACCATCAGGATTTAATTCAATATCTTTTAGCAAAGCTTGATAGTCTCCCATCTTAGTTTGTGTATTTACAACACCCAACTCTAATAGTTCTCTATATTCAGCCATTGCTTCCGGTGATCTAACACCTAATTGAACAGACTTACGTGCTTTGTTTATAGCTCTTGCAACTAATGCAGGATTTGTAAATAATGTACCATTAGCAACAGAGAAAGCAGATGCAGATAAAAAGTTTCTTATATGTGTTGTTGGTGATAGAACTGTTTTTGCAATCTGTGCTCCAGCTTTTGGATATAAAAATATATACTTATAAGCATTACCTACTTTACCCTCTCGTATAAAAAAATTACTAAGTTTATTTACCGCTTCAAAAGAGTCAGCTATTTCTTGTGTCGTATGTAGTCCTTTTAATCTATTTACAAGAACTCCATTCTTAAACATACCCTCTAATGTTTCATCCAAAGATACAATTTTATTTAAACCACCGGCTCCAAGTTGTTTAATAGCTTCATTTTTATCTGCATAAAAAAGCCTCCTGGTCCCTGTTTCTAAAGCCTTATCGTTTGCTTCTAATACATCATCAATAAATTGTGATCTTCTTGCAAGATTAGATAAAAGTCCAACTCCACTATAAATAGATTCTCTTGCATCATCTACTTCACCAAATAATTCTCTAAATGCTTTACTTCCTTTACCAATAATCTCAGTTGCAGGATCACCATTTTTATTTTTTTTACTTAATATCTGCACAAAATTTTTTCTAACACTTGGAGTTTTTGCACCTATAGTTAAATCAGTCATTTTAAATGATGGTAATTGTGTTTTAGATGTAAACTTAATTGCACTGTTAAGTATTTCGTTTACTCTGTATGATAATTCATCATCAGATAGTTCTCTTCCATGTTTTAGACCATGTCTTTTTAATATTTTTTTTACATTATTTATGGATTGATCAGATGGTTTGTACCCTGTTAATGCGTCCACATACGGATTTTGAAATATTTTATATGTGCCTCCTAACATAATTTTTAATCTATCCCCCATTAAACCAGATAGTTTTTTAACATCTTTTGGTAAGGTTACAGCAGCTGTGCTACCTTCTTTAATAGTTTCAATTAAATTTACAAATTTTTGTCTAGAATTATAAATAGAATCAAAAACTATTTTTCTTGACTCTGCGTTTAAACCACCATTGGTCATTTTTTTTTGTAATTTTTTAGCAATAGTTGTGTTGCCTAATTTTTTAGACATGTCACCTTCAAACATTAGAGTTTTTAAATCTTTGTAAAACTCTGCTTGTTGTTTTTGATAATCTTCTCTTAAACCTTTGTTAAATAAAGTTTTAACACCTGGAAACATTTTACCAACTTCATTATCTATTCTTTTTACTTGCTCCATTGCAAAATTAGCGTCAGAGGCTTTTCTAGCATTTTCTTGATTTTTAGCTAAAAACATGGCTTCAGGTTTAGTTGAAGTAGGTCTTACAACTCCAGCTATTTGATCTACTTTTTTATTTATTTTAGAAGAACTAAAAGCTAAATCTTTTCCAAACTTTGCTACTTTACCTACAGTTTTAGTTGCACCATATACAAAGGGAAAATATAATAATGAGTCTGCACCAAATTTAGCCCTGTTTAAAAGTTTTCTTGCTGCATCTTCTTCTGGATCAACAGATTCTTCTGTGTCCAATTGTGTTGGACCAATTTGAAAAGCATCACCAAATGTTCCTATTTTTTCTGCATCACCTACAAATACTTCACCGGCCGCACCACCAACTACAGCAGCTCCAAATCTTGCAACTCTTGCTTTGTCGTTTAATTTATAAACTTGTTTCATACCTTTACGTACATTTTTACCTTTTAAATTTACATATGTTCCAGCTTTTCTTGCTTGCAATGCTTTTGTTGCTAATTTAGATGCGATTTTTGCTCCAATACCTGCAGGTACACCTATTTGTATTAAGGCTTCTACAATTTTACCAGCAGCTTTTTGTTCTGCTATCTCTTCAAATGGATTTAGTGTGTCAAAAAATTGTTCTACTTGTGCGGCTGCGTTTTGTGATATGCCTGTTGCATCCATTAATTCTGCACCTAATGATACAAAACCCTCGGGTATTTTTAATATACCTGATGCAACACCAGCAAGCCCTGCTTCTAATTGTGATATCTCATTATCATCTTCAGCTTCAGGAGTTAAATCAATATAATCTTTTATCTCCTCATTAGTTAATTTTTTTTTAGTAGGAATATTTTTTGTAGGGTCGTATGTTGCCATTTAACGCTCCTATTCTAATGGTATTTCTCTTAATTTTTTACCTGAGTATGGATCGTATTCTATTAATATATTTTTTTCAGCGTCTCTTTCATATAATCTTTTAGTATCTGGTTTAAAATAAACTCCTCCTGGAATCATTTCATCAAAATTATATTGTCTTGTTTTACCTTTTTTCTTATTAGGTAAAACACCTATAAAGCCACCTTTTAGATTATCGTTTTGTCTAATTGATGGGCCAATATATGCAGCAAATTCTGCAAACGCTTCAGGATATTCTTGTTGAATTGTAGTAATATAACCAGCAGCTTTTGGATCAGTATATTTTTGTAAAGTTTCAAAATAAACTCTTTCAGGTGAATAATCTTTTTGTAGGCTAGATCCTGATTTTCCAGGCATTTGTGCTATTTGTAATTTTAAATCTCTATTTAGTTGATTTTCATTTCTATCTTTTTCAGCTTCAGAGGCTTGAAATGCTTGTTTTTTACCCAATAAATCTTCATCAAATTTTTGTTGTTGTAGAGTGGCTTCTTTAGCTTCTTTTAATTTTCTTAATCTATTTTCTTCATCAATATCCATTTCTAATCCAGCTAATTTCATATCTCTTTCTGACATTCTTTGTCTATCTTGCGTATCAAAAAATCTTTGTAATGGCTCACCGCCAAAAGCTTTTGATAAATTTTGTAAAGTAGTTCCCCCTGCAGTGCTAAGACCTCTTAACGAACCTTCTATTAAATATCTACCTAGCGGGTCTGTTGAGGGTCCAGAATACTGATTTACTAT
>TARA_R100001440_G_scaffold15438_1_pt1 | contig 13571 bp, 1 predicted proteins | sample TARA_R100001440 | Tara Oceans TARA_R100001440 (sample SAMEA2622112) | marine metagenome | biome: marine biome (ENVO:00000447); feature: surface water layer (ENVO:00002042); material: "saline water (ENVO:00002010), including plankton (ENVO:xxxxxxxx)" | depth 5 m
GCTGATATACCTGGATTTGAAGCTAAGACACCCTCGGTTGGAATAGGGATAGACTTTTTAAGCATGTCTAAATAATCCTTTCTGGTATTTGTAGATGGTCTTCCAGTTATGTTTTGATAAGCCAAGTCCTGAGCAGGAAGTTTAACAAAATCTAATGAAAGATCAGTAGGCAGTTTTAAAAAAGAAGGATTAGTCACTGTATTTTGTCTCCTTTCCTTTTCTAAAGACCTAATTTTTGAAGACAACTCCATGGTAGGATTATCAAGATATTCTGACCTTAAGCTATCAATAGAAACTTTAAGTCTTTGTTCTTTTTCAGGATCTAAATAATCATGCCCCGACCAAGGAAGCATAACAACAGTGTGATTTTTCTTATCATACTCACTAACTTTGTCATAAAGATATTCAGTGTTTTCTTTGTCTTGCCTTAGTAAATCTTCTTCTTGCTCTCTTAACTTTATCAAATCATTTATTATCTCAGCGTCTGTTGTGTTTCCTGAATCTATAGCTTTGTTATACATTTTTTCAAGCTTCTTAACACTCCTAATATTATTAAATTTATTTTGATTTTGATCCATGAAGTTTTTATCCAACTCCTTATCTATTCTTTCTTTTTCGTCTTCATCACGATATAGTCTAAACGCTGCTGATAAAGAGAATGCTGTTGCTGCATAAAATATAAATTGAGACTGTGCAAGATCCCAAAAGAACTGAGCTTTATTTTTCTTAGCGTACTTTAAACGAGAATACATAACTTGAAGACCTGCGTTTAGATAAGCAAAACCTGCCTTTCTATCAAGAGATTTTACAGTGTTACCACCCCTATTAAAGTTAGCGTAATCAACAGCATTTGCTACAGCCAACTTGACAATTTCTTTGTACTCTTCTTCATTAGGATCTCTACCATTTTCCTTTCTAAACTTCTTTATATAGGTAGATTTCCATCTTTGCATATTAGCTAGCCTACCCATTAACTCACTCCATTGATTTAAAGAACCTAAATAATCCATTGTTTTTCTAAGAGCATTAACTTTATTTGGATCTGAAAATGGCTGATCGTCAGGGTCTAAAACTATTTGACCGCTCAAAGACGCTTGATTAGCAACCTCTACAGCTTGATTATACGTTAATCCCTGTTCTTTTTGTAATTTATCTATATACTGCTCTAAAGGATCTTTGTAGGCTTTTACGTTTCCATTTTCCGAGTTTATACCTTGAGTGTGAAAAAAGTCAAGATTACCTCCGTTTAAGAAATATTCATCAACCAAAGGTGTAGAGGTAGGAAAAAGTTTTCTTAAAGTTTTATTAACATAACTAATAAATGGTGTGTTTGGTTCTTCATTAATAATTCTACCCATTTTTCTAACGTTTAAAACATGAGAAAAAGCTTCCCTAGAAACACTCCCCCAATCAGCAACAGCAGTTAAATATTTCAAAGGTAAAAGTTTGCTACTCCAAAAATTGTAATTATAACTGTCACTAAACTGAACTTGTTGAGTCATATCTAATCTAGCATTATTCAAGAAAAAGTATATTCCTAAATTTCCAGTAGCAAAAGTTTTTAAGTTATTAGCCAGCGTAGCATTAAATCTAAGAGCAGCACCCAATACTGGAACTGTTAGTAGACTGTCAATATTTTGACTCAAACCAGGTCTGTTAAATAAGGATTGATACGCCTCTTCTGTCAACGCCATTTTTTTAACATCTCCATTTATACGAGCAGGAACTAAGTAGTATTGATTTGTAGCACCAGTTATACTATTAGTATACTCAGGAACATAAGGTCTATCTTTAGTAACTGTGTATCCAACAACTTCACTAACAGGTATAGGATTGTTTTCGTATTTTCCAAAGATAAATCTAGCTAAACCAAACCTCTTAGGATCTGTTTCTGATTGAGCCTTTTCAATTATACTTATAGTATTGTATATACTATTTATAGCTTCATTAGTAGCTAGAATACTAAATGTAGATCCTATATTACCTTCTAATAATTTTACTGGATCCGTATATAAAACTTCATCACTACCAAGACCTATCTCTTTTAGTGGGTTAGCTACGTTGTGAACTTTAACGGTGCCAGGCATTTTTATATTTATAACATTGTCCTCAGATATAACAGAGTGATGTATAAATCTTCTTGGAATATAATCTAGATCTTTTAGATTTGCGTAAGTAATATTGTCTATCAACCCTCCTTCCCACTTTCTCTTTAACAAATCTTTATGTACTGAAAATACTTCATCGGCTTTTTTATTCAAAAATTCAAAGTCGGGCTTCGTTTTTTTACTGTCTAGTATAGCCTGTGCGGTTTCTTTAGATAATACCTCACCCGTTCTTGGCTGTCCGTCTAAACTTAGCTTAGGATGAAGAAGTCTCCAAGGATTTATATTTAAATCACCTTCTATGTTTTTCATTTCTAATCCAGCGGGTACTTCTACCTCCATAAATCCATCTTTGACATACTCACCATTTTCTACTAATACTAATTTATATTCTGGAGTTAATGACGTTTTATCAAAAACTAAATCCATCTTTACTCTTTTATCTTTGATCTTTCCATCTTCTCCTTTTTCTGAGAATGGATATAAATTTTTAGCTTGTGTTACCAAAATTCTTATATCTCTTTCTGTTTGTCTGATCTGCCTAGTAATATCTTTACTTTCTTCAGTAGGCTCACCAAAACCTTTTGCTTCGTCCCTAGAATCTTTTAGATTATCTATATCTTCATATTTTTGATTTATCTCTTTTATCACCTCATCTAAAACCAACTTTCTTCTATCAAACTCATCATCTAAAACTATAACTCTTCTAAGCAACATTATTGTGCCTAACTCTTTAATTTGATCGCTAGACATCTTGTAAAATATAGGATTAGAAAACTTATCAGCATAATGTCTAGCAGTTCCAGGAGAGTTGTTCCATCTTATTAATGACATTAGGTTGTCCATAGCTTGAGGCTCTAAGTCATATTTTCTAGCTGCTAATTCTAAGCTTTTTCTAATAAAATATCTAGAGTCAGCTACACCTTCCATAAGAGCAGATCTTAAACTTCCCACTTGACCAGCTTTTAATTTTTCAACTGCTTGTTGAGCCTGACTCAAAAAGTACGTAAATATAGCGTTAGTAGATTTGTTTCTATAGCTGTTATCAATATTAGATTCTAATACTTTATCAAGTTTGTTTACTTCTTCGCTTGTATAACCATCTGGTTTTGAGGAGTTTATAGAAGGCACAGATTGTTGATCTAACAAAGTTTCTTTTTCATCAAGTTCTTTTTGTTCCTCTTCTGTTAGTGCAGATTCTTCCGTAACTTCAACATCACCTATGGACGTTTTTGGATTTTGTTCGTGAAGATGGTAGTCATCAAATATTTCATTCTTAAAAAATTCTTTTATAGAAAACTCTAGTTCAGAAGTGTGCTGTCCTGTGTCTTTTAAATATTTTATAGCCCTGTCTATAGCATGACCAACATTAGCTGTTGTTCTAAGACTGATAGAAGCTAACTTAATAGCTGTCATAAAAGCCTGTCTAAATCCAAAGTCTGAATAAAGATGACCTTCTTTAAGCATGCTATTGTACAGTGCATCTAGTTTTTCTGCTAGTGTAATTAGCTTCTGAAATCTCGGAACGCTTCTAGCATCTTCTCCATGTCTTTTTCTGACATCCGAGATGTCTTCGGCTGCGAAACCAAGATCAAGCGTTGATTGTCTTCTGGTAAGTTCGGATCTGAGATCTGTGTCGAAGGATTTGTCTTTTTCTTTAATTGTTTTATATTCTCCATTTGTAAATACTTTAGTGTTAACGTAATTTTTTTCGAAATAATTAATTTTTATATTGTTGTTTTCAAGTTTTTCTCTAACAGATTCTGCATCTTGATCAAACTTGTTTTGTGAGTTTATCCAGTTTTCCTCTCCTATAATATCATCTATATTATTGAAAGACTTAGTATTCATAGCATACTCTGGTACAAGCTGAAACTCTACTCCTACTATCTGCTTTTGCTGATTATAGTTAAATGAATATCCAGATATATCGGAAGTATTTAAAGCGTTTACTAAGAACTCTTTATCAGTGTCAGTTAGGGGTGAGTCAAACTCTATTCTTCTATACGGTCTTGCGTTGGGATGATCTTGACTTGTTGTCCTAGAAACAAACACAGATGTCTGACCGTTGTAGTAACCTATGTCCATAGCTTGATTTACAATAACAGATATATCGGCACCCTTAGGTATAACAGCTTCTGTAGTAATGTTTGGTTCAGCTTGATTATTATATACCCCTTCAGTAATCTCTACTCTTGACATCAAAGGATTTAAAGATCTTATAGCTTCTTCCATGTTCTTTTTAGCTTGATCAAATCTAACAGACCCCTTCAAAGTTTGCATAGATATTTGTATAAGCTCTTCATCCGTAGCTCCTCTTTCTATGGCTGGATACAATTTATTATACACGTTAGCCATGTGCATCTCTTTATCTTGACCTATAAAAGCACTAGCTCCAACAGAAAGTCTTTCTACTGTGCCATTAGCTTTTATCTTAGAGTCCATAGTAGTAAGTTTCTCTATGTTTCTAAAACCCATAGTGTCCCAAAGAGTCTGTTCATACTGCCATATTATAGCTTGAACGTCTTCTATCTCTATATTATCAACTCCAAATAGTGAACTCAGGTCTCTGGTAGAAGTAAGATCTCTAAGAACATCTTGCATAAATTTAAAGTCTGGATCAGAAACCCCACGCTCTTGTGGCTGTCTACGTCTCCAGTATACTGGACCTGTAGGTTGTGAACCAGTTTGTTTATAGGCTGAGTCATACAATGCCCTTCTACCAAATCTACCCATCCAAACATCTATAGTCGCATTGTGATCCCTTTGAGATAAGTTGTTATAAAATTGAGCTGTCTTTAGAGCAGGCTTGCTTAACATCTCTGGAGTCCCTGTTTTGTCAGCAAACTCAAATCCTATCCAGTTACCGTATAGAACTCTTATAATGGCTCCGTTAGCAGCTGCTCCAAAAGAAGCTGGTCTACCATTAGATCCTAAAACATTTCTAGCCTTTTCTATTTCTTCTACTATCCTAGCATCACTAGAAGCACTTATCATTTTATTTTGAGCATTTATCAGAGTCATACCACCCAGTTCATACTCTTTTAGAATGTAGTTTACGCTTTCATCATATATCTCAAGAGCTTTGTTTAGCTTGCCCTGTGAGTATAATCTTAGAGCTTCATCAGTTTTTTGTACGTTAACTTCTGGTGTCACCTGTGCAGAGCTAGCTCCAAGTAGTTCAAAATACATATTAGCAAAAGGACCAAACTTTTCTTGAACAATCTCTCTAGTATTTCTATACCATCCAACAGAATCATTCATAAATTCATTTAGGTTCATACCAGATTGACTAACTACAGCGGGTAAATTTTGTAACTCACTAAATATAACATTAGAAGTAAATTTAACTTTTTGTTGATATTGCTGTTCTGAAGTTAAGGTTCTATCTATATTTTGATTAAATATAGGTGCATCTAGTAATTCAAAACCAAAGTCTTTAAAAGCAACTTTACCACCCTTGGTAAATTTAGGGTATCCAGCTTGATTCAATACTATTTCCTCTGGCTGTAGCTGCTTGTCTGGATTATTTTCGTTATATGTATTAGAGTCTTCTGCTTTCTTTAATGCTGATTGATACTTCTTTAACCTAGATCCTGAATACATATTTTCATAAGTCTTAGGATTCTTAGATCTTTTTATCATTTTATGCAACTCAGTAACATCTTCAACTCTAAACTGCTTAGGATATTTTTTCTCCATAGCACTTATAAACTTCTTTTTGTTACCTTTTACTAGCTCGTATTCTTTTACTGATTTATTGTATATATTACTTTGACCCCATAGAAAATAATTTTTAAGATCTGTTTTACTTATCCTTGATCCATCAGGCATCTTAAGTTTGCTTACAGCATCATTTACAGCCTTGGAAAAACCTTTACCTAATTTAAGACCAGATCTTATAGATCTAAGCAAAGCCTCAGCTAAAGCGATCCAGTTGTCTTTGGTGCCTAGCCCCATTAATATATCTGACTTGATAGTATTATCTCTGTTTCTAGCTAGCCATTCTAATCTTTCATCTATCCATTTTAGCATAGAATCAATAGCTTCAGTAGAATTATTAGGCTCAAAAGGATCCTTGATTGAAGATTGATTAGCGGATCTAGCAGAACCCAACAAGTCCATTAGTTTACCCGCTTCAGTAGACGAGAAAGACTTTCTACCAAGAGCTTCAGCAAAAGAAGTAAATGTTGTAGTGTTTTTGTCTAGCAAGGACACAAGGTTTTGATATGCTTCGTTTTTGGTTCTACCCATAGTTATACCTGTCCTTGTTTCTACAAAAGCAGGCTCTCCAGGTTTTTTTGTCAACTCTATGTTTAGATTATTTATAATACCTTTATATGTCTTTGTTTTGTAATCGTAAGAAAACATTTTATTGACAGTCTTAGGCATACCTTTTATATCACGCATCCAGTCCTGGACAGGTGTAAAAGTTTTTAGTAGATCAACAGGATCAGAAACATTTAATCCTCCAGCTTCTACTTCTAAAGCCATAACCTCAGATATATTATATATAGTAGGCTCTTTTACTAAGGCATTTACTATTACGCTTTGTTCTTCTGTTAAAGAAACTTCTACAGGCTTGCCTTCTAGTGAGTTAGCTGCTGCCTCTAATACTATGGTGCTTTCTATGTCTGGATACTTTGACTTTACTTTTTCAGTTATATTTCTAAATATATTTGTAGGTAAATCATTATTATAGAATAAATCATAGTTTGTTTTTATGTTAAGATCTTGGTAGAACTTATCTAAAGCGTCAGCATAATTTCTAGAGTCTGTTTTGTCTGGAAACAAATCTTTCTTTTCTTTTCTGTTATATTCTGCTTCTTCCTGTACATCTGAGTCAAACCTATCTTTTAGTTCGTCCAGCTGATCTTTAGTAAAATTAAAAGTGTTATTAACAAAGTTATTAACAGAATCCCAGTCTCCTGATTTTATTCCTGCGTAGTATACCTTATACAAGTCCTCAGTGTTTGCCATTCTAAGATACAACTCATCTTTACTGTATTGATCTATAGATTCTTTTACAGGTCTACTAAGTGATTCTTTGATTAATTTATCAGCGGCATTTATATCTTTCTTTTCTTGTTCGTTAGCTTCTAACGCTGTCAGTCCATAGTCTGTTCCATTATTGTCTGGTCTAACCATCATGGTATTCTGAAACTTTTCATCAAGTTGTTTCTCAAGATCTAAATCATCATCTATTCTTAAGTTTATAGAACCGTTTTTTACTTTCTGAATAAAGGTAGGATCGTTAACCAAACTCTCCATAGCTCTTTTAGTAACATCTTTACCATTTACACTATATCTGCCAGAAGGTGCGTTTAATAATTTTAAAGCATCTGGAGTCCCTTCTTTTGCTGTTTGATAGTCACTGTCAAGTAATGCCTTTACCTCTTCTCCAAAAGCTGAGTTTTTATACTGTTCAGCAGACTCTAAGTATTTTGTTATAGCAGTGTAGTCTACATCAGATAAATCTATATTGCCATCGTTATAGTCCTGTATCATCTGCTCTAGCTGTGCGTCTATACCTCTAGCTGTTAAAGCAGTAAATGCAGTTGACATACCGTAACACATAATAGCAGTGGTAATTAATTTATTTATTCTTTCATCTTCAGTTTCACCTATAGTTTTTGCAAAAGCCTTTTTGTAGTCAAAACCCATTTTGTTTAGGTTGTCTGTAAACTCACCAGCATATTCAGCGAATAGTTCAGCACTACCACCAACACCCACTCTAGTACCCACTAAACCTAATGCAAGACCAGGTTTACCAGACTTTTCATATACAGACATAAGTGCTTTAGTATATTTATTAGACTTAACCATCTGCTTAAACATGTTCTGAACAAAACCTTCAGCAGCACCCATCCTCCAATTTACAACATCTCCAGACGTAGCTTCAAATGCAGCGGCACCTGTAATCATGTCCTTAGCCATGTCAAATATAAAAGCTCCAACAGGGGTTGATGTGGCTGCATTCTCTAGTTTTGCAAATCTAGGTATCTTTGATAAAGATGTTATACCAGCTCTAGTCAATGGGTATGTCAACATAAGTTCACCCATAATATAAAATGTAGATCCAGCACCTTGACCCAACATATCTGTAAGATCAGTTTCTCCAGCTTTACTTTGTAGTTCGGTAACAGGAATGTTTTTTTGTCTAGCTATATTAGCGTAATTGTTTTGAACATCGTTATCGGTAAAAATAGGAGACTTAGTAAAAGATTCTTTGAATGACTCACCAATTTGACTAAGTAATCTAGAGTTTTTTATAGAACCTTTTCTATTATTCCAAGATTTACCAGGATCTACATTATAAGCTAATACATTTTCTACAGCCATCAAAGATGTTATGTTATTGTTATATTTACCCCTAAAGTTTACAAGGTAGTTTAACATAGCTTTAACATCTTCTTTTGAGTTACCTTTTAACGGTCCTACAATGTTTTTTATGATAGCCCCCTGGAAGTTATTATCTAACTGTCTAAGTTTATTAAAAGCACCTATAGCTATACCTTCATCCTCTAATGATCTGTCTAAATATTCTTGTTGCATAGGTGTGCCAGCGTAAGGACCAGATCTAACTTTTTCTCTTAAACCTGCATCAAACAGGAAGTCTCTCATCTCGCTCAAAGTCATTTTAGCACCACTAGGTAGAGTCATTTTGTTATTAGCAAAAACATCCTCCATAAGTTGTTTCTGAGCGTAAAAGTCGTTACTCTGCTCGGTAAGCATACTAGCTATCGTGCCTTCATCATATCCAGTGTCATACAGTTTAAGATATTCTTTTTCTTTTAGACTTACACCTTGACCTATTTCTTTTAATCCTGGATCTACAGCTGCACCAGACTCATCAAATAAAGCCTCATCTTTTGTTCTTTTTTCTAGTCTTAGCTGTTCAATTCTAGAGTCTATATCAGAAAGTGTGGTTGTTAGATTTGACAATCTGTTAGCGTCATCGCCTGTTTGCTCACCTTCACTAAGCTCTTGTATCTGTGATCTTATTTGATTTCTTCTATCAACAAGACCTTTTATCTTAAAGTAACTATTTTCTGTATAATCATCAACAGAAGCAACTGAGCCTATTAGTGTTATTTGATCGTTTATAGTAAACAGTGTAGATACTACTTTTGTTTTTTGATCGTCATATCTATCCTGCATAGAGTTTAATCCTGTGATGTAAGCTTCATTACCAAGCATATCCTCCTTACTAGAAAACTTACCATTTTCTTTTATGAAGTCTGTTGTATAGTTATTTAGCTTTGTATTTATTTTGTAAGGATCTAACAACTCATTATTTGCAGCTCTTCTAGGAGTTTCTAAATCTACATCTCTATATATGTTTTCATTAGGATCAACTAAGTTTTTATATAAATCATCTGGTGTAAACACTAAGTCTACCTGTGTATCTTTTAATTTTAAATTAGAAGTTTTTGGGTGATTAACAAAGTATCTAGCAGAAGTAGAACTAGCATTATCTAATATATTTTTGTATAAGTTTCCCTTGTGTAAGTTATACACTTCTAATACCTTTTGATTATCAAGATATTTATTTTGGTTTTCAGTAGACAAGTCATCAATACTACCTTCAGCTAGTAATTCTTTTTGTTGTTTCTCTAGTCTACTTATTTCCGCATTCATATTCATGTAAGACTCAAACTGAGCTAGTCCTTTAGAATTAACAGGTAGTGACCCATCATCCTCTATCTCATCGCTCATCAAATCTTTTAACATGCTTACACCACTTTTTCTTAGTGGTTTTAATATTTTACCTACCGTAGTTTTAGCTTGATTTGGATAGATACCTATTTTGTTTTTAGGTATCATAAATATATCATCATCTGAGTTGTTGTCGTACAATCTCATTATGTTCTTACCTCTGTCAGATATTTTTATAGAGTTGTCAAACTCTATATCAACAGATTCAGCTGGCTCAAAGAAATTACCTGGCTTAGTGATTACTTTAGCATTTGTCTTAGTAGGACTTTCAGGATCCTCACCCTCTAATAAATAATCAAAGTTTGCGTTTGGTGCCTTAGAGTAAAGATCTAGAGACTTAAATACAGATGTTGTGTCCTTTGGGTTTTCGTAATATTTTTTAAAGTCAGTATCGTCTTTTATTTTGTTAAGATTATTTTTAACCTCTTCACTTTTTCGTGACTTGTTTAGGTTTTTAATATCTATCTCTTCTTGATACTTTAGTTTTAAAGACTCTTTGATAGCTTGCGGCACTAGATCTTCGAATACTATAACACCATCCTTGGAGTAGTTACCACCTATGGGGTCGTAGTCCCACACGTCTTGATCACTATCATCAAGTGGACCAATAGGTCTTGTATCTACAGAAGCTCCTTCCTGTGCCTTAAACGGTTTTTTTGTTGCCGACTGCCCCGATTCTCCAGTTGCCGATCCTAATAAACCATTTGCCGAATCTTTTTTTTTTAACCCATACCTGTTTTTGATTTGATTCATTTGATCTTTAGTAGGGTGTTTACCTACTAATCCTGAATACATGCCCATGATCATATTATCATAGTCACCATCAAAATTCATTAATATTGAATCAACCTGGTATTGGTTTGGAGTTTTCTTGGTTAATTGCTTGTAAAAGTCTTTTATAAACTTTACAGCTCTTTTATCATTTTGATAAACTATTGCCATAATTTTATTTTAAATAATTAATATTTTTATCCTACGTTACCACCAAAGGTAAAGTCAAATACTGCGTCAGAGGTAATTTCATCACCCTTTTTTCTTTTTGTTCCACTTTCATCTAAGTAAAATATTCCAGTCTCATTAATACCATCTATATAATCTATATAATTTTTATAATCTTCATCAGTAGAAACTCTATTGTTTAGTGGGAAGAACATGTCTGCATTTTTAACATTGCTTAATATAACGTCCATATCTTGTGATCTCAAAGGTTGACCATTTACCATTATTGCACCATCATCTGTTATTTTAGCTTGAATATTTTTTTTCAGTTTATCTTCATCTCTAGGTGTAAACTTACCAAACAAAGCAGGTATAATGATAGCATTATCAGCCTGTTCTTGACTGTCAAACACAAAGCTTGATCTACTGTTCTGCATATCCTCTGGTCTTCCTTGATAAGCATCTGTATCATACTTAATAATTTCACCTGTTCTTTTATCTACAGCTATAGCTACAATAGCACCAGCATTTACTTTTCCAGAAACACCATTTAAGAGATCTCTGCTAAACTCTTCACCGCTAAACACAAAGCCAACGTCATCTTTATTTCTTAACAATCTTTCATTACCAACATTAACAAAGTTATGAGTTCCAAATGTAACATCTTGACCTTTTAATTGATCTCTACTTTCTAGTCTAAACTCTTGAACACCAACTGTGTTGCCTAATATTGAAGATCTACTACCCTTATTTTCATTCCATTTAAATGTAGCTGGCACAGTACCTTGAGGAGCTGAACCCTGATCAAACTGAGCGTAACCAGTCATAAAGTCATTAAGAACCATTTCTGCTACTACGTCTCTAGCATTTTCTATTCTCTGTCCCTTTTTCTCACCCCACTGATATTTTACATTATAATCACTAAACGATTCATTACTTGACAATTTACCCAAATCTCCATCTCCTTCTTTTACCATCTGTAAAAACACTCGAGTAAAACCTTCAGGCATTTGACCATTAGGATTAGCATCTCTATACATTCTTTCAGCAGCTTCTTCTATAGCTTTGTTCATTCTCATATCTTGAAAAGAATTAAAATTATCGCGGAATGTTGCCATTTTCATAGCTTGTTGTCTTAAATCAGATACTGCCTCATTAGTCAAGTATTTATTAGGACTTGTTTCGTTTGGTTGATCTAATAAAAGACTATCGTAACTTAATTGATCTGCAAAATGAGATATACCAGGTATATTTAAAGCTTGATCACTTAGTTTTGACTTATCAAATTTGCCCAGACTAAAATATTCGTAAAAATTTTGACCATCGTATTGAGGCACGTTTTTATCACTAAAAGAAAATTTTGCAGGATCTACCACCTCGTCCATTAAATCTTGATAAGCATATCTTATGGTGCCATCTTCATTTCTTAATGCCACTGGTTCTACACGTCCCCTACCACCTTCTATACCTCCTCTATTCTTAAAAGCTCTCATTGGATTTCCGTCCACGTCTACCATTACTTCTTCTCCTGTAGCTTCATCTTTAACAAAAACATATTGTTTGTTTTCTTCTGTACTACTTTCTGTTAGAGCGGCTTCTTGGTAGTAATCTTTATTACCACTATCGTGACCATACCACATATAGCTTAAGTCTTGATAAGTTTGACCCTCTTTTAAATTAGCATCTAACATTGATTTGGTTAAAGGTACATCTATAGTTTGTAAGTTACTAAGATCATATTTGTTAAAACCGTATTCATCTTTTTCATTAACCAAAGCGTGAAACTCATTATAGTTCTTAACATAAGCCTGAGTGTGTACTCCCACTTTATTTATTTCTAAATCTCTAGTGTCACTGGCTGCACCTTTTATGGGGTCATATTCTCCAAAGTAGTTATCATCAGCAGTGTTTTTTTCATATAACTCATTAACATTTTCTTTGTTATAAACATACTGAGCTTCTATAAGAGAATTGTATAAGTCATTAAATTTTGCGTCAGCGTTTTCTTCTATTTTAGGAGGCTGAAACGGAGCGTTCTTCATTTGTTTCTCACTCGGCTTTTTATCCTGAGCATACCTCTTCTTCATTAGAGCAAGTTTTTCCTTCTCTATGTCATTCAACTTAAAATTAGGTATCTTAAAACCGTCAGTTTTTACAAAAGCACCTCCTCCGTATAATCCCATATTAGTATGTCATTTTAGATTTAGGCTTGTAAACCCTAGAGCCTTTTTTAGCTTTCATAGATTCTTTGCCCATCATTTTTTCTTTATGTTCTTTAGCTTTTTGTTCATATTTAACAAATAGTCCTTTTAGCTTATTAAAAACACCTTTAGCATCATTATTAGCTATTAGAGATTCAAACTCTTCTACATCGTCTGGAGGCATTATAATCTCTCCACCTGTCATCTCTCCTATCTTTTCATCTTTACCACTAGGTCTTTTTTGCACTAAGTCTATAGGGTTCTCTTCGTGAGAAAACTTACCTGGAGATATATCTGGCTCACCAGCCTTTACCATATCCGAGTCACCCCCTTCTTGATAATTTTTCATGTTAGCCCCTTCTTCCATCTTACGAACTTTTAATCCATCTTCACCGATACTAATATCAGGGAAAGCTGCTTCACCAATAGTTTCAATAATACTTTCAGCTATATCACCATAGGCTTCAGCTTGTTGCCCTGCTAGATTTACCTGAGCTTCTAATATATCTCCTTGAACCGTTCCATATGCCTCTGTTAAGTCTCCAAAAACACCAGCTTGTCCTTGAAACTGAGCTATACCAGCTTGAGTGTCTTGTGCCGAGCCAGC
>TARA_R100001440_G_scaffold21230_3_pt1 | contig 13485 bp, 17 predicted proteins | sample TARA_R100001440 | Tara Oceans TARA_R100001440 (sample SAMEA2622112) | marine metagenome | biome: marine biome (ENVO:00000447); feature: surface water layer (ENVO:00002042); material: "saline water (ENVO:00002010), including plankton (ENVO:xxxxxxxx)" | depth 5 m
GGCTGCCGAGAAAGAAATAGATAACGGAACTTGGTATGATGGTATCCCCATCGGAGAGGGTGGGCAGGAGGTATTTGAATCTGAGGAAGCGTTCCTCAAAAGACAAGAAAAGCTTCAATCCGCTCTGGACAAGAAGCGGAAGGCACGTCGCAAAGCCGAGCAGGCTTACGACGCCGCCGTCGAGTCTGGAGACGCGGCAGCAATTGAACAGACACGGACTGATCGGGCCCTCAAGAGAACCGAGGAAAGAGCAGCAAAAGGAGAACTAGATGGAAACCAACGAAGACCAAAGCGGACAAGAGCCCTCAACAAAAAGCAACGAGAGCTCATCGAGCAAGTCGCCCCCACAAGAGAAGACAAGCTCGCCCTCATCGCGCCCTCAGTCACCGCCACCCAAGGGTCGTCTGGTCGCAAAGGTCGCTCTGCAACCAGGGCAGTATGGGAACGGGTTGCTCAGCTCGACCCAGATGACAGAGCAAGAGTTATCGAGTCTGTTGGACGAAGTCAAGCATTCCGCCTTCATCACTTTCGGTCATCCCTTAGAGCGCATCGTGCCGACTTCCTCCGAGAACAACAAGAGGCCAATGACAAAGTCGCCGGGTCAATCTCCAAGCGATCCAATGGAGCAATCAGCTTTGCCAGAGAGCGAAGCGACAACTCCTCCATCTATTCCTACGCAAGAGTAGACACCAGATCCGAACGAGATCGTGGCTCTCTGGTTGATGATCGCATCCCTGCGAAAGCGAAAAAAGAGATTGCGTACGCACACAGAGACAGGACCGGGCAAAAGCTCGGCGCTTGCCTTCTTGGCATAGACGATCACTACAACCTGGACAACGACCAACTCCGGGCCGCTGCTTACGAGCTTGCGAAGATCACTGAGTTTGACCTCAGAGGATTGGTGGACGATGGCAGTAAAGAGACTAGGCTTACGGGCGTACTTCGAGACCCCAAGGATCACCTGGAGAGAACGGTTGATCGTCTGATCCTGCACCCAAGTGATGTTGTTCCTGGACTTGATGGACTGGAAACAATAGGTGATGCGTTGAAGCTCATGCTGACGGTGGACCCACGAAGTTCAATGAAGGCCAGACTCAAAAGACTCGAAGAAAAATTATTTGAGATTGAAGACGAGGACTTGCAGTCTCGGGCGTTGGTGGTCTACCACAACATTGCAGATGCTCAAGACGCAATTCTTGAGCACATGGAGCCGAAGATAAAAGCGTCACAAGACGTTGTACGTCAAATCTTGAATCAAGGTATTGACCTGGACATTCCTTTTGAGGTGAAGGAATATTATGGCAGTGGGTTCTACCATCCTCCTGCGAGATTCTCACGATCAGGCTTGGACCCTTCCGCTCCAGCGGGAGCGATTACAGAGCGGGGACAAACATTCTTCGAGAATCACCCAGCCGCGAAAGCAGACCCAGAAGGGTTTGCTAAGAGGGGCGCAATTGTGTTTGGACCGCCGGATTTGGCGGAGAACTTTGAAAAGCCAAAGCCGCTTACAGAGAGAGGCGCTGTCGGGGCGAACTCTGTTGCCGGCATTGATGTTCACAATTGGTTGGACGTGATTATTCACGAGTATACACATGCTCGGTCGGTCCTTGTAATCCAAGACGAGCTTCAGCGTGTGCTTGGAACCACTGAAATCCTTGATTCTGGTGTGGGCAAAGACGCCCTAAGGATTGATCAGGGCATGTACGCCTTTGGGTCGGAGACTACATATCCGCAAGACGGTGGCTTTGCTAACCTGATTATTCGTGCGCATGCACACCCAAGCGCCAAGTTAGGTTCCCAGGCAGCCGGGGTTCAGCAGGTTCGTCAGCAAATACCAACAACCCAAGGCCATGTGGATCTCGAAAGGGCGATGAGCTATCTCTCAGCACCGCTGGAGAAGCAGCGACCTTGGATGAGAAATCTGTGTATTGCATATGTGGCTGTCGCCCACTTGGTCGCAGACCCAGAGGCGGCCATGCGGATGGACCCGGACATGGCAGAATCAGTCTCAAGAGATGAGGCTGAACAGCGTAGCGCTACAAAGTATTTGATGATGGACCTTGTCCAAGCTGGGTACGTTACCGGCGATTTGTACGAGTTCATGGCACAGTGCATAAACAACAAACACCTTCAGCAAATGTTGGCGCAGATGCAGATCATCGACACGGCTGATGCTGCAAACCAGGGCAAGAGCTTGAGCCCGATTGCACCAATGCTTGGTGATCAAAGCAACGGCAACGATCACTTCATTCAAGTGCAAGTCATGAGGCCCGAAGATATCGCGATGGTTGACAAGGGCAACGTCGCGTTCGCAAAGCTGCTGGAGTTTGTTGCACAGTCCATGGGTATCGACAACAGAGCCCTGGTCGATAACAGGGGCAGGGAGAGGACCGTTCTCGAGCTGGCGTTGGGCAGCCTAGCTCACATCATGGAGAATGCTCCTTCGACTTCGATAGACCTCATGGAGTCTCGACAGAAAGAGATGCAGCTGAATGCTGTGACGGAAGGAACTCCTACCCCAGACAAGACCATTCCACCAATCGTCTTTGCACGGGAATACGGTGGTCCCAAGAAGAGGGACTTCATGTTCTCATACAACGCGAGCATCCGTGGAGACAGGGGCGCGTATGCCTCGCACCGTGGCCGCGTGACCATCACGGCAAGGAACGAGGAAGAGGCACGGCAAGAGTTCCAGAGGCGTAACAGCAGAGACGAGTTCCGGCAGTTCGTCTATGACCAGTTGCCTGGCGATGTGGTTGATGCGATTCTTGACCCCACTATGCCTGCGTATCGCAAGCCAACCGTCAGGATTCTTGGCGTTACTGATCTGGGCCCGACCAACGAAATCTCATATGCTCGAGAGCCTCAGATGCGAGGAGTTGACAGGGAGCGTCAACGCAGAGAGAAGCAGGCTCGAGATCGTCTTGGGTCCAGATTGGACACGGTGCTTCAGACCATCATGGATCGAGAGAAGCAAAGGCTTGTTGGCAAGAAGGGTATGCGTCCTGACATCGCTGCTCTGTCCGGTATCACCGCAGGTGTTGATGCCCAAAAGGAACTGAGCCGGCAAGACAAGAAGGCTGCACTCGACGAGCAAATGCGAAAGATGCGGCAGCGTCAAGCGGACCTCAAGGCGGATAGAGTCCAGCTTGAGGAGGCTCGGCAAGATACACGCAAGTTCATCCAGAAGAACCTGCCCGTTCGTCTTCGAGGAAAGCTCCTGACCAAGCTGACTCAAGCCAAGACAGAAGCAGCTTTGTTGAAAGTTGAGCGAGAGGTCTTGAACATCGCTGCCCAGGGGCGGATGCAAGAAGCCACAGTCTCATTCAACAAACGGGCTAAGTCTTTGCTTCGTGCAGGCGTTAAGATGTCTGACGAGACTAGGCAGAAGCTCAAAGCTGTGACCGCCAAGGCGGAAGGCTTGCTCAAGTTGTTCAAAGAAAAGCCAACCGCAGCCGAGCTTGACCAGTACGAGCAGGCATTGTACGAGCTCGAAGAGCTGCACACTGAGTTGGACTTGGCCATCCAGGACGATCGCGACATACAAAAGCAGAACCGTGCGGAGTTCAGGGAAGATGTGGACCGAGGAACTGAAGCGGCGAAAGCTGCTGTGGCTACTCGTGAATCAGAAGCCCCGGTCGGCCCTGGTGGCGTCACGCAAAGCAGTCGGTTTGGGATGGCTCAAAGAGGTGGCCTGGATCTCGAGTCCGTGCTGAAGCTTCTTGGTTTGGACTTCATGTGGGAAGCGTTGACCGACGCCGAGTCACGCATGCTGAGCCATAGACGCAGCGTGATGTCAAGGACTGACGAAGCGGTACGTCGTGCCGGCTTCCGAGACCTCGCCGACTTCCGCGCCCAGACCAGCATGACTCGAGGTCGTGCGATGGTGTCCACCCGCAAGGTCAAACTTGGCGGCAAAGAAGTGGATATCACGCTGGGCCAGTATCTCAAGCTCCTCGCCATGGACAACGAGACGCTCGACATCATCGACCGCAGGGGCATGGTCTCATTGCGTGTGGGTCGTGCTGGCGAAGGACAGATGATCGAAGGTGCAGACCTTCGTGGTGACATCCTTGCTGTTCGCGAGATAGCTGACGGTCCCACCAAGAGATTAGTAACTGACCTTAAAGAGATCCGAGAGTCGCAGCTTCGTGGGCCAGCCATGGCAATGCTCTACAAGTTGACCGGGCGTATGCCTCCCCAAGTCGAAGGGTACGAGCCCCGTTCGGCGGAGCGTATGACAGCCCAAGCAGCTTTGGATCAGATCCTGAAGAGCGACAACGTCATGGAAATCTTTGCGGAGAACGCAGGGTTTACCAAGCAGCGTGCTCGCAACACTGTGCCTGTGGTCTCTGACTTTGCCAGTGACTACCTCGACCACCTGGACAGTTCTTTGGAGCTGACCCATATGGCTGAGCCAACTCGGGTGCTTTGGACCGTCTTGACTGACCCAGATGTTCGTCGGGAGGTCACCACCAAGCTGGGCAGTGAGCAGTACGACAGGATCTTAAAGCACGTCGGGTATGCCACTCGAGTGTTGCCGGCCAGGTCCGACCCAGCCTTGGGTGCGCTCGCACCTGTGACTGGTGGCATCTTGGTGTTGAGCCCAACCAGTTGGGGCCGCATCTTCTTCGGTGGTCTCAATGCTTTGCAGATCACGGCTGCACCTGGAGAGTTGCTTCAGGCCACGGGTCAGATGTTCAAGCGTCTGGCGGCTGGAGGGTTCAACGACTTCTTCCAGAAGGAAGTGGCTCAACGGTCGGGGTATCTCTGGGATCGTGACTCCAGCAACGCGGTCGATAGGCGTGTCGTCTTCAACCGTGACGATGGAGCCGCAGGCATGGCTGATATGGTTCAGTTCCTGGACGTGATGAATGATGTCATCACCAATATCACACTGTCAGGCAAGGCTGCTCGTGAAGGCAACCTGTCCCTGTCCCGTGAACACCTGGCCCAGACGGTCAAATCAATCGGTTCGATTAGCAAGGCGATCCCAACCTTGCGTCTTCTGGACAGATTCATTGTCGCCACGGCTGTTCAGATTGAGATGAATCGTCGCAACGAAACTGACGCTCCATCCTCCGATTCGATCAAGGCTGCTGAACAATCTATACGTCGCACACAGAACACCTCGTCGCCGCTCGATGACTCCAACGTCACGGCCAACCTCCGCACCAACGGTGGTCTTGGCCAAGCTTTCTTGACCTTTACATCTGACCCGATGAAGACCTACTCCAGGTTGTACGAGCCTGGTGCAGACAAAGGCACAAGGGGACGGGTGGCAGCCGTCTCAATTGCCGGCAATGCTGCGGTCAACGTTGGGGTGACGTATCTCTGGAGCATGCTGAAGGCAGCGTTGTACGACGACGAGGATGAGAAGGAGAAGATCCTGGCCGAGCTGCACCGGCAGAAGTCAACAGACCGAGCCTTGGACATGTTCATTGAAGAGACCCTGGTTCGTGCTTCTCCGTTCCCAGTTGCCACGTTCTTGCTGTCACGACCGCTTGGGGCAATGATCGCTGAAGAGATCCACGCCTTCCGCGAGAACCGCGACTCCAGGGACGAAGGCCGTTACCTGGAATCCTCTGTTCAGAACGTGGGCCTTGGTGTGGCAATCAGCACCCTGCGTCAAACACAGTTGACCTATCAGACAGCAGACCCAGACCGCAAGGCAGAAGCCTTGGAGCGTGCGTCGGTTGACTTCTTGACGTTGCTTGGTGTCCCCGCTCGAGCTCCGTTTGAGCTGCTGGAAATTCTGTTTACTGGTGCAAGCCCAGCGGAGATCCGATCTGCTGAATTCCAACTGCGAGAAAAGTTCGGCGTTGAGTTCACCAGGGAGCAGAAGGAAGTATTCAAGTGGGCTCGCGACGAGGGCAAGCGTAATCGCGAAGAGCGTGAAGCTGCTAAAGCTCGGTAATCTTGGCGTGCAGTGAGTCTTCTGCGGCGTACTGCTTGGTTGCCGACAGGTAAACAATCTGGCAATCGTCAACGTAGACGACGTCGTTCATGGCGTCCATCACCAGTTTGGCCAGGTTGTCAATGTCAGGTCGAGCGACGACGTGGGCATCGTGGTACTTGTCTTTGACCATTCCGTCTTTGTCAAGGTGCTTCTTCGGCCTGGCGTAGACGAAGGTCAACTCGAGCCGGAGGGGGCGGTGAGACGGTGTCCATCCACACGCCGCAGCCGCCTCTTTTGCAGCCGCCAACACCGCCCCCTTCCATGCTCGAGCTTTGGGGTTCGCAATCGAAACCGCCCTGCCCCCGTACACCCTTGGTCTGGGCATGGGCACTGGGCGTCCATGCACTCTGAAGATCAAAGACCGTACTGATTCTTGATGATCTTCCTCAGGTACGCGATTGGGCTTCTCTTCGTGTTGCATGTCTCAACCACTCTGGTCAGCCACTCTTCCCCCGCTTCACCATGCTCGTCAAACACATGCTTGACCAGTTGGATGGACTGCATCTTGTCCAGTCCCATGGCATCGAGGCGGCTGTACCATTCGATCTTACCACCTGCTGCCTCTTCCTGGGGCTCAGGAGCCGCCTGGGGGGCGGCGGCGTCCTGAACCTCCTGGGCCCTTGCCCGGTAGCTTGCAGCCCTGGAGGCTCCCTGAGCCCTCTTCTTGGCTGATCTACCGTTGTGGTCTTCAAATCGAGGCACGACCACCTCTCCATCTGTGGTTGCATCTGCCCACTCGACCTCCGCCAAGGCGCTGAAGAAGCCGGGACACGTCTCATCATCGACGGACTCCTTGTCCCAGTTCTTCAAGACTCCATCGGTGGAATGCTCATCGGCGAGTGACCAGAAGACGAAGAGGTGGCCAATGCACTCGGCCTTGGTGATGCCGCAGGACCGTGCGATACGACGGACCCGACCGTCAGTCCGAAGGTTGGTTCGCATCTTGATCCACGACATCAGTAGGAAATAGCCCCGAGGTAATCGTCCTCGTTGCCGCCTCCAAAGAGTTGTTCACGCACACGGTCGATCACAGTCTCGTGAGTCTCCGCTTGCATGCCATGGTTGAGGATGTCAGCAATTGCGTCCTTCTGGATCTGGGTGTAAATCTTGTAGAAGAAGAACTTGGTGCGGGGTCGCTCAACAATCCACTCGCTGATCTGCCGGTACAGGCCAACCGCAATCTCACGGTGGTACTTGGAAGTGTCAACGTACGGGTGTGGCTGGATCAAGAACAGGCCGATGCCAGTCTGCACATGACGTGCCTCGACCTCGGTCATGGTCAGCTCGAAGATGGCATCAGAATGGGATGTCTGAGTCATTGAACATCTCCTCTTTAACTGGTGGTTGCTCCGAGTTGTCCACGATCTCGGTCAGTTTGAACCGACGCTTGCCACGGAAGGTGTCGAACTCACCTTTGCCAACCAACTCTCCTGGGCATGCGTCACGCACTTGCTGGAGCAGGGCGTCCTCCCAACACACGACGTCCATGTCCTCGCCATTGACATCGGCGAAGCACTTGAGGTACGCCTGTCCCTTGGAGGTTGTGTTGTCGTAATACTTGCGAAGTTTTATGTGCTCGCAGTCATCAGGCACGTTGGTTGGCCTGGGGGCGTTGCGTTGCCCAGACGCTGCCCCGCCCCCCTGATCTGCTGGAGGTGTAGCAGACGGAGGGGGAGCGTGGGGGGCTGGGGCAGACGAAGAGAAAGGCCCAGAGTTCTGTTGGGATATGGCCCGCTCGACTTCATCGGCTGATGCGATGGAGTTGCAGACATCATAACCAAGAACGCCAAGGGCGCGGCCAATGGCAGAAGTTTCACAGTTCTCGGTGGCCGAAGTCTTATTGATCATGCCGGCGTTGCGGTACTCCTCCGCATGGCCCACCGCGATGGGCAGGTGATTGGCATCACAGATCGTGGCCTTGTACACCACCCGGTCTTCACCGTTGTGGATGCACTCGGTCAGGATGGCACGTTCGGGGTGGTCGTACCGAAACCGGGCGACCCGGCTGGCAACGACCTCGTAGTCCTTGCCTTTGATGTTTTGAATGATTGGTGCTGGTGCAGGCATTGTTATTTCCTCCATGTTGCTGCGATGTGGCCCACGGAGATCAGGATGCAGAGAGCACCGAAGGCAAGAAGTATTTGTTCAATCGTCATGTGGTTCTCCAGATAGAGCCAGACCCAGATCACTGGATCGAGTTCCCATACCACGCTGGCATCTCGAGGTCAGCGATGGGTTCTTCGTTGTCTTCTGGGCAATCCCAGTCGGCATTCTTCCACATGCACAGTCGGAGCAGGTTGACCTGCGTTGCCGCCTGGAGCCAGTCAGGGGTCAGTTCACAGACACGGACGGGGTACGGAGCCTTGCTGCCCACGAACCCGATCAGCACCCGAGAGTGACTGATGCCGGCCTGCTTGCACATGGCGCTGTAGAAGGCGAGTTGCTCGACGTACCCGTAGTTGGCACAGGTGCGGACGAGATCATCCACGGCCATGGATCGGCTCGTGGTCTTCAGGTCAAGCAGTACAAGTTCGTTATTGTCCATGATGGAGATTGCATCAATGCGTGCCTTGCACGGCACGTCCGCATACTCGTAGAACAGAGAGCGTTCAGTGTTCCCATGCTTCACTGCTCGCTCAACCATCCGGCCCAAGGTCGAGTGCTGCATGACTGCGTCACGCATGCCGTTGACCTGGTGCTCTTGCTCGGCGTTGAGGATGTCAGCGCCTTGTGAGTTGAGCTGAAGTTGGGCGTACTCCTCTTTGCCGGCCTTGGTGCGGCGGTCACCCTTCCACACCCGGAACTCCTGATTGAACAGGTCGGGGGTCAGGATCTTGCTGTGCATGGCCGAGCCCAAGACCATGGCTGCGGATGGCTGTGCTGGGCACTCCACCTCGTGGGTTACGGTGGCCGGACCCCATTGGGAGAACATGGCCAGGCGGTGGGCAGAACACCAAGGCAATCCAACCGAGTGGTACTCGGCGTTGCTCATCTCTTCTGCTTGGTATTCCCCGCTATATCCGGGGTCGTTGGTGTGTAACATCAGTCGCTCCTTTGCTGATTGATTGTCGCCCGAAGGCAAAGGCCAGAGGCTGCGGGTGGATGCAGCCTCCGGCAGAAGGGGGGGTTGTCGCCCGAAGGCAAAGCCCGAAGGAAGCAGCGAAGTTCCTCCTCCGGGGGGAGAACTGGCGACCAAGCCAGTTAGGTCAAAGAGATTACCCGTCTTCGGGTGGCTGGTCAAGACCTTTTGTTGCGATCTTTGCCAACTTCATGCCGAGGTCTGTTCGGCTGTTCATCTCGGTGTTGATGGCCTTCATCAGAATGCTGCGTGCAATCTCGGCTCTGGAGAAGTTGATCTCCACGTTGCCCAGCGTCGTGGACACCTGAGCTGATTCCGTTGATGCCCACTCGTCGAGTTGATCCATCATGGTCTGGCTGCAAGTCAAGCCAAGGTAGGGTTTCTTAGTCGAACTTTTCACGGCGGTAATCCCTTTCGATGTATGCCAGACGGTATGTCATCAGGCGTGCGTTGTATGCCATGACCATGTCATCAGCCAATGACTCTTGATCCTCTGGCGTGTGTTCTTCAATTGCTTCAAGCGAACGCTGGATGTTATTGCACAGGCGTGCGTACAGATTGTTCAGCATGAAGATGATGTCGTCCCGATCAGCAACACGCAGTTGCGTCATGTCGGGGTACTTCCAACAGCCCGGACGCATGTCGTGTCGGTTGCCGTGGTGCTGCGGCTCGGGCTTCACGCAGTGCCGACCTTCTGGCGAGTCGTACTCTTCAGGGTAGAACCCGTTCATCAATGCGAAGATGCACTCGGCTTCGTGATTGCTACGTGCCGGCAACATGACTGACATAGGCCGGTTTAGTCCGTCTTCGTAGATGGCAATGTCGTGCAGCAAGTTGACCCCAAATCCGGGGCTCTTGCTTGGGTCGATAAGTCTGCAATGAGGCAGACCCTTGTTGTCTTTGGCCTCGACCCCCTGAAACAGGGGGGCAAGTTCGGAGATGGCGTATTGGGGTGAGAACTCCATGGTCAGCAGTCCTCCGCCACGAGGTTCTCGCGAGCAGGCCACTCCGAGCCCTCACTCTTGTAGTACCGATCCATGACTAGATCCTCCGCCTCGGACACAGACAGCCCGTACTGGCCGCAGAAGAACTTGGCCTTTGCCGACGCCGACTTCTCCTCGTCCACGGGCAAGTACGCCCCGACGAAGTGGACGCAGAACCCGCCCCTGTTGACGCTGTAGTACGCGACCGCGCCCTCTTGGACAATGGTCTCCACGCCGTCGTGCATGGCTGGCTTCTTTGGGCATCGCATGCGGATGGAGTGGACGACCCCGTCCCCCCCGGTGATCTCGCTGATCTTGTCAGCGATCTTGGTAATAAGCAAACTTTGATTTGAATTCATAGTGGACCCTCCTTATCGGTCGAAATCTTCTGGTCACCCGTCATCGTGACCTCCAAGCAGATTCTCCATCTGCCGCTGCATTGCCTTGGCCTTGGCCTGGTGTTGCAGGAACCGGGATCGGTACTCGGCCTCGAGAGGCTCGCCTTCGACCACGTTGGTTCGTCGCTCCCACAACGCCGCTTGGCGTTGATGATACCTCGCTTCGTCCTGCAAGAACAGAACTTTTGCTTTGGTGCTTACTGGTTTCATAAAAATTCCCCTTCTGTATTTGATCCGTTGGTTAGTACGCAGTCCACGAGTTGGCCGACCCGTCCGTCGTGCTGGTCGTAGATCACCTTGGCGGCAATCTCCATCATGGTCACGACATCGGCCTGCAATCCCCACGGTGCTCCGCAGAATGTGCCGGTGACCTCGAGCATGTACTCGAGCATGGAGTCGAGAGCACGGGCCACAGTCATGGCATCACCGTTGCCGGTCTCTTGGCCGATCTGATTTTGCCCCGGATTCTTCTCGGTTGTCCAAAGCACTGAGCCATCGTCCTCAAGCCAGACTGTGAAGCCCATGGACATGGGCGGGTCGCCGTTGTAGAGGAACTGCACGGTGGTGGCTGCATCCACCGGCGAGTATTCGTACTGGCATGTGATCTCAGATGTGATGTTGAATGAGTTCATTGTGCGTCCTCCGTAAACTCTGCTTTGCGGGACAGTCGCCGGTTGGCTTTGGTCTGGCCCGTGGTTTCGTTGTACTGGCGGCACATCTCCCGTGCCTGCTCGATGGTCTGGCAGCGACCGATAGTCCTCTTCGGCCCCATACAGGGCTCCAGTCCATCTGGCCAGTCTGGGTTCTCTCGCCACCATGTGCGGGTGAATACTGTGAACTTGGTCATTGGTCGTTCTCCTTCCAGAATGGGTCGCCCTCTGGTGGGACTCCGTACATCGGTGAGCCGGGTTCGTTGCCCCACTGGTCAGGAGTGTCGATCTCCTCGATAGACCACTCGGTCTCGATGTCTTCCACCGGGATGTGGTTGATGTCAAACTTGGTTGGCTTGCCCCCTTGGGGATTTTCGTTTCGCCATTGGGAAGCCTCCTCCCACCCCAGTTCGTCGCACTCCTCGGCAATGTCGTAGGCGAGAGCCTGAGAATCCTCGGCAAGGTCAGGCACAGTGACCTCCCACGTCTTGACCACCTCCACCATCTGGGATGAGGTCACGATGAATGTCTTGGTTGGCTTGCTCATTCGACCACCTCGCATTCGCAGGTGTTGAAATCCCAGTCGAAGACGCGGTCGCATTGATCCGTGCCGACGAACACCGTCTTCTCGCGGGCCACTGGCCCATCCTCTGGGTCATCGTTGTCGTACTGGATGCAGGCATCCTCTTCAGCCTGCTCGAGCAGTTCACCAGCAAGACTGTCAGCCTCGATGTCGAGGATGAAGTCCTCGGGGTCTCGCCCCTCAGGCACGTCCATGAAGACGTGGGTGGTCTCGATGACGTGGGCAACGTAGGTTCGTGTAACTTTGATTCGTGGCATGGTCAGTTCCCCTTTCTCATTGCGTTGGCAATGGCTTGCTTGACGCCGTCGTTGGTCATCAGGGTGTCGATGTGTCCATCGAGCACGTCGATCAGATAGATCACTCGGTCCTGCGCGTCGCTGTGAAATGCGCTGTCAATCGTGCCGTCAAGATGCTTCACCGGAAATCCAAGTTGATCGAGGATCGACTCGAGGGTCTCGGCGTCTTGCGCCCATGGTGATGTTTCTTCAATGGTCATGGTCAGTTCTCCGTGGGCACAATCGCCCGAATCATTGTAAGGTGCAACAGATCGTTGTCAAGCATAATACTTGGAAATAATCAGGGCTCCTCATCCCGCCCCCTCCGAAGAGGGAGCAGGTGGGGGGTCGTGATCAGTCGTCGATGAACGAGAGGCCCGCATCCATGTCCATGTATCCCCACTTGGGCTCGCCGTCGATCATCTTCACCCAGCCAGCACCAGCATCCAGCCCGGTACTGCCCGAGGATCTAAGCATCTGATCGTCGATGGCAGCGAGCATCAGGGTCATCGTGGTCTGGCTGATGTGGCCTTTGCGAAGGCACTCCTCGAGCACCTTCTCAACGCCAGCACGGTCGGTCTTGATTCGGACGCCCCGGTGATCAAACCCGGCCTCATGGCCGACTTGACTCAGGGTCGGCTTGATGTCGTGGAATCCGACTTGTACCAAGTACCGAGTGCCGCCGTTGAAGGTGGATTTCTTACGGTACTGGATCTCGACGAGCAGTTCGCCATCACGCTTGGCACGGACTTTCAGCCGGCTGTGTGCGTCGTAGAATGAAATCAATTCAGGGTTGGTCATGGTAGTTCTCCTTGGGGCAGGGCCGCCCAGTCCGCCCCCTCCGAAGAGGGGACAGGTGGGGGGTCGTGATCAGCCGTAGATGACAGTCCCGTGCTCGAGCACTTGGAACACGCAGTCCCAGTCATCGCCGTCGCAACGCTCAGTGCAGATCCGGTACACGGGGTCCGACTTGGTGTGCGAGGCGAACAGATCGTTCATGGCCTTCAGGATCGTGAAGCGATTGACCCGTACAGGCTTGGCGTACTTGTTGATCCAGTGCGAGTCGAACCCGCCGTAGGGCTCGCCCGCCCAGTCATCAGCATTAGTCTCAGGATCGCAGCAGAACCAGTACACGCTCAGGGTCCGCTCAGGGTAGAACTCCTCGTCCGGGTGGGCGTGGGAGGGCTCAGGGCTGATCTCGAGCAGGGCTTGAGCCCCAACCGAAGTGATCTGGATGTACCGCTCGCCATCATGCTCGAGCACGTCGTAACCATCCTCGGGTGTGTGAGCCCAACGCTTCACGATCTCGGCGGTCTCTCGACCGTAGAGTTGCTTGGGGCTTTGGCGGATTCGCTCGAGTTCGGATTCCTTGATGAAGGTCATTCGGCCTCGCCAAGGGCAGCAGTTGCATGAGTCCGCCAAGCGTGCGCCCAGATCAAACTGGGCCCAGTCGATGTTGTCAGAAGTCAGTTGTACGTTGAAAAGTTTCATGGTCGCAATTCTCCAAGGGCATCATCGCCCGCAAGACAAGAAGATATGCCGCAACACATCGCCAATC
>TARA_R100001440_G_scaffold45052_3_pt1 | contig 13461 bp, 10 predicted proteins | sample TARA_R100001440 | Tara Oceans TARA_R100001440 (sample SAMEA2622112) | marine metagenome | biome: marine biome (ENVO:00000447); feature: surface water layer (ENVO:00002042); material: "saline water (ENVO:00002010), including plankton (ENVO:xxxxxxxx)" | depth 5 m
CGTTCCACTATCTTTGGAATATAACGAAGGAAGATATCTTCCCCATAGCCCTACTGTTTTTGGATTAGGTATGAGTTCTCCTCCATCTATTTTACCAATGATAGAATATCCGTCACTATTTTTTGGTAGAGAGTCATGCATCATTTCTAAGTAATGTAAAACATTTCTCCCCATACCACCTTGATAATGGAACTCATCAGCAAAATGTGCGCCCAGTCCTATGATATTACCTGCGTCGTCTGTAAGATAGTGCTCTCTTTCATCTTCAGGGATATCACTAATATCAGGGCCGTTTTTACCACCATAGTGAAAGAAGTCATGATTACGAATTGGTTTTTGTTGTTGATAATCATTCGACATCTCTTGTGCTTGCATGATAATTTCTTTTACCTTATCATGGTCAAGTAAAGGATTCTCAAAGTCTAGTAGTAAAGGATGCTCTTGCATAGCAGTCATGTCGGCATTGTATCCTAACAAACCTAACATAGTGTTCAAATCTATATATGTGAAAGGGTCATCATCTAAGGTTAGTAGTTCTTGTAATATACCTTCTCCGTGGTGAACTGGATGTTCCATAGCACCCCTGTTTATTTTCCTACCTTGCATCATACCTCTAATTGGTAAATGAGTAAGAGTCTCCATGTCACCTTCCTTATGATTATTTAGCATAGTATTGTATTGTTCTAGTATAGCATCATACACACTTGTATTCCCATCTTCATGAGGAACTATACTCATAGCATCGAGTAATGATTGCTTCATGGCTCTATCATTATCTGTCGGGTCGTCATCTGTTGTTTCATAGTGTTTCTTAACATTCGGCCCATGCATGTGTTGAGGGCGCATGTAACGGTCAAACTCACCAGTAAATCGTTGAGCAAGATTTCTTTTTATCCGACCAGCACTTATTGTTTTACCATTTGATAGTTGTATATTCTGAGCATCTTCAGCATCTGTTCCTTTCTCATGAATATGTTTTATCACTTTAAATCTGTCAATGGGTGAAAGAAACTCAAGACCGTATAAATAACCTTCATAACCTAACCCTTCTTTTATCTGTATAGGATTTAAAGAATTAGAATCACCACTGTATGCTATCTCTTGAATTTGCTCTTCAGTCAACCCTTCCTTTGGGTCAAACAATTCTCCATGATACTGGTCGCTTTCTAAACTATCAGCAAACTCTTCAAAGTGTGCTAATTGTAAAGCATGCTCATGCTCTTCCGGTCTTGGGTATTTTTCAATCATTTCTTTTACAAGGTCAGGATTCTTTTCTTTCCACGCTAAAAAGTTGTCATAATAGATATCGTGTAGGTAATTGTCACCTAACGGCCCAAGGAAGTTGTAATGTTTTTCTTTTGTATTATCACCGATTTTTGTTCTACCAACTACCGAAGGATTGTTCTTTTTTCGCTCTAACTCTTCTTTACCTCGCTCGGCTAGTTTGTATTTCAACGATAGACTTTCTTCACCCGGCGCAGGAGGTAAGTAAAACTGTCTTAATTTTTCTATTTTTTTTGACCTACCAGTAATGGTATTTTTTTGACGAAGAGGATGGTGCTTTTCGTGATGAGGATGAGATTCAGCAAAATGCTGACCCTGTGCAAATTCAACATGAGGATAGGATGCTGCTATTTCATGTAACGCTCTTTCACGAACTCTATTTTGCCAAGGATGAAGCCCTAAGCGCATTTCAGTGCCTTTTTCATATTCTACATATTCTGCTTGTTTTAGAATAGAGTCTGTTATAGTATCGAGAGTTGTTTCTAATATTATCTCATTGTGTGCTTGTAAATTCATCTTAGCAAATTTGTAATCACCTATTGCGTTAAGCAAATCGTGACCGTCTATTATAGATTTTAGAAGTTCATTTCTACTTCTATAATACCAGTCAGTAGGTGTTTCAATCAATCAGAACCCCCCTCAATAGGGGTCGTCTCTTAATACCCCACCGTCATCGAGACGGCTGACTCCTCCGCCTTCATGCGGGTTTAACATAGAGGCTAACTTGTCAAGACTTATCTGCACTGATGTAGCACCTTTGTTGGCAACATCTTCAGCGTTGTATGGATATTGATTTGTAGTGTAGTAAGCATTTCTTGTTTGACCACCAGTTTCAGACATAAACATTACACCCATTGGTGAAGAATCGTATGATGTAAGAAATCCGGGTTGAGAACCTTCAGCAACTGCTTTTTGCATATCTACAGGGGAAGGCATATCCATATCCATGTCTTTAGGTAAAGGTATGTCACGCATCTTAGGTTTCTTTACCTTTATCTTACGCCCTTTGTCACCTTCTTTTTTCTTAGGTTTTTTACCTTCTTCCATGTCCTTTGGTTTCTTCATCGGCATATCCATCGGCATATCCATCGGCATATCCATTGGCATTTCTTTATTTTTCATATCTTTAGCGCCTTTGCCATCAGCAGCAAACTTTGGCACTTTCTTGCCATCGTGTTCTACCATTTCAAGCCCTTTTTCCATTTTACAGGTAGGACAGTCATTGTTTTTACAATCGGGGCATTTTTTGCCTTTTTCTAATCTACCATGAGCCTTATCGCATTGTGCTTTTTGCTTTTCAGAACACTCAGAATATTTTTTACCAAAGTGTTTCATACAATACTTATCTTTCTCCCCTTTGTCTCCCTTTTCCATAGCGTTACAACTGGTCTTACAACTTCCCATCTTAGTCATTTTACCACACTCAGGACATTTTGCTTTTTCAAGTATGTCAATACGCTGTGTTAATTCTTGTGCTTTGTTCATTAGGTCTAGGGCTTGTCTACTTATTGGGGATGGTATTGGCTTCATTGTATCACCTCGGTTGATTTGGCTTGCTCAGCCATTTCGTGAATCTCCTCCCACGACATCAGGTGGATTTCATTATTAGTGTATTCGTTTTGACTTTTTAGTAGTGCAGAATCCATACTGTTTTCTACACCTACATCTCCTCTAAATGCATCAGTTGAGACATCTTGACTTAGTGGAGTAGCAGCAGGAACAAACCCTGCTTTTCTAAGCATTGTTATAGGGTCACTTAGTGCTTGTTTTAGTTGAACATTCTCGGCTTTTAAAACTTGTAAGTCTGAGTCCATGTTTTCCATTTTTGTTATCAAAGCGTTCATTAAACGCTCAGCAACAGACTCTTCACTCATTTACTCACCCTTACTGCGAATAACGACCAAAAGTGCCTGAGTGTTTTCTAAATCCATTACCTACACGAGATGATAGGATTGTGCCCGGTAGGACATCTCCTCTTTGTGAAGGAGCAAATTTTTCACCAGTTTTGTTCATTTTGAGAATAGTGCTTTCTCCCGGGCTTACAACAGCAACTTCATTTTCTGCTTTCTTAACCGCAGCATAGATATCATCATTTAGATATCCAGCGAATTTAATAATTTCATTTAGATGTTGTTGTGCAGCGAAAGGGTCACTGCTTTCCAATGCTTTGTTAAAAGCATCTGTGTGAACAGACAATTTTCTTGCCATCGGATTCATTTTAATTAAGTCCATAATTACGCCTCTACTACAGCCGTAGTAATATCACCCTAAATAGCCTTACGCACCTCTAAGCCTTCTACTGTCTTGAATTGCTTGATTGTTTTGTTGCGGAATAGTAGGTGCAATTCCTCTTTGTTGAACACTTGTTACAGGTGCACCCGCCCCCGGACTACCTCTTTGTTGAGGTCGTGCCGGGGAGCGTGGAGTGCGTATTCCCATCCCCTCTCCTCCGGGCTGCGATGGAGGCATCATTTGTGGGGGTAATCTACCACCTTGCATCATTTGTGGTGGCATGCCTCCTTGTGGTGGCATACCCTGTCGAGGAGGCATAGCCTGTCTAGGTGGCATTTGTTGAGGTTGGCCTTGAGGTTGGCCTTGTGGCTGACCCTCGGGTTGCGGTGGTTTCTTTCTATAACTAAATCGAACATCTCTATCTCCTTCTTCTAAGAGTTCGGGTTGATATCCAAGCATAGCCATTCTTTGAGCAAGGTTAACTTCCATCTCATCACGGCGTAGTCTTGTAATTTCATCTTCCTCTTCATTTGGATATAGAGTTAGTTTCCAATCTGTAATATCTAATTCACGCAACATTCTTGGGAACAATAAATCAGTATATATTTTCTGACCGTATTCAACTGCACGATTTGTAACTAAGATTTGTAAGCCTTCGTTATTCAGTCCACCTGACTTACCATTGTCAATCATGAAGATAGAAGAAACACCATAAAAAGCAGCAATACGATTTCTTATTTCATCACGGACAGCAATATATTGCATCTCTTCTAATGTATCCATGAACTTAACCCAGTTCACACCACCACGACCCGATGCTGATTCGATACCAACTTTAGGAATGTAGTGAGGGTCACGCTCCATCTTTTCATCAACGCCCTTCCAAAAGGACTTCATTGATTCAAGATTATCAGTTGTCACGCTCACAATACCTTTCGGGATTCTACGCTTTTGATACGCTGTGTAAATGTAATTATCCATAGCGGTTAGAGTCATAGCCTGTCGCCATAGAGTATTTACTGGAGAGCGACCATACAATTTACCGGGATTGTATTTTGATACATGCAGAACTTCACCCTTCATGAAATATTGATTCTTACCCGAGCCAGCCATGTTAACATAATGAGCGTCTACTAATCGAGAGCCACAAATTTGACACTTTGGTTCTTGACCGGGGTATGCAACTTGGTCACGATGAATACGACATATCTTGTATCTACCACCACGAACACCACGCTTATCAGCGATAATTCTCATAAAGATAGGGTCACCACGAATCAACTCTTTGATTCTGTAAAACTGAACTTCGCCGGTTTTCTCATCAACATAATACTCTTTTATCATCAAAAGAAAAGCATCATCTACAATATTTAGGTCACGCTCTATCTCATGTAATATCTGCATGAAACTTTGTTCCATTGAATTTTCTTGGTCTAGCAACCACTTGGCATAAAGCACTTGGTCAGGGTCAGGTTTACGAACTTCTCCATTACAAGTAGGGCATGAATCTACTTCGTGATGGAATTCTTCTTCGCATTCAATACACTTGAAACGAAACTTCTTTTCCCAAAAGTATCCTCTACGAAATATCTCTTGACCTAGTTTTGTAATAACAGTTCTAAGAATTAAGTTTTCATTAGAAACAGCATAAAGGGCTGGTAGAGTAATACCTTGTGCTAAAACTGGCTCTTGTATACCAGTAGTATACAACGGCATTTGAGGTTGAGGAGTTGTTCTTCTTCTAAACGGACTCGACAAAGCAGACAAAAATCTACTAACGATGCCTTGATTCTCCTCAGCCATCATAGACCCTCCCTGTATTTACCGATTGTATCCATGTCAATTCCCCATTCTTGTAGTAAAGCATTTGATTTTCTTTTGTCGTCTTTCCAGTTTTCGTATCTTACTAAGCGTTTTAGTTCTTGTTTTCGAGTTGTGTCTTTCTCGTCAAGATAGGCTAATACTGCTCTCGCTTGAACTGACTTCATTTTAAGGTGAGGCGACACCCCATGAAGTAACTTTCGTAGGTCGGCTTTGGAGTAAAATTGTAATCGGTGTTGACTTCTTTGTGAGTCTTTGTAGACCTTGTTATCAGTAGATAGCACTCCGCACTCTAGTGTTTTGTATAAATCCTCACAGTGAATTTTACCTCTATCTCCTGTGGCAATCATACCAGCACGAGGTTCACCACGCTCGGTGATGGTAATATATCCATCAGCATCAATGAAGCCAGCGCTATATGACCATACATCTTTGAGAACTAATCCATCACTAGAAACTCTAACATAAGTGCCTCTCTTTGCACCTTTTACAATATCCATATCCTCTCCATACATATTCATTAGCGTAGTGAGTTTTCTGTCAGTGTGTGATTTTCTCAACATACCAGCATCTGAAAAATTACTACGAATAGTAGTAACTTTCATTGGGCCTTTCTCAAGCAATTGTTGAGATGCAAATACCAAGAAATCTTTTTCTGCTTTTGTTAATTTGTCAGTAGGATGAAGCGCATTTGACCACATTTTTCTAGCAGCACTTCTATCTTGCATAGCAGAAGCCCACGCTTGTTGTTCTTCTACACCCCATACATCTTCATGCTCATCTAACATTTTGAGAGTCTGTTCTGCTTTATCCCACATCATACAGGCACGCTCTAAATTAACACATCGAGACTCACCAAACTTACGAAGGCTCTTGAGTTTACGGTCATCGAGTCCTAGTTGTTTGATGGTATTTTCATAAGGTTCTGACCAAGATAAAGATTTGATAGTCATATCAGTTTCTAATGATTTAATCATTCTAACATCGTTGATAAAATTGTCAATCTCACTACGATTATCCTTGTTATTTCTTCTTGCTTTTCTTAATCTTTTAACAAGAGTTTCAGCATTACAACCCAAGGTTGCTTCAAACCACCCATCGCCATTTGGTGCAAAGTGATGCTGCTTTTTAATTGGTTTGACTTCTTCAGTGGAAGCAGGGGTATAGGTGTAGACTTCACCAAAGTCATCTTCAATCATAGCCGAACCCCACATACATTTGACCTCCACATTGACCTATTTACCATTTGCTACCCATAGGTGATTTATTGATTATTTCTTGTAACTTATTTCTAACTCTAAGTCTCATTGGTGTGAAAGGCACAATTTGCTCCTCAGCATAAGAATTAGCAATAGCGTTTAACTCCCATATTTCTAACCCTGTTTCATAGTTATTTTTGTGTAGATACTTTACCATGTCATTAGTAGATAGATTGCTACCACTGCCTTTCATAAAAGGACAACCACCAAGACCACCAATGCTAGCGTCAAACTCAGTGATACCCCAATCTAAAGCAGCCTGAATATTAGGGAACATATTGTCTCTTTTGTTTTTAGTATGATGTAGATGAAGCGCTATTTTAGCATCAATGTGTCTTGAAAGTTCTAATGTCCTAACCATAGAAGAAGGATGGGCGATTCCTACTGTGTCACATAATACTACAGTATCTGCAAAACTATCTGCTGCTTGCATAGCCCACAGTAATCTATGCTCGTTGACTCTTTCGGTGGTAATTCCAAACGCACAAGAAATATACGCTCTTACATTTTCTCTATCAGTATCGTGTAACATAGTCGAGATATTATCAATCGAGGTATCCATATCTGTGCCTAGGTTTGCTTTGTTGAATGTTTCAATAGGAGAAAAGAATACATTGAATTTATTAGCACCAACGGCTTTTGCTCTATCTAGTCCTTTTTGATTAGGAACTAGAACACTGAAGTCATCAATGTCTTTAGTAGCGATAAATACTTCCTCGGCATCTGACATGTTGGGAACTAATTTAGGATGCACGAATGATGTAATTTCCATATTTTTTAGGCCAGCATAATGTAATCTTTGTATCATACAAATTTTATCATCAGTAGGAGTATTGACAGCGATATTTTGTAAACCATCACGAGGGCCAACTTCATAGATAGTTACATCAGCCATTTCATCACCTCAGAAACGACCTGATTTGAAACCTTGATACAATGTTAGAGTTTGACCTGATAGACCTGACAACAACCCACCTCTATTTTCAGCGACTTGAACATTAGGGTCTACCATGCTTTTCATTTGTGTGTCTTTCATTCTTTGGTCAGCAAAGAACTTTGTAGGGTCATCGGCAATTAGTTGTTGTAACATTTCTTGTGCTGATTTGTTACGGTCAGCAACTTGTTGTTTACCTCTAGTCAAAGCACTCATGGCTTGCATGAATGCTTTTCTATCATCACCAAGATAAGATGAGTCGGAGCGTGCTTCTTGGTAATCAGGACTCTCTCTACCTTCATCAAACATTAATTCACTAAGTCCTTCAGCACCTTCCATTTCAGGATTTTGCGCCATCAAAGCGTTGGCTGCTTCTGTTCCAAAACGGTCAATCAAACTTTGACGCAGTGCTGGGCCTCTACCCATAGCATCTGCAACATCAGCAAATCTTCTCGCACTTGGTTTGTCACCAGCATCACGCATTGATTGTGCTTCTTGTAGTAATTCTTCTACGCTGGCTTTCTTTTTTGTATCAGGGTCAGACTCTTTTGTAGGGTCTTTATCACCCTTCTTACCCACTGATATAATCAGAACCATTCCGTGTTTCTTTCCGCCTAACTTACTTTCTTTCATGGTATCATCCATCCACCGTTACTTCTGCCGGTTATGATATTATCAAGACCGGGTAGAATATCATCTAACATTACAATTGAACCTCTAAACTCTTTGGTAGCCCAATTAGCCAAGGCTAAACTCATAGCCAAGTCATCGTGCACTCCTACACTCTCCAATCTACCGTTTTTCTGCATACCAAACCTGTTCAATTCTTCTTCTAATTTGTGAGTAAACTGTTTACTTTTTTCGTCACCATACGGTGTTTTAATCTGACCTTGTTCAAAGGCCATAAGTAAAGACATGAAAAGACTTTCTTTCCTAGTCTTTGTTGTCATAAAAGTTCTAATAGGTATATCTTCACGCATTTCTTTTAGTTCCATAGCAAACATACGCTGGAAGTTGTTACCTTCAAGTTCAATCAAGTCAGGTTGAAATCTTTGATTTAGTAATATGATTTGTCTTTTCTGTGCTGTAGAACTCATACCACGCTCATGCACAATACCGATTATTTGTTTGATATTGTCATCGGGTGGTTGGCGTAGAACAGTCATAGCGGTAAAGTCAGCATTCTTATCGGAAGCAATCGCTGTATCCCAGCCAATAAAATGATGACCAAACAGACCCATACTGTCTCCGTTCTCATCATACTCATGTTCAGCGTGGTCAAGTAATACTAAGTTTTCATCACGAGCCTTTTCAAGTATAGTCATAGGGAACATACTCGCTACATCGTGGATTGGTTCGCATAGATACTCACGAGTAAATTGAATCGCTGGCATGGATAGTCGTCTTTGGTCTAGCGCTTCAAGACTCCATCGGGCGGGCCACAATGGTTCTCCTTCACGATTAATAGCAGGATATGTTTCTACACGGAATGTCTCTTTTCTTTCTAATTCAGCATACAAATCGTTGTAACTAAATGGAGTTCCTACCATCATCATTTTACCTGTGTGGTGCAGAACTGGGAGCAATACACCATAGAACCAATCGGCAGCACGCTGTAACTCACTACCTGTAGTTCCCCACAAGATATCGTCACATACTACTACATCAGGGTGGAAACCTCTTGTTCCCCCGCCTACCGACTTAGCCATAATACGACTACCGTTAGTGAACTCGAAGTATGTCTTTCTCCACGGTATACCGCTTGGTTTGAGATGCTGTAAACAAGCAGCACCGTCTATATTACCACGGATAAATCTCATGTGTTCAAGAGTCTGCTCAAGAGAATGTGAAAAAACCATGATGTGTGTGTTTGGATTAAACGCAGCAATCCATAGCGCATAAGACATGAAAAATACAGACTTACCGTGGTCACGAGATGCTTTTACACAATAGTATCTATTGTTCTCTAGTCCTTTATCCCACTGTGCATGATGGTCAGCGTAATCAAAACCAAGCACAGTTTCAAAGAAATACTTGAAAGAGCGCTCGGACATTTTAGTATCCATCTCTACGATGAGTTGTTTCATCTGCTCCTCTTCCTCACGCTTGCTCATGATTTCACCTCAACGAACATTTTAACGAAGTCATCATAAGCAGCCTGACGACCTAAAATTTCTGCTTTGTTAAGAGCGTTGCTTATCGTTTGATTAACTTCTTCACTAGATTGTATTGTTTTCTCGGCTTCTGTTGGAGATAGCGGTAAGGGTTGTTGAATTGTGCCGAGTTCATTACCTATTATTGTGCCGGGGTTTTGTTGTTGTGTGGTTGGCTGAGCAACTTCAGGAGGGTTGTTTAATCGCTGTATGTTTGCCCTATCTTGAGCCAAGTTACCCGAAGCAAATGCTGTTTGACCGCCTTGACCAGCAACTATTCCTGTAGGAAGAACCTTAACATCACCACCCATAGGTGCATTGTATGGAGCAGCCTCAGTTCCGGGGTCTACATTCCTACCTATGTTTAGTTTACTTCTACGCTCAGCACCTAACTGTGCTCTTCTTTGTAGGGCGGGGTCACTACTACCATACGGAACTTCAAAACCATGATGGTCAGTAACCATGGTTTCTCTTGGCCCTGCTTGATATCTTATCATTTCATCTACAGAATGGGTAGAAGTAGAAGCAGGAGCAGGAGCAGGAGTGTTAGTAGGAGAGGCAACCGCAGGTGCTACCTCATGTGTGTTTTGTCTCTCTACCATTACAGGTTTAGCAGTGCGAGCACCCAATTTACCTGTAAAATTACCGATTCTAGGGCTTGCATAATTTTGCATATATTCGCCGGTTTGATAAGCCTGACCTAATCCAGTAAGCGCATCCTGACCAGCAGCACCAGCGTTAGCAAGACTAACTAATCCACTCAAAACACCTACTGCTCCACCAATACCCTGACCTATCTTTTGCGCTTTTACACCTCTTTTTGCTGCTCTTTCTGCGGCTACTCTATCAGCCATAGCGCTAGGCACTCGTGCTGTAGCACCTTGAGGATTATATTTTTGTTGCCTTGTAACTCCTATTCTAGCAAAATCTTCAGGTTTCATGTCTTGCACTTTATTTCTATCACTGTCAAGATTTTGTTGAAGTTGAAACCCTCCTTCGGGAGTTCTGTAAAGACCTATATCTTTACGAATTATACCTACATACTGCGTCATCAAATACCACCTACGCTTACTTTGACAACTTTTACTATGTTACTAGAAACATTGAGTCGCTTTGCTATTCTCTCCCAGTCACCTGTGGAGTGAGCAATAGTGCGAACATCTACTGGAGTGAGGTTCATGCTCTTGGCAAGATGATTGATACCGTGTAAATCAGCAACATTGATTTGGCGAGGTAGAGCGTGCTTCATTACTTGTGCATCACTACGAGCATCATCCATTTGCATATCTTCCATGGCTTTCATTACTCTATCCATTGGTGACAAATCCTGTGATATAGATTTCATATACTGAGTTAGTAACTGTTGTCTAGGGTCACCCATAGTTTGTTGGAACTGCATTTCACGAGGTGAAAGTTGTTGACCTTGGCCTTGAGGCACACGGACTCCAGCAGCCTCCATGATTTCTCTCAGTCGCATAGGGTCTGCCTGAGCAACTTGTTGTCTAGCAGCCACCAACTGAGGTGACTGTGGCCTGAATATGGGTGCTCCCCTAGGAGGTGATGCTATTGATTGAGGTTCAATTGTTGTCGGTCTAGGTTGTGGTTGTGCCGCTACTGGGGGAGCGACAGTAGCAGGAGGTCTTTCAGCAGCCGGTCTTACGCTTGACGGTGCGGCTCTTGTGGTAGTCTGTCTTTGAACAGGGGCGAGTCCTGTATCGTCAAAGAATGGAATATGCTCAGGTAATGCCTCAATTAATTGCTCGGGGTAACCGAGAATCATACGAGATGCTAATGCTGATGTTGGTATGTTTTCAGGTAATGGGCGACGAACTTGATGACCAAACGCAGTAGCCACCATATCTGCTATTGCTTGAGTGGCTTGCCTTCTTTGTGGAATTGAATCAGCACTTTGCATGGTTAGACCCATACCCTCAATCGCAGCAACATCTACATTACCTTCAGCATCTCTTGGCACATAAGCACGAAGAGCGCTGTCATGTTCATCATGCGGGCCACTCATCATAGCCTTAGCGTAAAATTTAGCAGCATTTGCATGTGTCCCTAATTTCTTTAGATTTGCTGGTAGCGTTGCTAGTTTTGCACCGGGAACAGCGTGGTCTTTTAATGTGTTAAAACTATCTTCTCCGCCAAATGCATTAATGAGATGTTCAAATGCTCTTTTACCTATACCCGGTCTAGCAGCAGTGCCTGAATTAATACGACCAAATAATTTAACAAAAGCAGGAGTTTTTGATAACTCTTGAATCATGTTAGCCCTTGCTGTAGGACTACGAAGCACTGTTCTTAGATTCATCATCGAGTATCGAGGAACTGCTGTTGAGTCAGGAGTTGCATTGATAGGCACTTCAACATCGGGTATTTTATCAGGGTCTATCAGTTTTAGAGCCTCAGTAATGTGATGTTCGGCGCTTTTCATAGCGCTAGGATTACCCTTACTATTAGATGTCAAATGCATAAAATCGGGAGTGTGATGTTGAACTTCCCAAGACCTAATTCCTGTATGGGCTGCGTTATGAACAATATCTTTGGGAGCATTTTGAATATGACTATCGGGTAAATAAAACCCATCAGGTCTTTGTTGAATAGCATCTCCACCTCTACCTCTTATTCTACGACCACGAGGGTGAAGGTCAGCGATATCTATGTGTGGGTTGTCAAGAAACTCAGCACCTGCTAAATCATCAAGACCTAGTGTTTCAAGTAATATTCTTGAAAGATTATGATTGTAAGGAACAGCATAAGATTCAATCATCGCTCCTACTCTTTCTTTTCTGTTGGGTCTATTAGTATAGGCTGTGATGTAATCGCCTTTTGGGGTATTGTGCGCTCTAACAGTTGGCCTACGACCACCATAACCAGCGATGCGAATTTTACGATGTTTCATACTATCTACATTAGGTATATCTTGAGCACCTGTTTTGTCAGCATGTTCACTGTTTGTCATATCAATGGCTTTTTGCACTAACAATTTAGGGTCTAATACTCCGAGCACAGGATGGTTTTGACCAAGCATACCATTCTTTTCAAGTGATTCTCCTATAGCATGAATAACACCATCTATACCGTGATGATGGGCTTCGCCATTTTCATCAATGTATACCATTTCCTTATGTTTACCGACACCAAACTTACCGGGGATTAATTCACCCATACCAGCGTGGCCTGACTTATGAGGTCTATACGCACCATAGTGTGCGTAGATTGGCACATCAGGTGTGTTCGGGTCGGGATGTAATGCTTCAGGAGGAGGAGATGTCAGTAAGTGACCTTGGCCGCCGTAGTATGCATAAACACCGTCACCTTTGAGAATAATAGATTTACGAACTAATACTCTCAAACTCGCCCACTCCCTCTACCTACATTTGCACCGGGGTCTAAACCAAACCTGCGTGCGTCTGTTTCATCTTCAGTTCCACCTTCAGGTTTAGTGGTTTGAATTGGATTATTGGCAGGATAGTTAGGTAAATTACTAGCAGCACCAGCAGTATCAGGATTACCCTTACCTTTTGTTTTTCTATCTTTATCTTTCTTTTCACGCATCAATTCACGAATCTCTTTGAGAGCGATTCTCATTAATGCTGCTTGATAAGAATTGGCTTTGAGGATATCACTGTGCTGTGGTTCATCCTCACTCATTGTAACCATGCTTGGCATCTTTGGCCTTTGCAGTTTTGGCATTTTCATCTTAGGAGGAACTATGCTTGGTGTGCGAACTGAACGAAGTCGTGGTCTTGGCACACGAGGGTATTGAAGTGTA
>TARA_R100001440_G_scaffold70849_2_pt1 | contig 13387 bp, 22 predicted proteins | sample TARA_R100001440 | Tara Oceans TARA_R100001440 (sample SAMEA2622112) | marine metagenome | biome: marine biome (ENVO:00000447); feature: surface water layer (ENVO:00002042); material: "saline water (ENVO:00002010), including plankton (ENVO:xxxxxxxx)" | depth 5 m
AGTTGGGTTCTTAATAAACCAGATGTAGCACTTTCCGCTGGTAAAGCAAAGGATACATTCATCTTTAAACGAGACTGGGATAAATCTACAAATTTAGATGTCGGGGGGATATATAAATCAATCTTACCACCAGATTTATAATTAAGTCCATTTTCACTAGGAACGGATACATCAGTTTGACCTACTTTAATTTTATCAGAGGATACAAAAAAAGAACTCATTTGTTTATAATATGAACAATCAAAAAAATTTAAAATTATAATAATTAAAAACTACCTGTTCCTGTAATCTGCGTTTTAGCGGAAGGTAATTGAGATGCGACTAATCCCATACTCTGAAAAGCAGGGGATACTTTAACTGAAGTTATTTTTGCTTCGGGAACTTGTCTTTTAGTATCATCATCCTTTTTATCCATATCACCTGAAATATCATTCACAGCATCTATAATACCACCAGTTAAATTTAAAGCACCTCCTACAACTTCTAATGGTGGGAAAGCGATACCTGCTACATCAGCGATTGCTCCTGCTTCTTGGAATTTATCCGCAGTAGATTCTCCAGCAAATATATCAGAACCATTCACTAAATTCTTAATGTTTTTACCGATATCTAAAGCACCACTAAAATCTCCGATTGCTTTCCCACCTATTTCAGATATAGCACTTAATCCAGCATCACCTATTTTACCTACTGAAGCGACTTTCAAACCTTTTTTGATCACGGATGTCAATAATCCTGAACTTTCACGTTCAGTAGCACTTGCTACATCTCCCGCTACTTCACCTGCTTCGGCTGCATTTGCTCCCGCCTGTTCAGCATCAGAAAAGAGATTAACTCTACCATCTTCACCTACTTCACCTACTTCTAATGTAGTTGATTTAGGTTGGGGTTCACCATATACTATCGCTTTTGCCGTAGATTTAATATTTTTCGCACGATCACTGATTTCTTTTGAAGCATACCCCATTAATCCATGCTCTCTAATTCCAGCACCACCTTTCACTAAACCCATACCTGTGCTTATAAACCCTGTCCCATCCTTAAATCCATATATCGCACTATCTTCCTCTTCACGCCTTTTATCATCTGCGATATCATTTTGTTTCTGTTGAACTTTTTCTTTGAATTCTTTTCTTGCTTCTTCATTATGGAGGATTACACCATCATTAAAATTTTTTACACGAGCATTGAAAGCAGTCCCTTGTGATAGAGCATCGGCATATCCATATAACGACATTATTTATATTATATTTTTTATTTTATTTATTTTATGATATTTTTATAAATGGATTTAGTTATCGCGGGAGCAATCATCAAAGATTACACTATGATTGATAAATGTATTGAATCTGTTCCAGATTATGATTTCAAGAATAAATTTATCTTATTTGATGGATATAATGGCGAAGGATTATTTAAAGATGAATATGATGCTTATAAAAATACAATCGCTAAAAAATATCCTGATTTTTCTGTGATAGAATTCAGTGAAAATATCTATTTTAGAGAAATGATTGAACAGATATGTAGAGTATCTGAAGCAGAAAGATTATTTATAATTCAAGATGATGTAATCGCTCATAAGATGGATTTACAACAAATTTTAATTCAAATGAACTATGTTAAAGATCTTAAGATTTTATGTTTTCCACATAAATATATTCCACCTGAAGGAACTCATTGGTACGAGATAATGGATGATTCATATCCATTACCTTTCATCAAGAGTCACGGTTTTAGTGAACGCATATTTATCTGTGATAGGAAGAATATGCTTGAAATATGTGAAACTAAACCTAAAAAAAATAAAAATGAAAAGAGATTTATTGAATTTATTTACAATACAGTTATGAATAAATCTAGATGGAAAGAAAATTATGAAGATGAAAAAGAAAGGTATTGGGAGGCTTGGGGAACATATTTTCATCACGATATATATCATACTCATCAAGTTGGCAAACGTTATAAAGTGTAAATTTATTTCTAAACTTCTTTAAATGATAAATAAAATTATTCATCAAGTATTCTGGGCATTCAAAGGAAAAGAGTTAGATGAAATAGATGTATTCAGGCAAAGTGTAGATGAAACTAAAAGATTTTGTTGGGCGAGTAAATATGAATATAAAATGTGGAACTTAAAAGATTGTGAAGAATTAATCGTTGAAAAATACCCTGAATATATTACTCTGTGGACAGAGTTTAGATTTGATATTCAAAGATGTGATTTCATAAGATATTTAATTTTACATTCATATGGAGGTTGGTATGTAGATTGTGATGTATATCCTATTCAAAATTTAGATTCATTATCTGATGTTAAACAAATATTTACATCTTGGAATGATGATAAAGATAAGAAACCTTATAATGCTGTAATGGGTTCAGTAAAAAACAATCCATTATTTTTAGATATAATGAATGATATTCAAAATAGAGTCATAGAAAAACAAAATATAAAAATATATGATACTTGGAAAGGTAGATTAGTATTTCATACAACAGGTCATCATATGCTTAAGCGACACGTCCCTAAAGAAGATATACACGATTTAATGCTCATATACAATGAAAAGAAAAAAATATATACAACTTCAGATAATCCATATTTTTATGATAATAATGCTTCACTCTGGCATCTGAACTCGTGAATCACCTTCGAAGAGTAATTTATCTCCATCAGCTAGTTGAGTTTCAAAATTTCTAAAAGCACGAGCAGGATTACTCTGTAAATCTAAATATAAGAAATCATATCTTTCCTCAGTTGCTTTTTTATAAATTTTTCTGAAATTTTCATCACCACCGAACATACCACTGAATTCTAATGAGATTTTATCTAGTTCGCTCATATTCTGTAAATTACCACATATGAACGCATTAGTATTGTTCCTAATGGTCGGTCCGACTGCTTTGAAACTTTGAACCGATACTGCTAATAATCCTACACCATAATGGCGAGACCTTGTGACAAGATGATTTAAATAACTATTCCTTTTTACTGAACCTAAAATATCATCAAAAATCATTCCTATGAAAGGTCTTTCATCATCTTCAAATGTTTTCTGTTGCTCTATGATACCTGCTAAAACGTTATCATCATATCCAGTATAACAATCACACGCTTTTCTTAAAAATCTACTTGTGACATCTTGATCAATTGTATTACTCATTATAGTAATATTATCCATTGCTCCTTTATAAAAATCATCTCTAAGAATCATATTACTCAATATCGTGCTCTTACCCGATTTCGTGGGCATAACCAAGCACATTATACAGGGAAGCTCGGGGAGATTAGGATGAGTAATTTTCCTAGGTTTTTCTTTAGGAGGATCCTTAACAGGAAATATTTGAGGAGCGGTAGAATTTTCCATCTTTTAAATAATATTAGATTTAATTTTTAATAATATTATGAATTTATAACAAAGAGCAAGTTTTTTTACCCTAAATGTTCTTGCTCTGTTTCTTTTCTTAACATAAACATAATAATAAATTTTATTACATCTCATAATTTTATTAACATATCTATGACCTGATGATGCGATAGGTCTTATAGCGATACCTTCAGGTTGAATATTTAATCTTTTCAATTGTTTTGTCATTATAATTTTTTGATGAATCGTTTTTAAGTAAAAAAACCCCTCCAAGGATCATTAGGAGTAGTAGGCGTGGGATTGATTGCTCTTGCTAGTGTCGCCCTCATCTTATCCTCTTCGGCACGTTTCTTTTCTGCTTCACGTTTCTCTTTTTTTTGCTGTTTTCTAAGTGTATCATATTGAGATATAGCAGATAATACAGCATTATCTAAATCTTCTTTTGTAAATCCATTTACTTTTTCAGGTTTAGGTTGATAATTAATCTTTTCTTGCTCTGCTCTTTGAATTTTTAATGATTCATCTTCTTCTTTTTTCTTCTTTTCTAATATCTTCTTTTCTGCCTTTGCTACTAGTGCTTCTTCCTTTTCCTTTGCTTTACGCTCACGTTCTAATCTACGTTTTTCAGATGCTATCTCTCTCATCTTTGCTAAATGAGCCCTTTGTTTATCACTCATAGGAGCCTTCCTTACATATTTACGCTTTGTTCTTTTTTCGGTGGGAAATTCCCCCTGAGGTTCTTCATCTGTAATATTATTTACAGGAGATATTTTTTGAGGTGTTTTTTCACTGAATACTTCATCTTCATCAGGTATTTCACGCTCTTCAATATTAATAATATCACGTTCATCCTGCTTATCTTCACTCTGTGCTACTATATCATCCATCAAATCCATATTATCTGTTTCAGGTAATTTATTATCAGGTTCTGATTCAGGTGGTTTCTGAATTTCAATAGTCGGTAAAAGTTTATCCATTTATAATATGATAAACAAAATAAAAGATAGAGAAAAGATAGAATTTTAATATTTATAATTTAATTGAAAGAAGATTATTATTATATCGTGGATCACCTCCCCACGAACATACATAATTATATTTATCCTTCTTCTTTTGTTTATTTAATGTATGATTTTCATAGTAATTTTTTATTGTATTCATTTTATATTTATCTTGTAATTTTAAATATCTCTGTTTATCATATGTTTTTTTATCTGAACCTAAACCAATTGATTCACTTATATTAACACATTCACAAGCATCTATATATTTTCCTTCAATCTTAAATAATTCTGATTGTGAATCTACTTCACATTCTTCTAAAATTTCAATATTACTATTTTGATAATCAAATCCATATTTAGTGAATGCTCTATGATGAGTATTTACCCTTTCATTAATTTTCTGAATAGTTGAACCGATATAAATTTTATCATCAAATGATATTTCATAAATTAAACCTTTCATATTAGTAGTATTTCATAATTTATCTTTAAATTACATTTTTGCCTTAGAGCGTATGTGGAACACGACCTCGCTACTACCAGTTAAATCTTTAGCGAATGTTTCATCCTTCCTTACAAAATGAACATCTAAATCTGTAAGTGTAAAATCAGTAGGATTATTTAAATCTATGTAGGTTTTATCAGGATTTTGAAAGAATAATGCTCCTGTTTCAGCACCTGAATTATCAAATCGTGGAACCTGAAATAAAATTTTTGATGGATTACCAGTACCAAAATTTAAGGTTTTATGATTAAGAGTAGGAACTCTTATAAATGTAGAATTTTCTGAAGTCATAGAAGGGCGAGTAGTAGATGTGAATGATGCTTGACCTGTGGTAGGTGTAGTGCTATCTTCAATGGGAGCAACAGCAAAAGGAGCAAACCCTAATACATTCATACTATTCGGTGTCCATTCTTGAATTATTTTTTGTGTATATCTTTCAGATTTTCCACATATGATAAGAGGTTCATATGATTGCATCAGAGAACTATTTAATTTGAAATAAGAAGCCATTGTAGCAGATGTATGAGGTGGATTTGATTGTTCTTCATAATCGGCAAATGATTTCATAACATCCCTAAAATCTAAAGTTCTCGACCAATTCTTAGCACCTGTCCAAGGACGATTTACAACATATTGATCTGTATCACGATTTAATGCTTCTGTAAATACAGTATCCATATCAGCATGAATACAAGATTTGAACGCCCAGTTATTCGGGAGAATATTATTAAACATAGTTGAATTTGTCCTACAATGATACGCATTAATATCCATAGTATCAGTATTATCCCAAAGTCCCATAGTAGGATACATTTTCCAGCAGTTTTGATTCAGGGGTTTAGGGACTTGATCCTTAAATGATGCCGAAGTAGTTTTATTAGGACGCACTACTATTTTACCTGAAGCACTAACGATTACTTGTTCATTTTGAACTGTGAATGTAATATCTGTAATGGAAGCAGATGGAATAGGAGAACCTGTAGCGAATGAACTATTGTCACCATTATTAGCAGCCGAAGCATTATTAGTTTTCTGATAATATACAATTTCACTCATTACTAATTTACCACTACCTTCACTATCAGGGACAGCGTGATAAAGGCGTAAAACATCATCTTCTCCTACTTCAGCACAATAATCATACATTTGATCTTCATCAGCACCTACACCTTCATTATGTCCGCTTTCAGCAAAATGACTTAATGTAGGATTTGATGTAATATATTCAGCATTAGTAGGATTATTATAAATAGGACGCATTAATCCACAGGTAAATTGACTACCTGTAAAATTTTGAAACTGAATTTCACCATTAAATAAACTTATCGGACCACCCTGAGAACCAGTAGGTTGTAATTGCATGAATGTATCAGCAGAAGTCGCTGTAGCAGTAGTTCCATCCCATTCACCACTACCGAATATAATTTGTTCAGTGCCTGAAGGTGGAACTACAGAAGCAGCCGAGAGACCTATTTGAGGAATATTATATCTGAAACCCTGAAAAGGATGAATTACAGATGTAGTATTATGAATGGGTGTCATAGTAATGTTATTACTATCAATTTCAGGATGTAATGAATATGCCATTTTCATAATCGGTAAAAAATTTTCTTGAAAATCTGAAGGAGATAAATTCCTATCTATTTGATTGATACTCGGAATAATCCAAGACATACAATCATCTAGTGAAGCATTTGTAGCGAGCCGTTCACCCATCCAAAATAGTGTCACCTGCCCTTGCTCATAATCTAAAGCAGGATTACGATTCAGTTTAACACTTTCAACCGCTATCTCTGAATTAGCAGGTATTTTAACACCTGATCTAAAATCATTCCTATACTGATAAGGAGCAGAAATACTTAACTGAGGAATATTACTCGGATCCTGTGAAGATGTTATTATCAAAGACATTTTATAATATGAACCATCAAAAAAATTAAATTTATTAAATTATAATTAATGCCCGAACGAAGTAGGAAAAAATCTAAACCGAAAAAAACTAGTATCAAAGATGTAAAGGATACTAGTCGTGCTAAAAGGGGATGTCCTATGCCTATGACTAAATTTTATGTGGATGTTGAATCAGGTATCAAGAAGGATAAAGAAGTTAAAGAAAAAGATGTATTTAATTTTAGTTATTCAAAAAATCAAAATAGCGTTCGGAAATAATTTTTATAATATATTCATATTTATTAGTTGAAATGTTTGAGAGTATCGCATATCCTTTATCTCAATCACCTCACGGAGGAATACATAAACCTTTAGATGAATCTTATATTGAATATCAAAGATTATTAGATGAAAGGCGAGCGAAGCAGGAAAGAGAAAATCAAGAGCGTGAATTTAGAAATTTCTGGAAGAGATTTGATCCTTTTTTTGATGATCGCCCACCTTGTAATGATTTTGAATATGAAGAAGTAGATGAAGATTATCCTTATTGTATATTCGGTTTGAAGAGGTCGGCTTCAGATGAGGATATGAAAAAAGCATATCATAAAGCAGTAAGGGAAACTCATCCTGATAAAACTGGAACTGATAGCGAAGATGAATTTAGAGAAGTTCAAGAAGCATATGAATATTATACAAATTATATGATTTAGAGAAGGTCAAATATATTTGACCTTTTTGGAAAGATTGATTTTTTCTTTTCTCTAAACTTCTTCTAAATAAAATTAAATTTTCTAAACTTCTCAAAAGGTCAAATATATTTGACCTCTATTTAAACATTATTTTATTTGATTATAATAAATGGAAAGTGAATCAGATTATAATCCCTGTGTAGATGTATTTCTCAAAATGATTAAAGAAGCAGAACCTAATTTAAGTAAGCAGATGAAATCTCATCATAAAAAACAATTCATTAAAATGAGTGAAGATGAAAATAAACAAAATTTAGTATATAAACTCTGTTTGAAAATGTGGGAGATGGAAGATGAAATACAATCATACAAAGGTGATGTTGAAAGATTAAGAGAATATAATAAAGAATTAAAACTTGAGAATCGTTTCCTTAAGGAGAAATCATTAGATAAAATTTGATTTTAGTTTAAAGATTAATTGATTAGATATATTGTGTGTAATAATGTCTTCAAAGACATATAAAAGATATCCAGCAAAAGATGCTCTTAAAAAAGGAAGTGCTTCCACTATTGAAAGTGCCTGTACTAAAACTACCATATCTTCTGCTTTTGTAGAAGTGAGGCAAAAATATAATACTCTGAAAAATGAATATGAAAAATCACAGGTAAAATTAGAACAGATGGATCAACTGAAAAAAGATAATGATAGTAAATTAATCCAACTTACAAAAAAGAATGATACAATCAAGAAACTTCATATAACTATCACCCAGTTAAATAATGATATTAAACTTCTGAAAGACACCTCTGTTGATAGGGGCGATGCAGGTCGCCTTGAAGGATTCATCAAGAAAAAAGATAATGAAATTGAATATTTAAAAAATCAGATTAATGAAACAAAAATCAATAATCTTGATCATCTTAAAAATACTATTCATCAACAGAATGAACAGATTAAATATCTTAAAGAAGGATATGGTAAATTTAATGTAGAAGATGAATCATTAAAAGAAGAAAATAAATTATTGAAAGAAGGTCTTGAAAGATTAAAAGAAGAAAATGAAGCACTCATCAAAAAATTAGATGAATACAAAAAAATATCTACTATGCTTTTTGACCTCGGATAATATCCTGCTGTTCATTAATAAATTTTAACTCTTCCTTTATCTGTTTTACCATTGAAGGATGAATAGTCTTCTTATATGAATTATTTTCAATTTTCTTTAATTTACTATTCAAAGTAGATTTTCTTATTGCTAATTTACCTAGTGGAGTAGAATGATATTTTTTTATGCTTTCATCTCTATATTTGATTTTTTCAGCATCACTTAAATAACATCTTCTTAAATTAATAAGATTATCATATTTTTGTGAATGCTCTTCTTCTAATTTTCTGAGTTTCCACGCTTCTTCTCTGTTATTCAATTCAATTGTATCTAAAATTTCCATCTGGGGATCTCCATTATCAAATAATCCTTGATAATCTTTCCATCCCCTTCTATGGTTTTGACGATGGTGAGCCATCCTTACAGAAGAATATTTACAATGAGTTGAACCAATATAAATTTTATCACATCCTGAAGCACTTAATTTATATACTTTGCCGATTAACATTATTTATAATAACTTAATATATTTTATTTTTGATGAAATAACGCGATCATTCTGAAGTTCGGGCTGCCCAGAACCAACTATTATCTGCTTCCCTTTCCTTCTTTTCCCTTTGCTCTTTTTCTAACGATTCCCTAGCATTCCATTTTGCTTTGAGAGTTCTAATTTCTCCATCCTGTTTTTTAATGATTTCAGTTAAATCTGATATCTGTAATTGCTGTTCTTCAAATAGTTCCCTTATCGCATCAATAGGTCTCGGTTGTATTTTAACCTTTTTCTTTGAGGGCATTTTAATAATATCATCAATTATTTTTTTGCGACAGAAACTTATTAAATTTAGGTTTATACCTTCGCACCACCGCATTAACAAAGTTTTCACTGAAGTGAATCTGATAACGAGGTTGTCCCCCCACGTTAAGCAGGGGAAACGACTTAATCCAGTTTCTATATTTTTCAGGGTAGATGTCATACATCCAGTTATCGCATCCCCAATTCGGTATTTCATGTGGATATATGAAACCAAATATATTAATATGATTTCTATGAATTAAAAATTGTGTAGGTATTTGATCATTATTACTCCAACCTGATGAAAAACCTATATTATCATTTTTCTTTAATTTATTTATCATACATCCTAACCATCCTATATCATTCGGTAATCTAATATCATCACCTAAAACCTTAATATAATCATAATTTTGTTTCAATGCTTCATCACCTAGTTTATTCCAAATACTTGTCACCTTACCTTTAAGATTCACCATAGGGAACCATTCAATCCTGAATTTATCAAATCTCGCATTAAATTTTAATCTTTCCTCTGCTACTGAATATATTCTATCATCTTCATCATAACCTACAAATAATTTAATATCGTGTTGAGGAGTATATCTATCCAAACTCATACATAATATCTGCCACAGATATGTATCCTCAGCTGAAGACCATTCATCACGATTATTTGTTGTAGAAGGAATCACAAAAGCAACTTTCATAATATATATCAATTATATTTTTATTTTTGATTAAATGTAAAAGGATTATAATTTTTATGTGAAGGGTCGCTTAATGTATTTGACCATCGCTTCATCTCTTCCTGTTCTGATATTTGATTATAATCAGGTTTCTGAGTGTGAGTAATAAAATAATATAATCCATATGAAAGGGTCGGTATAACCACAGGAGCAATCAAAACCCTATTCGTTGTATTCCAAAAAGGATTCCACGTCATTATTATTATGAAATATTTTTTTATTTTAAATATATTATGAAAATAGTTATCCCTTCTTATGAAAGATATGAAACCATTCAGCAAAAATCTATCAACCTTTTATTATCATATGGATATGAACCAAATGATATTTATGTATTTGTAGCAAATGAAGATCAATATAATAAATATAAGGAAAAGATTGATAAAGATATTTCTATCATTATCGCTGTAAAAGGATTAAAAGAAGTAAGAGAATTCATCTTTAATTACTTTGATGAAGGTGAAAAATTACTCTGTTTAGATGATGATATTGAAGCAGTAAGGGAACTATACAAGAATGATGATAATAAATCTAGATTGAGACCTGTTAAAAATCTTAAAGAGATTGTAGATAGAGGATTTGAATTATGTGAAAAGCATTCATTAAAATTATGGGGTCTTTACCCTACTCCTAATAATGCTTTTTTCATGGAGAATCAAAAGGAGATTACATATGATTATAAATTCATTATAGGTAATTTCTTCGGTTGTATCAATTGTAAAGATATGAATAAATTATCTGTGCCTGATATTGATGATTATGAACGTTCAATCAGATCATATTTATTGTATGGGGGTTCAGTAAGAATGAATCATATCGCCCCTAAAACTAAATTTAAGAAAAATAAAGGAGGTGCTCAGGATAGTGAAAGACAAAAAAGGATTGAAAAATCAAAGGAGATTTTACTGAATGGTTATCCAGATTTATTATATTTGAGAAAAAGGAAAGATGATACTAATCCTATTCTCAAAGACAAAAGATCAAAAATGCCTGTTGAAAAAAACTAATGAAAATCTATTCCCTGTAAAATCAGCTGTCTCGTGATAATATTTAGATCCATCAAACTCATAAAATTTTCCTTTGATATCTACAGGTGTAGGAGGTTCATCTTCACCATCAAAATATATGAGTAATTCACCCCCTTCATAATCGCCTAAACCTATGATTGTAGATATCCCTGTATTTTTTCCATCAATATGTTTTTTACATTTCTGATTTTTATTAAACTGAACAGATGTATATTCTAAATCTTTACCTATTTCCTGAGTAAGTTCCCATATCCTATGATATTTTTTCTCTTTATGTCTTCTACTTTTCTGTATCCTCGCCCCTGTCTCTTTTACATCTTTATGAGCCCATGAATATACATCCCCTAAAACAAATCCTTCAGAATATTTTTGTTCAGGTTGAAGAACATTTTTCCTTTCATAATTTCTATTCCATTTGAGAGCAGTAAGTTCCTGTGTCATTTCTTCCATATTTTTTTTATCAATATATAAAAAAATGATTCATAAAAGTTTTACTAAAAAAGATTTAGTTGATATCATCCAAGCATATGATATACCTATTGATGATCCTAAACAATATAATAAGAATGAATTATCTATAACTCTCACCGAGATTTTAGTGAATGAAGATTACGAGATAAATTTTTCATCTGATTATCCTGAATTTTTCAAAAATGAAGATTTGATAAGTTATTTATCTGTTCCTAAATCTAATGAAGAATTAAATTACAAGGAAAAATCTGAAATGATACAAAAAGCAAAAAAATTAATAAACTATTCTAGGAATGGATATATGTTATCATTTACAGATTATTTATCACACGATGCTATATATCAAGATGGGATTATTGTAGCGAATCATTGTGATATACCTACTTGTCGCAGGGCGATAGATGAATTAAATAAAGATCCTAAAATTAGAAACAAGATTGAAAAACAGATTTCACCAAAAGTGGCGAAAACTTTACAACAAAAAAAAATTAATAAAGATGAATTAGAAGCAAGATATAAATTTAGAAGAGGAATATATGAACTTACTTTTGATTGATTTTTTCAATATCAGCATCCCAAGGACCTGAACATCTCTGCCAAAAGTGTAGATTAATCCCTGATTGTAGATTTTCTAAACCTTCTACAGGTTCATTAAGAGCTTTATGCCAATCATCAAGTTCACGATTGAGTTTCAAACTATTCATATGATATTTCTTATTCGCTTTTTTGAGTTTTTCATTTTCTGCTTTGAGACCTTCTACAACCTCTTCAATAGCATTAGTACAACACTTTTCTACTGCTTCATCCATACTATCATTAATCCTCTGTGCTTGAAGGTCAAGGAACATCTGGATGAGTTCATCCTTCTTTACCTTTTTGAGAGCAGTTTTATTGTAGATAGGCATTTTGTGATTGTTTATTGTAATCTAATCAAATAAAATATGGAAATCAAATTTTTAAAGGTTTTTGAGGGATACCGAACAATTTATCGTTCATTACCGAACATATCCTTTGATTTTTCTCTTCTTAACCTTTTCAGCGAGGTCTTTATCTGCTCTGCCCCAAGTTCCCTTCTGTTTCATAACAAATGAGTAGATTCGTGCCTGAGCCCATTGCTCCTTAGATTTTACAGAAGGTCTTACAGATGATGGATTTGTTCGATATGCTCCTATACCACGTTTGTATACTTCAGTTAAAATACTCGTAGGTATCCCTGTTAATTTACTAATATCAGATCTACTATGTGAAGTTCCTTTAGGTTGTTTATATTTACGATTAAATTTATCTTTATTTGTCACGACCATATTTATGATATGTAATATTTTCATTTTTTCCCTTTAGATTTATTTTTACTGCCTTTCATTCCCTTGCTCTTCTTATCCTTCTCCTTCTTCTTTTGAGAGTTTTTCGCTTTTCCAGATTTTTTTGAATTATAATGATACGGCATTTTTAAAATATTAGATAAATTAATCTTAAATGAGCAAACCTCAAAAAGTAGTCATCAAAAAATCTACAAAACCTGAAAAGAAATTAATGGCGAAATTTACATTAGATAATGGAAGAACCAAGACAACGCATTTCGGAAGCGCTGGTATGGCAGATTACACCAAAACCCGAGATAAAGAACAACGAGCAAGGTATATAAAACGGCATCGTCGTAACGAGAACTGGGAATCGCCGATGACGGCTGGGGCGTTAAGTCGCTGGATACTCTGGGGACCATTTACAAGTAAAGCGAAAAATATATCTGCTTATAAACGTAGATTTAATCTTAAATAATT
>TARA_R100001440_G_scaffold46306_1_pt1 | contig 13370 bp, 10 predicted proteins | sample TARA_R100001440 | Tara Oceans TARA_R100001440 (sample SAMEA2622112) | marine metagenome | biome: marine biome (ENVO:00000447); feature: surface water layer (ENVO:00002042); material: "saline water (ENVO:00002010), including plankton (ENVO:xxxxxxxx)" | depth 5 m
CAAAGAACTTGCAAAAAAATATCACAGAGTCTTTACATCTGAAGATGGACAAAGTATTTTGTCGGACTTAACCAAGCGGTTTATCTATGATAATGATACACAGTTTGGTTCTACTAACATTAATTATGAAGCAGCATATCATGATGGTGAGTCAGGTGTTGTCAAATTTGTGATTAATCAAATTAAACAAGCAGAAATACTTTAAGGAAATAACAATGTCAGAAGAAGTTGAACAGGCCGTTGAAGAAACAACAAACGATACCCTGTTGGATCAAGCTGAACCAACGCTACAAGAGGGAGAATATTTTTTAGCAGAAGGCATAAAGGGCGTTGGAGAAGCCCCAGACTGGCTAGATAAAAAGTATAAGACCGTATCAGATCAAGCAAAAGGTTATGCAGAACTATCTAAAAAGTTTGGATCATTTAAAGGATCACCAAAAGATGGCTATGAGCCACCAGAAGGTGTTGAAAAAGATGATGCCTTATATCAAGAGTTAGAAGCTTTTGCTCAAAAAACAAACATGAGTGCAGATGCTTTCAGCGAAGCATGGGAGTTATTGACAGCGCAAGAGCAAGCAGTAGAAGAAGTTAGTCAAGAACTTGAGCTAGAAAAACTAGGTGATAATGCACAAACAAGAATAAAAAATGTAGAAGGGTTTTTAAAAAATAATCTTGACCCTGATACTTATGATAAAGCACGTTCACTTGTTACAACTGCTGACAACATAGAGCTAGTAGAAATGCTTGTGCAAGCTACTGCACCAGTTAAGTTACCGATTGAAGGTGGGCCAAATCCTGAAGGACTTACTATGGAAATGATAGAAGAAGAAATGTTTAAGAAAGACGAACATGGTAATCTTCTTAGAAGTGTAAATATAGAGCATGACCGAAAAGTAAAAAAAATGTTAGAAGCATTTGCTGGAACTGATTGATATTTATAAAAAACTTAAGTTATAATCGGGACAACTGGATACCGTATATCGCCCAGTAAATTTAGGTTGGATGCTGACCATTTACTGGGTACTCAGCTAAAACCTCAAAAAAAATTTAATTTACTCTTTTTGAGGATATAATTATGAGTAAGAATCTTGCACTAACAGCGGTAGCGGTTATTGAGTTTGACTCATTAGTTAAGCACGCATATGCTGGCATGGGATTACTTAAGCCCTCCGTAACTGTTAGAAATAATGTAGTAGGCGAAACATATAAGTTTCGTAAAATGGGTAAAGGACTTGCTAATCAAAAGTCAACTGCTGATTTAGTAACTCCTATGGATGTTACCCACGAAGTACAGACTGCAACTATGCAGAACTGGAACGCTCCAGAATACACAGATATCTTTGATCAAGCAGAAGTAAACTTTGACGAAAAGCAAGAACTAGCTTCAACTATTGCTGGTGCTTTAAGCCGAAGAGAAGATCAGCTTATCATTGATGTTATGAATGGAGCATCACCAACAACTATAGCGCATGGAAGTGCGGGTTTGACTATGGACAAGGTTGTAGAAGCGCAAGCAACTTTGCGTAAGCAAAATGTCCCTAGCACTGAGCTACACGCTGCTATAAATGGTGACGGACTAAAAGGACTTTTGAAGGATACAAAAGCTACTTCTTCTGACTTCCAAACTGTAAAAGCATTAGTATCAGGTGATATAAACACACTTGCTGGATTTGCTGTACACGTTGTCGGAACAAGAACAGAAGGTGGTTTGACTGTCACTTCTAATACCGTTGATTCATATTTTTACCATAAAGAAGCAATCGGACTTGCTATTGGTATAGAAATGAAAACATCTATTGATTACATACCAGAAAGGACAGCGTTCTTATGTAACGGAATGTTAAAAGCTGGCGCAGTAGTCAGGGATGCTGACGGCATCATTAAAGTTGAATACAAAGATAACGTATAAGGAGAACTATCATGGCTTTTTCAAGAGACGGCTTATCAAGAGTTGGTGGTTCTGGTAACTCTCGTGCAGTTTGGTTATATGCTTCTACTGACGCACCAGCAACAGTAACAGGCGCAAACTACATGGTTGATGCAATAGATGAAATATCTTTGGGTGATGTTGTATTAGTTGTAGATACAGACGGTGTTTCCGTAACGGCAACATTCTGTAAATCAAATAATGGAACCGCTATTGATTTAGCATCAGGAACCGCATTAGGCGATGCATAAGACAATGGGGGGAGTAATCCCCCCTTTCTTATAAGGATTATTATGGCTTCTAAAATAGGCTTAATATCTAATGCTCTTATATTAATAGGTGATTTACCTATTACATCTTTGACAGGTAACTCACGAGCACAGACTGTTGCAAATAATTTGTACGATAATATTGTGCAAAATGAATTAACAAAATTTAAATGGAGCTTTGCAAGAAAGAAAGCATCATTAAATCTTACGTCAGAAGACCCAGTAGGAACAGAGTGGGATTCTATTTATCAACTACCTTCTGATTTATTGTTTTTAATTAAAACAAATCCGTCTGTACCTTTTAATTTGTATGGCGATAAATTGTATTCCAATTTAAAATCTACTTTGCATATAGATTATATTTACAATGCACCAGAATCTACATGGCCTGTTTACTTTAGTAAAATGATAGAGTATGCATTAGCTATGGATTTTGCACCTTCTATACGAGATAGCGGTAGTGCTATGGATGCTAACGCAAGGCAATACGTCAATGCATCACGTATGGCTAGATATACTGATTCACAACAACATCCTGTAGAACCACTAGCAAGTAACCCATTTGTTGATGTAAGGGGCTAATTATGCCCATGTCAAAATTTTTCCAAAGTGCTTTTATGAGTGGTGAGCTATCACCTCTTATCAAAGGTAGAGTAGATATTGATCAATACTATAAGGGTATGCAAACTGCTGAAAACGTAGTTATTGTACCGCAAGGTGGATTAAAGCGTAGACCTGGTACACAACATATTGATGTTGCAGAAAAAATATTTACACCATTTGTAGGAACATCTTTCATTACATTACCAAATGGTGGTACAGCAGCTAATATAAATGACTTTACACCTAGTACGCAAAGCGTAACGACAACACCTGTAGGTAACGAAGGAACATCAGGTAATAGTGATTATATTGTTGCTTTTTATGATTTATCTAGCAAAAGTGATCGGGGCAAATTTGTTGAAATAAAAGATATAAAATTGTCAGGGTCAGGATCAGGTGTTTTTAAATTACAAATTTCAGCAGATAATGTAAGTTATAGCACATCAAAAACATTAACAGTAACAGAAAATCCACAATCTATAAAAACAAGAGTAAGTGATACTGGTGATGTTAAATATTTTAGAATAATTAGAACAGGTGATACAGGAAACTTAGCTGGCTTGCAAGTTTCAATAAGTGAGTTTAATGTGTTGTTTCCAACAACTACTGCATCTATAGCAAAAACTTTTGATTTTAGTATAGAGTCAGACAGGCATTATTTAGGTGTTTTAACAGGTGGTTTTGATACATTTGATTTTACAATAGCTACTGGCACACCAACAGTAGGCAATAGTTATACTTTAAATAGTGCTACTTACAGAGTTTTATCATTTGTAAGTGGGGTTGCAAAAGCAGAAAGAACCGCAGGAACTAATGCACCACCCTCATCAGGCACATTAGCTGGTAGCCCAACACTTACTTATAGCGCAGTAAATCATTCTGATTCGTTTGGAAATATGTCATTTTATAGAGTAAATAATGCTATGAAGGTAGCACCGCCTAACTCTATATCTATTACAGAATTTTTAACAGTTCCGTTTGCATCTTCCGAAGTGCAAGATGTAAGAGATGTTCAAACAGAAAATGTAATGTTGATGTTCCACATGGAACATTTTCCTAAAAGAATTATTAATACAGATGAAAATGCATTTGTAATAGATAACATACCATTTTTAAATATACCTCAGTTTGATTTTAATGATGTTCTTAGTCCAACACCTACCGCAGCAGTGCAGGTAATGACACTTCCTGATGGTGGTTCAGGAGAAATAAAAATAGGTGATAGATTTCAAATAGATGTAGAGGGTGTATTAAGTAAAAACATTACATTTGCTGGCGATACAGGATCAGCGCAACAATCTTCTACAATAGAAAATATACGTAAAAATTTACAAGATATGCCTATATTTGGCGATGATGGAATTGTTGTAACAAGAACAGGAGCCTTTCAATATACAATTACATTAGACGGAAATTCATCAGGAACATATGAATTATTTTCTGGATTTTTTACAAGTGGACAAGGTACAGATGAAATTACATTTGCACGTTCTGCTGCTGGTGTACCAAGGTCTGAAGATGTTTGGTCAGAAACAAGAGGATATCCAAGAACAGCAACTTTTTTTCAAGGCAGATTGTGGTTTGGCGGCAGCAAATCAAAACGTCAAAGTGTATTTGCATCAAGAGCAGGATCATTTTTTGATTTCTTTACAGAGGAAGGAGATGATGATGAAGGTATATTTGTCACAATATCTGCAAGAAATCTTACTGAGATAGTAGACATAAATCCAGATAGAGGATTACAGATATTTACATCAGGTGCAGAGTTTTTATTAACAGGTAATACGCCATCTACAGTATCTATACAAGCGCAAACACAACATGGTTCTAAATTTTTAGAAGCAAAATCTTTAGATGGTGCTACATTATTTATTGATAAAAATGGAAAGACGTTACGACAGTATTTATATAACTATAACGAAGATGCATACAATTCGGTTGACATATCAGTATTATCTTCTCATTTAATTGATAATCCGGCAGATGTAGGTGTGTTAAGTGGTTCTACAACAGAAGATGCAAACTATGTTGTTATAGTCAATCAAGATGGTTCTGCTGCAATACTTAATACATTAAGATCACAGGATATAAATGGTTTTACAAAATGGACAAACGGAAGCACAGGAACAATATATCCTTTAAATATTATTTCTGTATCTACAGTGCACAATGATTTATTTTTTGTAAACAAAAGAACTACTGATACAACAACAACTTACACTATAGAACGATGGGATCAAACATATTTACTTGATTCTGGAATAAAATTATTAAGTCAAACAAGTATTGTTGGCAACGAATTAATTTTATCTTCTGCACATTTGACAGGATTTACAGTAAGCCTGGTTGCAAGAGGAAATGTCTTACCAAATAAAACTGTAGCAGCTACATCAGCAACAAATCAAAATGGTAAAATTACATTAACAGATGCAGAAAAGGCATTTATTATAGCGGGTGATCCCAGTGGTGGCACCATGAATGTACAAGTAGGATTTAATTTTCAGCCTACAGTAAAATCAATGCCATTAAATACTACAGCAGGTAATATTGCGGGTCAAAATCAAATGAGAGATAAAAAGATTACACGTATGAATTTACGTGTTTTAGAGTCTGCTGGCGTTGTTATAGACGGTAATACCGTACCTACGCTAGAGTTTGGGACATCATCGTCTACGCCCTTAAACAGCGATTTATCGCCATTTACAGGCGTTATACAGGATAATAACGGTGGTAATGGTTGGAGCATAGAAGTAGTACCAGAGATAACTGTACCTAATCCTATGCCATTTCACATACAAGCGATTGAATATGAAGTACAATCTTCATAATTATATAAAAGAGGTTTAATAATGAGTTTTGGAATTATAGCAGCAGCTTTAAATATTGCAGGTGTAGGATTAAAAGCATTTGCTACTGTGGAAGCTGGTAAGGCAGCAGAAGAAGCCGCAGAACGCAGAGCAGAAGAAGAAAGAATTGCTGCACAAAACGAAGAACTTAAAAGAAGAGAAGAACTTAACAGAGTTTTATCATCTAATATTTTATCTCAAGCTACATCTGGTATAGCAGCAGAAGGCACACCAGCAAGTATTACATTAGAGCAAGCAAAAACTATCGGTGAAAGCGAGTCTATGATTGGATTAACAAATAGATTACGACAAAAAAATATAATTCAATCAGGAAGAGAAGCGAGAAAATCAGCAAATTTGCAAGCTGCATCTACTTTATTAAGATCAGCAGATGATGTGAAAACAAGTTTTGAAGAAATTAAAAAAGAATTAGGTTGATATGGCTATACAAAGAATAGAAAGATACGGTAAGTTTCAGCCCTTACCTATAGATGAGTCCAGGGTTCGTAGAATGGAGCAACTTGCAGGTTTTGCAGGTGGTATTGCTCAAACTGCCAGAGCATTTGGTGAGGCAAAAGCAGCAGAAGAAGCACCAGAAAAAGCAAGAAAAGCTGTAGAAGAAGCAGTTGAAACAGGACAGGAGCTTCCTGTTGGTAGAGGATATGGTGCAGATGCTTTTAATAGAGAAGCAGTAAGTGCATATTTATCTACAATAGACCTCGATGTTAAAAATAAACTTAACGATTTAGCAGAAACAAACAAAGATAACCCTGAAAACTTTGTAAATGATGCTAATGGATACCTTGAGGGTTTAACAAAAAGTGTTCCTAAAGAATATAAAGAACAAATATTAAGAAATGTTCAATTAAGAATCAAAGAAAAAACAGAAAATGTTTCTGATAATTTTATAAAAAATGCTAAATTAACAAATCAAACTGCAATAGCTAATTCGGTTACTAGAGGAAAAATAGATATTGGTAACTTAGCAAGATCAGGTAGTGAAGAATTACAAAGAGAAAAAGAAATTTTATTTACAACAATGGATGCTTTGGCAGAAAGCAATCCAGAATATGCGGTCAAATTAGCAGAAGAAAAACGGTCAATAGAAAGAAATATTTTATTACAAGAAAATTTAGGAAAAATTAATAGAGTTATTTTTAATGAAGATTTGTCTTTACAAGAAAGAGAAACAAAAGCTACAGAATTTATTGAAAAAGTAGTAGATACTAATTTAAAAGAATTTAGTCCTGAAGAAAAAGATATACTTGTAAACACGCTGTCTGCAAGACTTGATGGACTTCGTAAAAATATAGCAGATCAAGAAAAAACATTAGCATCAGAAGAACAGCAACAACTTGCTTTACTTGATGTCGCAATAGATCAAGGATCATTAAGTGCGGAAGAACTAGAAACAGAAGTATATAATTTAGTAAATGCAGGTGTAATAAAAACACCAAATGAATTAAGCTCTCGTCTGATAAAAATAAGAAACAAAACAACTCAAGAAATAGAAAAAAGTCAATCAATTTTAAGAGTTTCTAATTCGTTACGTGATGGAATGCCAGTAGGCGAATTGCCTGTAACAGAAACTGAAGTTAATACATATTACGATGAACAGTTGTTTCCTGCTCTTGCAAACTCATCACCTATTGAAAGAAGTGCAATACAAACTGAATTTGTTAAAAAGACACATGTTGTCCCAAAATCTTTGAAAAGAGAATTAACCGCAGATTTAGTTTCACAAGATAGTGAAAGAATTGCAAATGCAGTTAATACTATGGACAGATTAGATGAAATACCAGGACTTGGATTAGATATGTTTTCTAAAAATCAAAGCGCGTTTGCAGACCAAGTCCAGTTTTTAACTCCTTATCTTGGTTCAGAAGCTGCTATAAGACAAGCACAAGCAAATACCGACCCAAAAAATACAGATAGAGTAAATGCTGCTAAGCAAGCAATAAAAGATGATGATAAAAATTTTAAAGATTCTTATCAAGAAGAAGTATTAGATGCATATGGTAATTTTAGAGATTACAAATTTGGTGAAAATGAACTTACAAAAGCAGAAATTATAAATGATTACGGTGAGTTAGTAGAAAGTTTTTTTGTTGCTGGAATGAGATTAGAGTCTGCAAAAGAAAAAGCTATGAAAATTATCCAAGCAAATTTTAAATCAAGTGAATTTGGACTTATGAAATTTCCACCACAAGATTATTATGGTATTGGCCCAAATCAATCTACAGAATATATAAGAGATAATATTTATAATCAAATTATGGGTTCAGGTGGGTTATTTGGCATTCAATTAAAAAAAGAAAATATTATTCTTACATCAGATAGTCAAACAGCAAGAGAAGTGTCGTTAGGAAAACCAACTTATATAGTTTCAATAAGACTAGAAGATGGTGCTTTACAAAGAGTAATATTTGATGCACAAGATGAAAATGGTAATCCTATAACACTAAATCGGTATCAAGTTGACCCAGCAACAGAAAAACAAAAAGAATCTGCAAGAATCAAAGCAGAACAAGAGTTAAGATTGCAAGAAAGAGCAGATGCAGCTTCTATAGCACAAACAGCTCAACTATTAGCGTTGTAATTATATGCCTTTTGTACAAAGTAAAGATCAATTTGTTTTTGCAAAAAAAGCAATACCTTTATATGAAGACCCAGAAACGTCTGTATCTCCATCATTAAGGGAGCTTTCAAGAGCATTATTTCGTCAAGAAAATATAGTAGGTTCTTTTATTACAAAAGAAACAGGATTACCTGATTCAAGAAAAGATAATCCTTATTATGATGCTTATGAATTTTTAACTGAAGATGAAAAGTTAGATGAATTTTTTGTTAGTAAAGCTATTTTTGCAGACAACGATGAAGAACTCGCATCATTACGAAAGCAAATTGCTAGAGAAAGAAAAGATAAACAAACCATAGAACAAGGCGGTGCAATGTCATTTATTATGGGATTGCCAGTTGCTTTAGCTGATCCAATTTCATTATTAACAATTGGTGGTGCAGTAGCAAATACTTATAAAGTTGGTAAAAGTATTTTAAGTGCAGGTGCAGTAACAGGATCAATTACAGCAGCAGATGCAGCAATTCAAGAAGCTGCATTACATACACAACAACTTACAAGAACTTTTGGGCAATCTTCTATAAATATTGGAGCTAGTGCCTTACTAGGTGGTGTTCTTGGTGCTTCAGTTGCAAAATTAACAAAATCAGGTGTTGATGAAACTTTTATTAAAGAATTAGAAGATACATTAGACCCTGAAGCAAAAATAAAAACTGGCAAAAATTCTGTAATTAAAGAAAATGTGTCTGATATAAACCCTGATGAAAATGTAAATATTGGAAGTACGGTTGGTGCAGAACAAGTTTATGGTGATGTAAAAGTTTCTGGAAAATGGGCGACAAGACTTGTTAAAGCATTAGGTTTTGATCCGTTATCAAGAACAATTACAAGTGCAAATCCATTTACAAGATTAACAGCCGTACGTTTATCAGAAAATCCTATTAAAATGGATGGAAATGCGATACAAGCAGCAGAATCATTGGCACTTTTAAAAAGTGGTAGATTAGCAGAATCATTAGATAATCATTACAAATTATATAGAGATTTTAAAAAAAGAACAGGCAGACAATTAAACAGAAAACTATTTAATGAAGAAGTTGCAAGGTCACTCAGAACAGGTAAAAGTGATATACCTGAAGTAAAATCGTCTGCTGATTTTTGGAGAAAAGAGCTATACGATCCACTTAAAGAAGAATTAGTCGCTCTTAAATTATTACCAGAAGATATAGAAGTAAAAACAGCAAATAATTATTTGAATAGAGTTTGGGATAAAGGAAAAATTGTAAGTCGTTATGATGAATTTGTTTCTATAACATCAAATTGGTTAAAAAATAAAGATATTGATCTTTATGAAGCTGCAAAAGTAGCAAGTACAAAAGTTGCAAAAGCCACAGGAAAAGAAAAAAAAGAACTTGAAGCAATTATTGAAAAAGCAGAATTTAAAAAAGGCAAAGAATTAGAAGCAGAAGATTATGATTTAATTTCACAGCAAATTGCTCAAAGAATTATTGGATCGCCTGACGGCAGATTGCCTTATGATTGGCAAATGGGTTCAACAAATGAAGCAAGAAATATTAAAAAAACATCTTTAAGAGGCTCATTGAGAAATAGAACATTCCAAATCCCAGATGAATTAGTAGAAGATTTTTTAGATAACGATATTGAAATGTTAGGAACACGATATTTGCAGAATCTAGCAGGTGACATTGAATTAAAAAGAGCATTTGATGATGTAAATATGGAAAATGAAATTAAAAATATTCGTGATTGGTGGAGTAAAGAAATATTAAAAGAAACAAACCCTAAAAAAAGAATTAAAATGCAAAATTCTATGGATGATGATATTGAAGATATTGCTGGAATGAGAGATAGAATAAGAGGTGTATATGGTTTTGGTCAAAATAATATATGGACAAGAATAGCAAGTGCAGCAAGAGATTTAAATTATATAAGATTATTAGGTGGTGTAACAGTATCAAGTTTGCCTGATGTGGCTAGAGTTTTTATGGCAGAAGGATTTGGAAAAGTTTTTGCAAATGGACTTAAACCTTTAATTGCAAACACAAAAACATTTAATGTAGCAAAAGCAGAATTTAGAAGATACGGTGTTGGAATAGATGCAATTAGATCAGGAAAATCAAAAATTATTGCAGATATAAGCGATTATGCACAAGGTGATACTGTAATAGAAAGAGGTTTAAAAGCTGCTGCTAATAAGTTTGGTAAATTAAATTTATTGGATTATTGGACAGCAGGAATAAAGCAACTTCATGCAATTACTATGCAAACAACTATTTTTAATAAATTACAAAAAGGTCAATTTGATAAAAGACTTACAAGACTTGGAATTGATAAACAATCAGCTTTAGATATGTGGGAGCAAGTAAAAAAACATGGTGAAAAAGTTGATGGAGTATGGCTTACAAATGCAAAAAATTGGGATAGACCAGATTTAGAACGTATGTATGGTGCTGCGATAAGAAAAGAATCAGATAGAGTTATTATTGTTCCTGGACAAGAAAAACCATTATTTATGTCTAATGAAATTGGTAAAACCTTTACACAATTTAGATCATTTATTTATTCTGCTACACAAAGAACATTTATAGCAGGGTTGCAAAATCAAGATCACAACGCAGTTGGTGGATTTATTTCATTAGTTGGTATGGGTGCATTTGCATATTACTTAAAACAAAATATCGCTGGTAGAGAAGTAAGTGATGATCCAGCAGTTTGGATAGCAGAAGGAATAGAACAAGGTGGTGCAATAGGATTAATTGGAGAAGTGTCTACGACATTTGAAAAAATATCAGGAAACACACTTGGAATTAGACCACTATTAGGTATTGAAGAACCAGCAGCAAAACAAATTTCAAGAACTGTCTCAGAATCTTTATTAGGGCCAACTTTTGGAAGTTTATTAAATACATCAGTAGCAGCTACTAATGCTATATCATCAGGTGATGAGCTTACAGATGCAGATATAAGAGCATTGAGAAGATTAATTCCTTTGCAAAATTTATTTTTTATAAGAAAAGGCTTTGATGAAATGGAAGAAGTCGTTGGTGATTTGTAATTACTTAATAAGTATAATTGTAAAAATATTTAAGGTTTTGATATGACAGTAACGGCAAATACAACTAGAAACGATTATGTCGCTGGCAATGATCAAAATGTATACAACTATACATTTCAATTAAATGATGCATCAGATGTAAAAGTCTTACTAGGCGGTGTATTACAGACTTTAAATACTGATTATACCGTTCAAAACGTAGGTGTAGGGTCAGGAGGAACCATTACATTTACGTTAAAAGACAGCAATAACAATCCTATATTTCCAACACAAGGTACTGCCATAACTATATTTATGGCTATGGAATTAAATAGAGATACAGTATTTCAACCAAATGGACCATTTCTAGCTGCTGAAGTAAACAATGATTACGACAGATTATGGCTAGCTTGTAATCAACAACAAACTGCAATCAATAGAACATTACGATTAAAAGATCAAGATGCTGCTGTAGGCACTATGGAGTTACCTTTAAAGGATGTACGTAAGGGTAAATTCTTAGGTTTTGATGCAGTTACAGGCGAACCAGTAGCAACGCAATCATTTTCTGGCTCTGGATTTGTAGAAAAAACAGGTGATACAATGACAGGATTACTTAACAATAATGTAGGATATGCTGTCGGAGGTACTACATTTATTAATTCAACAAGAGTTTTGTCAAATGTAAGTGGGGCAATATCTCAATTTACTAATGATTCTAATTTTTTAGATAACACCAGTACCATTGATGCTGGCAACTTTTAAGGAAATATATTATGGCTCAAACTATTCAAATCAAAAGAAGTACAACTACTGCTGTGCCATCTTCTTTATCGGCTGGCGAACTAGCATATAGTTTTAAATCAGACACAAAAAAACTATACATTGGTGATGGTAGCAGCGTTTTTGCAGTTGGCGGTCAATCATTTACAGACAAATTAGATGGTATTGAAGCTGGTGCTAACAATTACACTCTGCCATTAGCAACCGATACAGTAAGAGGTGGTGTAGAATTATTTAGTGATACTGATCAATCTGTCGCTGCTAATTCAGTTACAACAACTGCTGGCAGAACTTACGGAATTCAATTAAACAGTAATGATCAAATGGTTGTCAATGTGCCTTGGACAGATTCTAGTGGCAATAACAAAATGCCTTTGGCTGGTGGTACTTTTACTGGTGATGTCACATTTACTGGCGATAATGGCAATATTGTTTTTGATAAATCAGATGATTCATTAGAGTTTGCAGATGATGTAAAAGCATCTTTTGGTGCATCTGGTGATCTTAAAATATTTCATGGAACTGAAGATATAGGTGGAGTTAATATTGAAGGTTCATACATCATTGAAAATGGTACTGGTAATCTTATTATGCAAGGTTCTAACCTTGAAATAAGAAGTACCACAGATGAACTTTACGCTCAGTTTGTGCAGGATGGTGTTTCAAAATTATATTGCGACAATTCACAAAAATTATCTACAAAATCAGATGGTGTACTTATTACTGGTGAAATGCAATCTGATTCGTTGGACGTTAATGGTGTTGGTGATATATCAGGTAATTTAACCGTACATGGTGATCTTACTGTAAATGGCACTACTACTACAGTAGATAGTCAGACAGTCACTTTTAAAGACAATATACTTCTTTTGAATAGCAATGTTACTGGAACGCCAACTGGACAGGCAGGTCTTGAAGTAGAAAGAGGAACGTCAGTAAACGCATTTATTGTTTGGAATGAAGATACTGATAGATGGTCAATAGGAACAGGATCAAATGCTTCACCTAATGTTCTTGATACATCTACTTTATCAGCTTTGAATGTAGAAAATGTAGCAATAAATGGCGGTACATTTTAATTAGGTAGTCTTTTATGGCTCAAACAATTAAGTTAAAAAACTCTGGTACGTCATCTAATACACCTTCATCATTAGAGCATGGTGAGTTAGCTATTAACTATGCTGACGGAAAGATATTTTATAAAAACTCTAGTAACAATATAGTTGAATTTGCAAATCTTAGCGGTTCATTCCTACCTTTATCTGGCGGTACTCTTACAGGCAACCTATCACTAGGCGATAACGTCAAG
>TARA_R100001440_G_scaffold577_7_pt1 | contig 13353 bp, 16 predicted proteins | sample TARA_R100001440 | Tara Oceans TARA_R100001440 (sample SAMEA2622112) | marine metagenome | biome: marine biome (ENVO:00000447); feature: surface water layer (ENVO:00002042); material: "saline water (ENVO:00002010), including plankton (ENVO:xxxxxxxx)" | depth 5 m
AGGATATGTAAATCCATCCGAGCAGTTATTCATTGATGTTATGAAAGAATTGGAAGACGACCTCAATACAATGGATGATGCCTACATTGTTTTCGTTAAAGAGTATTTCTTAGATGGAAATGGTAAAATTAGAATGCATCGCATTAAAGAAATTTATCGTGGCGACCCAGTGACAATGTTTATTTATGCAGATGAAAATGGAGTAAAGGGAACAAAAGGTTTTACATGCGTTAATCACCGTGATTTTATTTCAGCAGAACCCCATGAAAATTGTGAACGGTGTGGAAGTAAAACATTCCCTGTTCACTATGTCAATCGTGCCAACGGAGAAGAACAATATTTCATTGAAGGAGAAGTTTTGCACTTTAGCAAATACAGCCCCTCTCGTTTGTATGGTTTTTCACCAGTTATTACACTATACAATCACATTATGACTCTGATTGCTATGGAAAACTATGTTAATTCTTCTTACACTAAGAGCAGAATGCCAAGAGGATTACTTGCTGTGCAGACAAGAAACATGGATTCAATGAGAGCCTTTTGGCGTTCTGTCAAAGAAAAAATGGAGAAAGACCCACATTTTATTCCTGTTATGGGAATTGAAGCAGAAGGTGGTAAAGGCTCTGTGGAATGGATTAAATTTATGGATAGCCTAAAGGAAATGGATTATGTTTCTGTTAAGGATGATTTAAGAGATAGAATTTCTGCTTTCTATGGTGTAAGCAAAGTATTCATGGCAGACAATACTACCAGTGGCGGTTTAAATAATGAAGGTATGCAGATTTTGGTCACGAACAGAGCCGTTCAAATGGCACAAAATGTCTATAATAACTATGTATTTCCGTTCTTGACAAAGCAATTCGGTATTACAGATTGGAACTTAAAACTACCCCCAAGTGAAGAAGAGGATGAAATCGCTGTTCTTCGTAAGCGTGAAATTGAAGTTAATATTGCGGCTTCAATTAAAAATTTAGGATTTGAAATTGATATGGACGAAGATGGACAATTTACTTATTCAAAACCTGAACCTGAAAGTTCAGAACAAGAACCTCAACAAGAAGGACAGGTTGAGAAAGACCCCTACGCAGGAACAAATATTGATGCTTCCCAATTAGGGCAAATGCAAGAACAGGCTTTACAGGGGCAACAATCTACACCCCAAGAGAACCCACCCGCCACAAGAAATAAACCCTCAATGAGCGTAGGGCCGGATAAGCGAATGACGGGATTACCTGAAGATGCTGGAAATCAAAATGTAGATAGAAGAAGTGAAAGGAGAGTAGGATGAAATGCCAGATTATGAAAGTTTTGAAAATACCGAAAAGGTACTTGTCACTGGTGGTGCAGCATTAGGGGCATTAGCAGGACTGTTTGCACCTGCATTCTTCTCAATTAAAGGGTTAGAATTTATTCAAAACAAAATCACAGATAGGCAAAACAAAAAGAAAATTGTTGAGATGGTTATGAAAAATCCATCAGTAGCGCAAGATTTTCAAGAATTGGTTAAAAAATATAAAGAGGGTTCATTAACTATGTCTCAAGGAGAAAGGCAAAAATATCTAGTTCAACTTATTGAAAAGATAGGAATTGATAAACTTAAAAAAGTCGCTGAGGAAGAGATGAAAAAGGTTCCTGAAATGATTGACTTACCCCCTGTTAAAAAAAGTGAATGGTTTTATTTATTAAAAAGTGAAAGGTGATAATATGACAGAAGACACGAAACAAAAAGAAATCCGCTTGAAGAAAGAATTAGCAAAGGTTAGAGCGCAGAATGCAGATGATATGAGAAAGACTACAAAGAACCGAGATTTCTCGGTTGGCGGTCTTCCTCCCGATACCACGCATAAGGCGACCCTTGCATCAAATGATGTTCCCGATGTTATTCTTCCTCCACAGCGAAGAAGAGGAAAGAAAGAAAATATTCCCTTTTGAGGTCATTTTATGTGGCAAGCGATTATTGCGAAGCAAGAAGATAATTTATATTATCTCTTGAAGTTTTTCGCTGAATCGTTAGATGATGATATTTTGAAAGAAGAGAAGAAGGATTTGGATGCTAACTTGATGTTAGCGGCCATGAATAGAGCAAAAAGAAAAGTCATAGAAGAAGATATTCCTAAAGAACTTAAAGAAATTAAAGATGCCATAACAGCAGAAAACAAAGACCTGATGGCAAAATTAGGCGATGCTCAAAAACCAAAAAAACCTTCAGCAAGTTATACAAAAGGACTATCTGCTAAGCAAAAGGAAATAAATGAAATTGAATCACAAATTAGGTCAATGCGTTCAAAACAAAAAGAAGCAAAAGGAAATCAAGCAAAGCAAATTAAAGAGCAACTTAAAAGCCTTGAAGAAAAGTCCAAAAAAGAAAGAGAAGAATACAGTAAAATGGTTTCTTCCTATACTAGAAAAATTACAGAAGAATCAAAAAAGATTGCAGATAAATTAGAAGACAATAAAAACACTTTAAAGGAAATTAATGAAAAGATTAAGGAGAGTAAAAAACTCGCAAGTCAAGAAGAATTTGATAATGTTCTTCTTGCCTACATCAAACAACCTAGCAAAGAAAACCTACAACGGTATTTAGACATTATTCAAGACTCTGCGGCAATTGCCAGATATGTTATTTCTTTTGAAAAGGGTAAAACCTTTGGAAGAGGAATGCAAGTAAAAAGAATAGATGAAGAAGATTTAGGATATAAGGCAGTAGAGTATTCCGAAAAACTTAAAGAAGTATTTGATGCTCAGTTAAGAAGTTTAGGCTTAGGTACTTTAAAGCCTGAAGAAGTGTTAAGTCGCATTAAAGCAAGAAAAGAAGTTGAGACTATCAATAAACCACTTAACCAAGTAGAGTTGGTTTCTACACTTTTTAATGATAAAGACATGAAAGAACTCAAGAGACTAATTGCTGATAGTAAAGAAATTTTAGACGCTAATACCCAAGAAAGAAATTTAAAAACTAACATTGAATTGCCCTACCCTAAAGGTAGTGAACCTAAAGAACACTTTAAAACTGTTTTAAATTCAAGGGAAGGTAAAAAGTTATCCGCTACTAGAATTATTCACGATGCCCATAGAGGAGCAGTTTATAGAATTTACGAATTGTTAAAGAAAATATATACTACTTCTAATTTTTCTGAAACGAAGAAAAAGACGGCTAGAAAACTTATGTCTCGCCTTCAAACTTTAACTGATGAAATGAAACAGTTTAAAGTAGATTTAAAAACCTCTGGATTTAAAGATAAATTTGGTAAAGAAACAGAAGATGCAAAAAGAGCAAGAGGCATAGAAGAATACAATTTAATGGCAAAAGATTCTGAATTTTGGAATAAACTTGTTAGTCCTACCATTGAATTCTATTCACAAATGTTAGAAGATATTGACTTGACTAAACAGCAAGCCGATGCAGTAAAGTTTAGAACGGATGTCAAAAGAAAAGATACCGATGAATCCAATGAGAAGGAGATTAAAAGTAAAATGCAAGACTTTGCTAATAAAGTTGCCCGTAATGAAGATTTTCGTGAATCGGTTTCACTTATCTTAGAAAACTTCTACAATGAGTCATCTGCAAAATCTTTTATTTCTGAGACTTTGTTTGATAAAGATAAGGGTTCAATTTATGTTCCCGAAGTCCATAGAGATAAAATTACTGAAGAAAACAAAGAAAAACTTTTAGACGCAGGAATGGAACTATTTGCGGAATTAAATCAGACGGTTAATTTTTCAGAAGATTTTGGTAGGGTAGTTTATTATAACGATAGGATTAATGATATTTTAGAAGGCATACAACCAAAGAAATTTTCAAGACTAACATTCAAAGACTATCGCCTTAATCGCTTATTAGAAGACCCAAAGGGTAAGAGAAATGCTTTAGAATATGTTAAGAAATATATTTTAGAAAAAATGGAAAAACTCGTAGAAGAACGCCCTATTGACGAAGAACCTGAACAGGGCAAAAAGAATGTAGATGAAGAAGGAAAAGTCGTTGATGTTAAAGGGGTCGGGAGGAAAGGACGGGGTTTTGAACCTAGAAAGGCAAAGAAAGAAATTGGTTTTCTTAAAGACCATCTTAAAAACTTTGAAGGTAATTTAGAACTCGCTGAAAAAATAGATAGGCGACAAAAGAAAATCAAAAGATTAGAGGATAGTGGCCCCGAAGAAGATGAAGAAAAAGAAAAAGATAGGCAAAGGGAAATTGAAGAGGCAAAGGAAGACCTTCAATCTTTTAATAATGAAGTAAAACTTCCAAAGGTTTCTTTTGACTTTGATGATTTTATAAGAACATTTCCTCCAAGTAAAAAATTAAAATCTTTTGTTAGAATTTTCAAAAATAAGCGCACTCAGAACAATTTAAAACTAGTTGGATTAGGAGGAATACAAGAATGACATGGGATTTTTACGATGATGGGCGAGAAATTAAGTTAGAGAAGGCTAAGAAGTCTGAGACTATTCTTAATTCTCTTGACCCAAAACAAAGGAAGGCTTTGAAAAAGACGCTGCAAGCGGCAGAACCAACAGAATTTTTTGGACAGGACTTTACCAAATTAGGCGAATTACTGAACATGATTGAGCGTTTAGAATTTACGAAGTCGGATAAAGCATTAACAAAGAAAGTTAAGAGCATGGATGAGCGCAACCTTGATATTGTCGCTACTGCTACCAAACTTCGTAAGGAGTATGAATTGCTCTATCGTCAAATTAGGGATTTAGTTTATCCAAAGCCAAAGAGAAAGAAAGGTGAATAATATGACAGATTCAGACATTAACAAAGACCTGTTGGAGATTATTAAGGCTCTAACAGATAAGATTGAAAAATTAGAAAAAGCAGTATATAACGACGATAATCTACTAATGAAGTCGGGCTTTGTCGTAGCAAATACTCCAACACCACACATTAACAATTCTGCGCCAATGTCGCCAGCAGGTGATATTGCGAAGATGGAGTGGAGCGATATTCACGAATTAGTTAAGAAAGCAGGAGGACAATGATATGCCAGAAAAGATGACAAAAGAAGAAGCGATTATTGCTATGGCAATTAAGAAGGCGAGAAAAGCAAAGAGTATGCTTCACGAATCTACTCAAATTATGCCTTATGACCACGAAGTAGAAGTGGTTAAAATTAAGCGACCTAAAGCACAAAATGTGAAAATTAAGAACCAGACCCAAAAGAAAGAGGGATATGGTTTGGCTGGTGAGACTTTAAAAAAAGAAGATAAAATGGTTTCTGTTTCAAGAAAACTTTTGAGGAAAATTGAGACGGAAATTCAACTTACAATTAATTTGGCAGAGAAAAGAAAAGCGTTGCCAGATATTGAGCCCCTCAAAGAAATCGTTAGCGAAGTTAAAAAATTAATAAATTCTTCATATGGTTTGTGATTGAATGGCATATCTTATTGAGAAAGATAGCCCTTCGGAAGAAATCTTGCGACTCTTTGAAAAAACAAGAGTCGCATATCTTTCTGCAAGAACAGACCCCAAAGAATACGGTGGTCGTTGGCGTAAATCAATTGAGGACATCAAAGAAAAATATGATGATTCAAGTGAGTTAGGCGAAGAATTAAAAGATTACATCCAAGAAGAAGATTTAGAAAATAACGAGTCTTCCGACCCGACTTCTAATTTTGCTGAGAAGATATATGAGGGAGTGAAAGCCCTGCGAATGTCTTCTGAATTTGTTTCTGACCCCTTCGCTAAAAAGTTTAAAGGAGATGTTCTTGAAGCATTATTGGAATCTCCAGAGTTAATGGTTAAATTCGTCCACTATGCTATGAGGGCAGACAATAAAGCCTTATCTCCAGACATTTATAGCATTAAAGACATGGAGCCTGATGAAATAACAGACGGTCTTAAGGGTCTTGACCTACAAGAAGACGACATCGCCCTATATATTATTGAGCAATATGGGGATGATAAAGACTCAAAAAAGGTAGAAAAGAAAGTTAAAGCGGCACTTGACTTCTTAGAACTTCTATTTTTCTCTAAACACCAAGAAGAAGATTGGGAAGAACTGAAAGATGTTGAGGATATGGACTTAACTAAGTCCGAAGAAGAAAAATCCCAGTCTGACTTTATTTTACCTAATAAACCGATGTATCGGATTTTTGATATTGAAGACATGAATGAATTGAAAGGGTTTAGTGGAGAATTTGTTATTCAAGAAAAGTATGACGGCATGAGAATACAAATTCATAAAATTGACAAAAAGGTTACAATTTATTCGTATAATGAAAAAGACATCAGTTCAAAGTGTAAAGAAATCGTAAAGGAAATGGAAAAGAAACACTTTGGAGATTGTATTCTTGACGGAGAATTAATTTTGTTTGATGGCGAGGAAGCACTTCATCGAGCAGACACAATCGCTCATGTTTTTAAGGGCAAATATAAGGATGCTACACTAAAGGCTCATATGTTTGATATTATGAGACATAATGATAAAAAAATAGTTGATGAGACTTTACAACAAAGACTCAATACAATGTTCAACAATTACTCAATACATTCAAGTGATATTCTTAACTTTCCTTCAAAGAAAGATACAAGAATGGCAGACAGTATAAAAGACATTGAAGAGTATTCTAAAGCAATTATGGAAATGCCAACATCAGAAGGTGTTGTCATAAAAGATGCCACTTCAACTTATTTTGAGGGCATAAAAAAGAACCCTAAATGGATTAAGTGGAAAAAGTTTGTTGATTTAGATTTGATTGTTCTTGATAAGAAAAAGACAAAAAGCAATTTGTATTCTTATACATTGGGTGCTGGCCCGTTAGAAGAAGAGGCCGAAGGTCAAGAACTAAATGGTAAAAAATATATGAATGTTGGTAAAGCACTAAATACTAAAATTTCTGTTAGTATTGGCGACATTGTTCGTGTAAAGGTTGATGAAGTCAAAGAATCCGATGGAAAATATACTGTCTTTTCAGCAAAAGTTATTGAGGTTCCTGAAGTAGATACCCCAGAAAAAATTGTCACTTTAGAAATGTTATCTAAAGATACTAAAAAATCTTTGAAATATTCTGTTGAAGCATTAACTAAAGGAATTAAAATTACTGACCATATCCACGGAGAGGCTTCTGTTATTATCAAAGGAGACTTTGATGGCTTTACTATCTATGGCTTTGAAGAAAGCAATCTAATGTCAAAGAACGCTTTAGCAGATTTAGATATGTGGAAAGCACAAGCAGAAGAAATAATGAAAACTAAGCAGAGTAAAATCATTGTGGCTATTTTTAACTACCTTAAGAAAACAGGAGAAAAGACTCCTCAAGAACTTCATACATTTTTAATCAGCAATAAATTTACAAAAGATTTATATGAAGACTTATTAGAGTCTAAATCTGTAAGACTTAAAGATTGGTTAGATGACAGAGGAAAAGACCACGGCGTTCTATTTAGAGAAAATAAATTTGTCCATGATGCAGATAAAATTATGGCTGAAATCAAGAAGTATGAAACTCCCGAAGAGTATAGACAGGGCCAATTTAAAATTTATCTAAGAGATGATGGAAACTTAAACTTTATTATCAAACTAAAAGATGAAACACTAAATTGGTTTATTGACTTAGAAAAAGACGAAGATATTTTTGACCTCTTCGGAAAGTCAGGTAAATATCCCGCCATTGTTGGTAAAGACCTTGATAAGAAAAAGATTATTGATGAAGGAGAGGTTAAGTTAGGTGTTCAAAGAACAGGGTATCACGAATACTTCTTAGAAGGAAACAAATTTGAGACAAAGATTCACTTTAGAGTAATTCCTGCGGAAGAAGGTAAAATGTGGATTGCTTTTACTGGATATAAACAAAGTCCGGCAGATAAAGATAAGGATAAGGGATTATGGAATATTTATGATGATGGGTATAATGAGTTGCCCCTTCCTAAGAAATAATCCGAGTCCATTATATACTTGAAAGCATAACAGAGGTTTGAAACACATGAACGGAGGTGTCTTAGCGATAAGGAATGACGATTTCAGCATTCTCAAAAGCGCAGACGACCTTATGATTGGAGGATATGCGAGCATTGAAATCGTGGATAAACAAAATGATTTAATCACATTAGAGGCTTTACAAGACGCAGTTAAAAAATTCATGGAAGAACCAAGATTCAGAAATGTAATGACAAATCATTCAAATGTTCAAGTGGGAGAAGTAGTAGATTCATACCGAGATAAAACGGGAAGATTATGGAAATCGGAAGTTGATGATGTCGGATTTTATGTTGTTATTAAACTTAGGGATGACATAGAAAAAGCAAAAGAGGTAGGAAGAGGCATTCGCAAAGGGTCGTTAAGGTCATTTAGCATTGGTGGACAAGCATTACGAAAAGTAAAGAAAAGCCACGAAAGGATGGGAGAATACAACGAAATTAGCAAATTGGAGTTGCATGAAATTACCATCTGTGAAAAAGGAATTAACCCCGAAGCGAGATTTGACATACTAAAACAAGATAAAACAGGTGATGTTATGACACAAGAAAAACTAGAAAAAGCATTAGGCGAATTGGATGAACTTTTGAAGGAAGTCAATTCGTTAAGAAAAGAAGAAGAAATGGCTTTGACCGAAGATGAAAAGGCCATGGGAGATAAGGAAATGGAAAGTGCCGATATGGAAAACCGAATGGTGGAAAACCGAATGGTGGAAAACCGAATGGTGGAAGATGAGGAAGACATGGAAACTGAATCAGGTTCTTATGAGAAACTTATGGAATCAAAGAAAGCCCCACTTCCAACTCTTGACGGTGCTAATCCTGATATTGGCGAACCTGCTGATAGAATCATTATTGAAGGTGGCCGACCAAAAGGAACCACTATGCCCGTTGTTAAGGCATTCAACAACAATGAATTAGAAACGCTTGATTTGAGCGTTGCTAACATTGAGAAGGCTTACGAGGCTTTCCGCCAAGAGCAATTGGAGGCTCTTGCTTACGATAACCTCAAAAAGTCTTTTGAGGACAGATTTGCTCAAGAAGTGAACAACCGAGAAAATGTCATCGCAAAGCAAAACTACGATGCCGCTTCGGAAATTGCTTCTCTTAAGAATGAATTTAGTGAACTCCGCAAGTCTCTTACTGCGGAAAAGAACGAAATTCGCAAGGCACAAGAAGAAAGTGCAATTAATGTTCCAACCGTTGATGATGTCGCCAATATGGACTGGTCAGACATTCACAAAATGGTTCGTGGAATTTGAGGTGATTAAAGATGACTGGATATATTAACACAATTGCAGACTTAGAAGCACAGACTTATGGAATTAACAACCTACCTGCCGGTAATGCTCTTTTAAAGCAAGCCGGTGCTGTTGGCGGTATTCATACCGGACATGATGGTTCTCCTTCCTTTTCGGGAAGCGGAATTGCCGATGTTTCCGCCCTTTACAACATCGTTTATGGGCAGAAGGTTTGGTCTATGCTTAACCGTGAAGTGAATGCTCTTTCAATGATTTCAAAGCGACCATATACTTCAAGTGGTTGGCGAGTTTTGAAGTCCCGTCCTGCTGGTGGTTCAGGAAATTTGTTTTCTGTTGCTACCTCTGGAAATGCCACTTTAGCAGAATTAGGCGACGATTCGCCAAGAGCCGATTTAATCGGTGGTGTTCCTGAAAATGCAGGTCTTTCAACTGCACAAGACGGATTAGGCCCAATTGCTCCAACCTACGCCCAATTAAACATGAGCCCAAAGGTTATTGCACATCAATTTGATTTCAGCGAATTGGCTATGGAAATGGCTCAAATTGACGATGGAATTGGCGATATTAGAGCGCAAATGCGTGAAGATATGGGTAAGCACCACGCTGAAGTTCAAAACAAAATGCTGGTTATGCCGCTTGAAAACTATCAAACATCCACTTTACCCAACATCGGAAACAACTACACTTCTTTGATGAAGGTTATTTCAAACCGTGATGAAATTTTAGCCAGCGATACCGTATTAGGCGATACTGGGGCTTCTGCTTCTACCGTTGATGCTAAAATTTACGGCCAAGAGCGATTTAGTGCCGCTTCTTTCCTTGATGCAGAAGTGGACTTTGGTTCTGGCTATGCTTCGGGCGATGTTCGTTCTTTTACTCTTACTCGGATAAATGACATGATTAGAAACCTTCGTCTTGCCGGTGGTTCTCCAAAGGTCATTCTTACTGGATATGATACCATTCAAGCCCTTGCTGACCTATTACAGAGTCAAGAGCGATTTATGGATAGAAAAGAAATTGTTCCAACCGTGAACGGTGTTCGTGGAACAAAGGGTCAAGAAGTCGGTTTCCGTGTGGCTACCTACTACGATATTCCTTTGATTCCTGTTAAGGATATGCCGCAAACCGGCGGTGCATCCACTAAATTATCGGATATGCTTTTCCTTGATACTGACCACCTTTGGTTGTCTGTTATGAAACCAACCCAATACTTTGAGGATGGTATCGCAAACGGAAATCCATTTGGTGTCGGAACTCTCGGAAACAGAGCCTTATACCGAACAATTGGTGAAGTTGGCTGTTCTTTCTTCAGGGGACAGGGTAAAATCACTAACATTCAATGAGGACAAAAAGGAGATGATTAGATATGGCATTTGCGACAGTAATAAACTTAGAGATGAATTTAGAAGGAAACAGAAGATTAGTATGTGGACAAACCACTGCTGACGGAACAGACGGAAATATTGAAACAGGACTTTCAAAGGTTGAATCTTTAGTATTTACCCACAAAGGAAGTGCAGTAGAGGCTAACGCCGCAACAGTTAATGCAGACTTACCACTAACAAGCGGTAATGTTGCTATTAAATGCACAAGCGGCGATGTCGTTTATTTCATGGCTATTGGTCAGTGAGGTGTTTTAATTGGCACACACGACAACTAGGTTAGCAGACCATAAGGGTTTTACTCGCCCAAAGGTTCAAGGGGATGAATATGTTATTGATGTTTCCGTAAATATCGCTACCTACACTACTGGCGGAATCGTTATTCCTGCTTCTGAATTAGGCTTAAGCAGGATTACTTCGGCTAATATTGTTAGAATTGGTGGCGGTTTGCTTCAACATAGCATTAATCTCGTAGCGGGAGCAGATACAGCAAATAATCTGTATTTAGAAGTCAATGTTGAAGATAATACAAGTGGTGTTGAAGCGCAATTAGCAAATGGAAGTGCCTCTTTAGACGGCAATCCTATTATCATCAGGGCTACGGGTCTTATTTGAGGCGATAATATGGTTTCGGTAAAATTGACAGAAAAAAGTCAATTGGGCGGCCGATTCTTAATTGAGGGATTAGAAGGGTGGACCGAAATTACTCGGAATGACACTACTTCTGTTCCTCTCCGAAGGGCAATTATCGCTCTTTCCGATAAGAATTTAATGTTCGTATTTACAGAAGAAGACAGGGAAGGCTTACTTGACTTGCCTGAAAAACTCCTTAAGACTGCGGCAAAGGAATTAAAAAAGGAAAGCCTTACTGCTCAAGAATTGTGCGATTTGCTTCTGCCTAAGCCAAAGGCTTTACCAAAGAAGAAAACGCTCAAAAAGTCTTCTTTGAAGACAGAATAGCATCGCACCTCTTAAATAGGTGTTGATGTTATCAACGGATAGGTGAAAGTATGGCGGGACAAACATGCAGGTCAAGTGGCGTTTTAGCGGCAGATAAAATTATTTCAGAGCAACAATGCCTTTTAATTTCAATTCATGCTTGCGAAACAGCAGGTGCTACTGCCGAAATAAGAGTATTTGACGGTACAAGTGCCGCAGGGACAGAAATTGCTAGAATAGTTTTAGCCGCAAATCAAACAATTGAATTTGATATGCATGGCGTTTTAGCGAGAAGTGGATTGTTTTTTAAGAAACAATCTGGAACCGTCGCTTGTTCAATTGAATTTGCTTGAGGTGATATTATGCCAGCATTAAATACAGAAACCCGTTTGGTTATGACGATTCTTTTCGTCGGAACCGTTAGCGGCGCAAATGTTTTCTTTTACGCTAATTATGGGACAGGTTTCCCACACGGTACATTGGCCCATGCGATTCTATTTGGGTTAATTACAGTCGGTGCTATTATGGTTTTGAAAGCACTATTTGATATTGCTCTTAATGATAGAATTGAAATGTATTTGCTTGACCAAAGGATTAAAGCATACTGGGAAAGAAAGTCAAAGGAAGAAGCACAGAAAAATAAAATCCGTGAAACATACAAGACTTCTATTGTTGCACAACAACCTACTTACGAAACGGCTGAAAATTCTATCGGAAATGAATTTTTAGCGGCTTTGCAGTAGGTGATTAAATGATTGGCGACTTTTTAGGATTCTCCGAATCCGACTACGCCTATAATCAAACGAGAGCGCATTCTGCTGACATTTTCTTTCTTAAGGCAAAGGCTTGGCTTTACGGTATTACTTGCACCGTTGCTGGCTTTTTGCTTGGAAATATCATGGGTGTTTTTGACTTAAACATCATGGGTTTCCTGTTTGACACTTTGTTAAACGGGTGGGGGCATTAATGTCATTAATGACAGGCTTTGCTATTTTAGTCGGTGAAGCAATCATAGGATTTTACAAAAAGATTCACGCAATTAATTTTGGAGTTTATGGGGCAACAATGGTAGGAAAAACAACATTAAGTCATCAGTTAAGAACAAGAGGGGAAGTGCCAACAATACAAGAAAGAACTGTTGGAAAGCATAGAGCCTCAAGAAAAACGATTAAAATAGACGGAGAATCCCATACAGTAAGAAGCGCAGACATTGGCGGAGAAGCAATATACTGGAAAGAATGGGAAAAAGATATGCGAGAACGAAGAGTCAAATATGTTATTTTTATGATTGACCACCGACACTTAGATAGCAATTCAAATTTAGACCACCAGTTAGCATGGAAATTTTTAGTGGACACAATTATTTCAGATAGATGGTCAAACGGTAAAAAGAAAAGAGACTCAGATTTTCCTATGGCAGTAAGTATTTGGGCAAATAAATATGACATATGGGGAGAAAAACACAAGTCTGAAAAAGAAATAGATGAACATGAAATCTTTGAACCTTTTAAATATGGAATGAGAAAATTAAACGATAAAGGAATACCATGCTTCAAGTATATTGTATCAGCAAAATCACAACCAGAAATGGTATATAAAGGAATTACTACAATAATAAAGGATTATTGATTATTATGTATCAGCAACCGAACTTAATTAGCAACCAAACAGCGTTGGCATTTTTGCCAAAACTGCAACAATTTAGAGCCGCAGGACAAATTGAAGAATATAAATATGATTCAATTAAGCCCAAGAAAAAACTAAAAGAAATCACTAAGGTTCTTATGCCGGAAAAGAAAAAGATTCTTTTTATCAAATACGGATATAAGTTTAATCTAAAGGATAGATG